>Ga0315310_10000255_pt1 | contig 34331 bp, 21 predicted proteins | sample TDP5_MG_FD_203630 | JGI IMG/M metagenome (GOLD analysis project Ga0315310, IMG submission 203630) | Freshwater sediment microbial communities from Lake Towuti, South Sulawesi, Indonesia - TDP5 | ecosystem: Environmental > Aquatic > Freshwater > Lake > Sediment | place: Indonesia: South Sulawesi...
GAACCAGCTTATCGATCTCGGCGAACGTCTCGGCGTGAGGGTCAAGTGTGGAATAACATACGGTGGCCAGCCAGTTGGATACAGTGTGGGTCCAGCTCTGGAAGCTAAGGAGGCCCTCCTTGCGCTAGAAGGCCGAGGCCCGACGAGCCTTGTGGAGAAGTCCACTGCTCTCGCAGGGCTTCTGTTTGAGTTAGCCGGAAAAGCTTCGAAAGGGAAAGGCCAAGACATGGCAAAAGAGCTGTTGACTTCAGGAAAGGCCCTGAAGAAGATGCGGGAAATCATCGAGGCTCAGGGAGGAGATCCGAAAGTAAGGCCTGATGACATTCCAATAGGCGACAAGAAGGCAGAGGTAATGGCGCCGTGCGACGGCTACATCACCCGCGTATCAAACAAAGCAATCACAGCGATCGCCAGAGCAGCAGGAGCACCAATCGAGAAGGGGGCGGGCGTGGTCTTCTATGGCAAGGAAGGCCACAAGGTGGAGAAAGATCAGAAGATCCTTGATATTCACGCTGAACGGGAATCAAGACTTGACGAAGCCTATCAGCTAGCCCTGAAACTCAAGCCGATCACACTGGAAGGCATGCTTCTGCAAGAAATCCCCGAGCTGTAAGCCATGACTTCAGCGACAAGAAGGTCACTGCTGCTATCACTCATTCAATCGACGACCCCAAATCAGAATTAGTTGAACATGACGTATTCCGTTCCAATGCGAGGGCATATCTTGAACAATACTGCAAGAGAGAGCAGTTCTTTCCGAATCAGGATGGTCTTTGCAGGATCTCTTGCAATGGGGATTGCCCTGCTGGCCCTCTTTGTGTATTTTGTAGGATTCAGAGAAATAGTGGATACAATTCTGAAGGTGGACATTCACCTCATGTTCTTGGCATTCCTCTTGGACATAGCCGGTCTACTTCTCTATGGATCTTGTTGGTACGTTCTACTCCGGGCTGGAGGACTAAGTATACGTTTTCGCAGTTGCATATCGATCGCACTTGCAGGAATATTCACGTGCTACATAACTCCGAGCGGCTTTTTCATGGACGCATCCAGAGTCCTTTTGGCTTCCAAGGAATCCGATGTCCGGATCGGAGACGGTGCCGCAACAGTGATCCTTCACAAGATAATGTTCACTCTAGGGTTCGTGACCTTCGGGCTGCTATCCATGACTATGCTATTCATGACCCGCGGGCTCTCTCATTCTTTTGCCCTAAACCTTCTCACTGTTACGGCGTTCGTTGTCATCGGAACTATCGGAGTGGCCCTGCTCATAGTGAAAGCAGACAAACTGGGACATCACGTGCATGGCATAACTAATAGCCTCAAGACTCTGCTGAGCAAGGTGGCCGGAAGATACTATCCAACGATGCTCTCTTCGATCGGTGGTCTAACGAACGATTTCAGAAGAACATTCGTCAAACTCGTGAAGAGCCCTAAAGCGATCTTGGCCTCCTACGCTTTGGCCTTGAGCTACTGGACCACGTCGGTTCTGATCCTCTACGTGGTGTTCTTGGCGTTAGGCTACAGCATTTCTATCTGGATCATAATGCTCACAATCTCAGTCGGGGACTTCATCCAGATGACTCCAATCGCCATCCCGGGAATGCTTGGAGTAATCGAAGTAGTTACAACCACAATCCTTGTAATGTTCGGCACTCCTTTGGAAGTCGCCGCCTCTGCGACCCTACTGGCAAGGATTGCAACATTCTGGTTTGACCTCCCGATCACAGGTGTGGCAGCTTCGTACTACGGCGCTAAGTACGTTGTAGGACTGGCCTCAGGCACATCCCGATCTTTCAAGTAGTGCGCCAGCTCCGATTACGATGCCTTTTTGAACGCTTAAATTACATACCCTGACCACTGAACCTCGAGGTGGGTGAAACAAGACGTCAAAGTCGTGTCCTCTGTGTCAACGCAAAGCAGCACCTCCGAGTGTTTTTTGTGAAACACACAAAATGGAAGAGCCCAATGTGAAGGCGGGATACTCTGCGTGGGCAAGAGCCTTTGACGGAGACTGGAGAGAAAGCGAGAGAAGTTGCAAGGTATCTACTCAAGAAAGATCAGGAGCGCATCTAAAACTTGAGAAAGAAATCTTGGATGTGAAACGCATCTTGGAAAACACGTGCCCTATCACTCCCCGCATAGGAATATGATTCTCATGTCGCCCTATGGTGAAGATACGACACGCTGAAACAAAGATATGATGGGACACGATGTAGGGTAGTGTCTCCAGAAGCATCGACCATGAATTAAGGTATCCACTAAAGACATCTTGAGTAGAGGCGTGTGTTATTCAAGGCAACACGCCTCAATATCCCTACTCCTCGGTAAGTCTGGGTATGAGGGACTGGTCAAGAGGATAAGCGGCATCGTCGAAGTATACTTGAGGCTCAATAGAGAGCACTGCTCGCTCCTGCTTTATGGCATCAAGCCTCGAACATGCCTGTTTGCGGTTGAAATAGACGTTTCAAAGGGCTATCCATTGCCCAAGCTTACACCCGTAGTCTGACAGACACGGGGACTGGTAGATTCACGTAGCAGGGGCAGAAGGCGATCGAGGGAAGATTCATTGTAGCACTATTGGAAGCGGTTAAAGAGATGATATGATAATATTTCTGTGGAGTTTGAGGTCTTCCTGTGAACTCTAAAGGATTTGTTTGGTGTAGGGGACAAACAACTGCTTATGAAAGGTATCTGCTGCTTTCGCTGCAAGTACTGTAGCACGCTACAACTACTGTAGTAACAACAGCAGGTACATCAATTGCCCGAGACCAAAACAGTCCAGTTAAAATCAAGCACGAAAAAGCGACTAGACAGCCTAGGCACGAAAGGAGACACTTATGATAGAATCATTAGAAGACTGATTGCGTTCTTCGAGAGTAGCAACGGAGCCGTCAGCGGTCTCAACAATAATGGCAGGGCACTCATGGCAAATAATCTGGGTAACAGTGGTAGAATGTTCTTCAACGGAGGCATAAAGAAGAACAACTCCAATAACACTGCCAAAAAACCGCTCAAACAGGTTCAAGCGACTGAAACTCAAGTAGCGATAGCCACCGCCAAAGGAGGTAACGAAACATGAGCGACGCGGACGCGACGGACTACCTCTACGTCTACTGTATCATACCCTCCGATTCGGGTCTCGCGGATTTCGGAGTGAGCGACATAGACGGCCGTGGCGATCGCGTCTACACGGTCGCCCAGAAAGATATACTCGCGGTGGTGAGCGGGGCGAGGCTCCGACGATACGAGAGGAACGAAGAGAACATCATGGCGCACCAGCGCGTCATCCAAAGGGTCCTTAACAGATGCAGAGCTGTGCCTATGCCCTTCTCCACAATCCTCAAGGATACTACTGACGTACAGAAGATTCTGGAGTCTCGTTACGAAGAGTTTACGCAAAAGCTGAGCGCGCTCAGCGCGGTCGGCGAGCAGGGCGTTGAGGATCCTGGAAGGCAGCTGGTCGAGGAGGCTCTAGCCCAGTCCTTCGGTAACGCTCTTCGGATTAGGGAGCTAAATGAGAAGCTTTCCTACTTGAACTCAATTACAAATGGGAATGGCAATAATGGCATCTTGGCCGAGAAGCTGTTAGAAGAGGTTCACGCACTCAGAGAGAAGGTCACGACGATAGATTCGATGTGTAACTCCATTACCGAAGCGGTTCGTAGCATAGGGGAAGAGTTGAAGTCCATCCGAAGATGGAATGGTGACAACTTCGACCTCACCAAACTGGAAAAGGATGTGCACAACAGCAAGGTCAAGAGCATTATAAACGGACTGATTGACCAGGCGAAGGCTACACAACTCCACAGAATTGGCCTTGAGGGCCGCTCAGAAGTTAAGCCAGGGCCGCCGATGGTAGAGCCCCTGGGCCTTTCGGATAAGGTTCACCAAGAAGATTTCCGCCGCATGAACGGCTCAGGGCTGAAGCGCGAGAACCATAAACGCTACCCACGGCGCCGGCCGAAATCTGCAGAAGAGTAGTGATAGGCAAAGACATCTGGCATGGTGACGTTGATGAGTGTAGGAACTACCTTTGCGCTGATCTCGTTGGCGTTCGGCCTCTTCTTCTTCATGTACGCGGTTAGATACTACGTCTTCACAATAGCGGTCTTCCTGCTACAACTGTTCACGGGTAGGACGAATGGGAATGGAAATGGCCACCCGCGAAACGGAAACAATAATGGCGCGCGTTACAGGGCCAACGGTGGAGTACACAACGGAAGCCTCAGGGACTTTGCATCGTTCCTACGGAGAACGAACGGAGAGAATGGCAACGGAAACAAGAATGGCAACATCATCGGCGCTTTGAGCTTTTCAGCGGAGCCCTTCGTTTCGATCCACCTGCCCTTCTACAACGAGCGTAACGTGGCGGAGCGGATCCTCCTCTCCTGTCTCTCACAGGACTACGGGAACTATGAGATCATAGTGGTCGACGACTCAACTGACGAGACCGTTAAGGTACTTGAAAAGTGGCAAGAGTCTCAGATCGCATTATCTCAAGCATTCAACGGAGGTAGCCCTTCGGGTCAAGCCCTTCTGACGCTGCAGAGGCCAGCTCTCAAGATCGTGCATAGAGAGACAAGGTCAGGCTTCAAGGGAGGTGCCCTAAACGAGGCTCTAAAATGCATGAATCCTCAAGCAGAGTACGTGATAGTGCTCGATGCCGACTTTGTTCCGCCACCCGACTTCATCAAGTCCTTCCTCTCCTACATATCGGTACCAAGCGGTCCGTCGATCGCGGGACGTATACTTGGACTGGACAAGAAGTTCGCGTCGAATGAGATCACATTAGAATCATATTTGCATGAGAGGGAGGCACTCTACTCACAGATCGCTGGCCGCAGATCCCTTCAAGATCTACTCGCCGTCAGCCGCAAGGCCATATTCGATCTCGATCAGTCATTTGCCGAAGGCAAAGTCACCGTCGATGAGTATCTCGCAAAGAGAAAGTCGATCATAAGGGCGCTAGATGCCGCAGGGCTCCAGAAATTGGCATACAGTACGCTTGAGGACAGAACTACTGTGCTTCACTCTTTCGAGCTCGACCAGCTTCTCAGCGACGGGAAGATAGAACTGAACGAGTACGTGAAGAGACGCAGGCTTCTGGCTTCGAAGCAGGAACCTGTGACGGTAAGGTCTCTCAAACTCTCCGATATCTTGGAGTTAGATAGGCTGTATGGTGAGCGGCGCGTCGCTGACGACGATTGGTTCCAGAAGGAGAGGAGATGGCTAGCCGAACGCCTCATCACCACATCTGCCGACAGGAAGGCAATCCGCGAACGATTCGAGTTGGATCAGTCATACGCTAAGGGAAAGATCAGTATAGAGGAGTACTTGGAGCGGAGGCGCAAGCTCGGCGAAGCTCAGCCCGTGGCACTGAACGGCAATGGTAGAAACGGAGCAAGCCGTCTTCGAAATCTATTGCGAAGAAACGGAAACGGGAATGGCAACGGGACCCACTGGAACTACAGGATCTTGTGGCGAAGGAAGAACGGGAACGGCAACGGAAGGAACGGGCGGAACGGCAATGGAGGCAACGGGCAGAACGGCAATGGGAACGTCAATGGCTATAACGGCAAACTGGCTGCGGTCCAAGGCTACCAGTGGCACTACCTGAACAAATCGGAGAACTGGCTGACGCGTGGCATTCGAGCGGAGTACAGCGGCAACTATGTGATCGAGCGAACATGCGAGGAGATCTTCGGCGGCATGAAGATGATCGCGGGCAGCGTATACATGATCCGCGCTGATCTGCTTCGCAAGTACGCATGGGGCAAGAGCCTCACAGAAGACTGGGAGCTCACATGCCGCCTCTACGGGGACGGCTACCGCGTCCAGTACACGCCTCAGATCCAAGTCCCTGCCGAATGTCCATCTACCATTACACGCCTTATCCGCCAGCGCCAGCGCTGGGCCGAGGGCCACACGTTCAACGCGAAGAGATATTTCTGGAAGATCATGAAGTCTCCGGAGCTCACGATTCGCGAGAAGCTTGAGTTCCTCTACTTTGCGCCCTACTACTTGCAGTCGTTATTCTTCATGATCGGTACGTTCTTCTGGCTCCTGTCAGAGAGCATTCACTGTTACCTGCCATTCTGGACCGCCACCTTTGGTTGGAGCCTCCTCATGTCTAACTTGATCGCTCTGCCTTTGATGAATTTGGCAGGGCTCTACGCGGAGGAGTCGGCTCGAAAGGACCTCCCTGGAGTCTTCTCAACGATCGTTTTCTCTTACGTTCTAGCCCCATTCCAAGCTTACTCAGCACTCAAGGGGCTGCTCGAGAAGAGGGAAGGCCAATGGATCCGAACCTTCAAGACCGGTATGATTACTGAGCCAATAATCAGAGCGAGGCTTGGAAGGATATGGCGACGTTTGCGAGAGAAGAGCCGACAGAGAACAAAGGTTAGCGATGAAAGGCGAAAACGAGGCGAGGTGAGCGATACCTCTGGTGATGTTGCTCCACCCGCGGGAAAAGGCTTGGAAGAGAAGAGAGAACGGCCTAACAGGTTCGCGCGTCTTCTTCGCGGGAAAAGGCCAAGCATCGCAGTTGTCGTTTTGATAATGCTCTCTTCAGCGCTACTGTTTGCTTCAGCTCTGTCTGTGACTGTGCCTGTTACAGCTCAAGAGATCGACGACACATATTATCTCCGATCCGCGACAACTTCTGGCATAACGCCATCTGGCGGGTACATGGATACTGGGTCAGGTACGTCAACGAGCCTGTCTTTGACGGCTGGCACCGCCTACTATTGGTACTACAGAATCAACACAGGCGGCGGCACTTATGCCAACCCTTGGCGCGTCGATGCGGGCACATATCAATTCACGTATAGCTTTACTTTGTCCGACACAGGGCGGACAGCGGACCTGGCAGTTGGGGTATGCAATTCGGATGGCAGCGGCTATGTGGCCGTTGTGAGCGCAACCGGCGTAGCCGTGACCGGGACAAGTGGAACAGTTACGATAGGTACAGCCGGATGGCAGGACGTCAGCGGAAAGCGACTACGCTTCACAATAACGGTCAACAAGGCGGCAACCCTCAGGATAGAAGGTTCAACCAGATCCCGGCTCATAACACCCACTACACAGGCCCCTGAGGCCTTGCTCTTCTTCCTCCTAGTCGCTCCCATAATACCCATGCTACGCCGAAAACTTCGGCAGAAAAAGGCTTGGAGTCAGATGCCTTGAGCGAAAGGCAGACTGCAAGTCCCAATGCCACTTTCAACATTCTGATCGTGGCATCCGCCATAATATTTCTACTGCTCCCCGCTACGACCGCTTTCAACGAACTACTGACAAGGATGGTTGAGAGCACAGGACTCTACAGGATCATCCAAGGAATCATCGTTCCGATCGAGGCAAGAGTCCTCGCAGGTATTCTGAGTAGCCTCCTCGGCATCCAAACGACCGTTGCCAACCAAGGGCTCATCCTCCAGTCAGGCGATCTATTCCAAGCGATTTACCTGAATTGGAACTGTATCGGCTGGCAGAGCATTATCCTATACATCTTCACGATCTTCACAGGCCTAAGAGGGCCCTACACGAAAACCGCAAAGGCGATGTGCGTCGCAATAGGCCTGGAGGGCACAATCCTCCTAAACATCGCAAGAGTAGTACTTGTCATTCTCGTCGCCTTGTTCTGGGGAAGGTTACCAGCTTTGATCTTCCACGACTACGCTGGCACACTCCTCGTGCTCATCTGGTTGGTCGGATTCTGGGAGCTCTCATACAGATACATCCTACAACCCATCCCCGGAGCCAGCGACTAGAATTGTCCGCCAGAAGCCTAGGGGCGTCCACTGACCGCCATAATTCAGAGGAGAAAGAGCGATGAGCGCTATGAAACTCATTCAACTTCGAGGAAAGGCACGCAAAGCTTTCCAACATGGGGCGGGAAGGATTCAGCTTTCGTTGGCCAATCGTCAAGCTCCAGCTCGCCCTTCGATATCGGTTGTGATCCCTGCGCTCAACGAGGAGAGTAGCATTCGGAGCACTTTGGAGTACCTAGCGAGACAAGACTTCGAGGGCTTTGAGGTCATAGTCGTAGACGGAGGAAGCACTGACCGAACCGCTACGATCGCTCGCAGCTGCGGTGCAAGAGTCATTGTAGCAGACCATGCCGGAATATCCTACCAAGAAAATCTCGGGTCCAAAGCAGCTCTAGGAGAGATCATAGCCTTCACACAGGCCGATACACTGGTGCCACCGGACTGGCTGAGGAAAATATTCCGAGAATTCGAAGAGGATCCCGATTTGGTAGCCGTCACCGGCCCGCTTGAGGTCCCCTCCGACGCGCCCTTCTGGGTGAAGATCGAGTATAAACTCTGGAACCTCATAAGGCTGATCTGCAGCAAGATGCCGATGCCCCTTGGCATGTTCTTCACGAGTGGACCCAACATCGCGGCCAGGCGCTGTGCTTTCGAGAAGATTGGGGGCTTTGACGAGTTCTTGCCCGTTCATGAGGACGGCACTCTTGGCAAGATGCTGATGCAAACTGGAAAGGTGAAGTTCTGCGGCCCATTGTACATGCCTATCTACGTAACCGTCTCTCCCCGCAGGGCCAAGCTTGGATTCGGGGGCTTCAACAGACATTACCTTTACATCCTGGGCGATCTCTTCCCATTCAACATTCTGTTTCCTGAGCGTGTTTGGAGATCGATACGGGCGAGGACCTGGATCGATCTCCTACGGTTGCGAAAGATGAGCGAAATGGAAATCAGTCTGCGCGTGGCCACGTTTGTGAGACGGGTTGAAATCCTCCAAATGCTCGGGCAACTAGATAGACATGTTCTAGCGCATGGATGACAAATATCGCCGCTGCTGAATTGTCGGTCGCTGGGGCACTGGAATCCAGCTCACCGAGGAACAGTGCATGGATGTTCCACTCGCATTTCCGATCTTACCTACGGAGAAGGTTCAGCGTCCTTGAGGAGAGTCTTGTTCGCTGGAGGCGCGGTGATCTTTCTCGTCGCTGGATTCGTCATTTGTCGGCTGTTCTACGCTCACCCAGCAATTGAATATCCCCCGGAACTAACTAAGATCGATAAGGCAGCCCTCAAAGCAGAGCAGATGCAATCGAAGGAGCTTCGTGAAGTGATCGAGGCTCTGCGCAAGAAGGAAGCTGGTCGAACGATCTGGGGCGACAGGTTCCTTCGGTGGACTGTTCTGGCCTACACGCTTTGGCGAATTGACCAAGGCGACCTGTCAATTGTCAGGACCATGGAAGATCTGATGACATCATACTATGAGCGCGCTTGGTACCAGAACGTGAAAAGAGCGCCCCCGATGCCCTTCCCGAGCCTAATACAATATTTCCGGGCCGACGGGACATGGGAAGACTACTGGAACGACTACAAGCCTGTTTACTGCTCCGCCTTCCTTCTCGAGTACTACCTGCTCTCGAGCTTCGATCGCGATTGGGGCATCAGAAACTACGCAATGCTCAGGAACGTGGCCGACTCGCTCGTGAGTATGTGGCTGCCGGCGAGGCACCAACCCACCGCCTACGTCGATGCGTCAGAAGTTGGCGGCATCTCATTTGTGGATTTTAAGAACATCACATCAAGCGTCGACAGCGCAATGGTCTACTCCTCATTAGTTGCCTCAGCTCAAATCGCCAAGGAACTAGCCAAAGACATCGAACGGTTTGAAAAGTACACCTCTTATGCCAACGAAATGATATCACACTTCTACAACCAAGCCTGGGACTGGTTTCCAACCGCCACTTTCGGCGCAAACCCCAGCGAGGCCTACGGTACCGCTATACAGATCGGAATGACTCTCCCATACGTCGACGGCGACGAGAAGATCGACGACCTCAAAGACTACGTCTTCAAAAACCTGATGCTTGATGAACGCTCATGGTTGCTCAAATGGAGGAAAGAGGACACGTCCGCGAGCTCCAGGTCGATGCTTGTCGCAGTCGGGCTTGCTCCAAAGTACTCCTCATTGGCCTACCAAATACTTGATGCGTATGCTGAAGCTGCTCTGTCGAACGATCCCTGGCTACTGACCAAGACCGACGGGTATGAGGCCCAAGACCCCATTTGGCTGAGCGGAAAGTACCTATTCACCTACGTCTTGATGAAAGATCGAGCACTTACGGGCAGAACTCCGTTCTCCCCAAAACTGATGAAGGGAGACCTCTCATTCGAGACCTCCTTTTCCGTAGAGCCAACACAGGTCGAGTCAGCGCGGGCTCTAATCCCGACACTGTCGCATGTTATTGATGTGTCAGCTAACAGAACGGAACTCAAACTAAGATACGCTATCGCCGGGATCAACGGTCAGAACGTATCGATCCTGTTCCAGCTCCGAAGTAAAGCCACCATCCGCAGCGACGCATCGAAATGGGGTTTCGCTGAAAGTTCGCTGTTCAAGGGCGTGATAGTCTGGGTCGTACCTGATCGGCGAGCGGAGATAACAATTGATCTCGCATAAGGTCCTCAGCGGACATCGCCCGGTTCCGCGCGAGACAGATAACTACGTCGCTTCATCGAAACTTGTCTTCGCCTTGCATGAAGATGCGCAGACTATGAACAGGGCTGAGAATAGGAAAAGAGAGGAAGCGAAACTGTGGGATGAATGGGCGCAAGGCCTTCGCCCGAAACTCGCGACCCCATACACCGATGACGAGTATGACAAGATAATGAGCTGGATGGAGATCGAGAAGACCAAGAGAGGACTATTTCTCGAGGTCGGAAGTGGCACATCGCCTTACGGGATCAGACTGGCGAAGGCAGGTCACAATGTTGTGGCAGTAGACATATCAAAGGCCGAGCTGGCTGAGGCCCATGGATATGCGAGGTCTCAAAACGTCGAGATGCAATTCGTACGGGCAGATATAGAGCACCTTCCTCTTCGATCAGAATCCGTCAACACTGTTGTTTGCGGGACTGTGCTCCACCATGTTCACTACGTCTTGAAGGACACACTTGCCGAGTTTGTGAGGGTCCTTGAGAAGGGCGGCAAGATGGTTGCGTTTGAGCCCAACTCGCATGATCTTCTGGAGTATCTTTTCTACCATCCGAGAAATCCGCTTCACTTCAAGTCTCCTAACGAGAGACCTCTGTGCCCAAGGAATCTGAGAAGAATGCTGAACTCAGTAGGCTTCTCATCGAGCATGGTCGAGCCGAAGGTATTCTATTCTGACGGCTTCTTTCCTCAGCTTTCCGTTCTCTTCAGAGTCTGCATTGCGGCATATCGCCCAATCGCCTTCATACTGGGAAAGATTGACCCAACAGGGGCTTGGAATGGAAACTATCTTGTCGTATCGTCGGTGAAGTAGATTGACAGCACACAGCTCGGATGCTTGGCGCACACTGGAGCAAGGCAAACGCTTGACGTCTCCTGATCGTAGCAGCCTATCTCGCACCAGAGATACTCTTCTTCACGGGATCGCTGCGACTCTTTGCGGCTTATACGTATTCTCCCTCGGCTTGATCCTCGACGCGTGGAAGTTCTATCCGACACCACCAGGCTGGGACATTAACTGGCATGCCTACAATATCGCGTATGCCTACAATCACTGGCCCGACATCAGCTGGAACTACCAGCTTGCCGGCGGCATGCTCGTCTTCAGGCAGTTCCCTCCTTTTCCTATCGTGACGTCGGCTTTCATCATGAAGCTGACTGGCCTGTCGGTCGGTTTCCTGATGGAAGCGCTTCTACTATTCGCCCTCTCTCTCGCAGGCATAATCATCTATGCGTTGGCCTGGGAGCTCACGAAAGACAGACAAGTTTCGCTAGTCACATCATTCCTCGTCATGTCATCTACTGGAATATGGTTCTGGGCCATATCCTGTGGAAACTACGCTAGGATACTGGCGATTCCACTCCTACCACTCTCAGCCCTTCTAACAGTCAGACTACTAGACGGACCGGAGAGTGGCGCAAAGAGGCATTCGAGAGCGCTTCTTGTAATTATCGTGTTATCCCTCTCGCTCTCCATCCACCCACTGGTTGCACTCTTCGCTTTCATCTCGACAGGTTCGCTCATAACCTTTCGCGCAAGAGGGCTAGGCAACAAGACGCGTCTAACACTCTTCACAATAATTCCAGCCCTGCTGATCAACCTGTACTATATCGCGCCTCGTCTCGCAACCCCTACTCCGCCGGTCGTGGCGTATCAAGGGCCGGCATTCGACCTCCTACTTCGGCTGCCGCATTCGGGGACGGATCTGGCACTTCCAAGCCTCACCTTACCGTACACGTTGGCGCTGATCCTTGCGACGAGAAAAACATCCCGAGGTCGCGGCCTCGCAGAAAGGCCTCGCAGCCAGCTACTAGCGTTTGGCTCGATCTGTCTCCTCCTAGTGGTCTTCCTTACAGTCGGATACGCCGACCCGAGGATTTACGGGCTTACGTTCTACCCTGAAACGAGCATCGTGTTCCTGCCCTTCTTTCTGATGCCATTTAATGCCATTCTTCTAAGGCACTGGCATGAGAAGTTACCACGATATCGTACACTTGTGACCGTCGTGTTGATTGTACTGATCCTCGGCTCGACAATCATGTCAATCGGGACGTATGGTTTGCGAAGGCTCGCGGAGGGCAGATACGAGTTTCAGTACGCAGACGAGATCGGAGAGATTGCTAGGCAACTCAGAATACCCAAGGATGAGACCCTATTCCGTGTCGCTGTGCAACCTGGCACCACATACGGTGTCTACATGTGGCTTCACAACAAGTTCTCGGCGCCAGACACCACAGACGGAGGCTTCTACCAAGGCCATCTCAACCTTCCACGCTACAACCAATTCAACGAAGCTGTCTTCAGAAGCGGCAATCTTGAGACAAAACTCTTGGAGGCAAAGTTTCAGCTCGATTGGTGGGGGATCAGGTGGGTGATTCTAACCGATGATATGGCAGCGGGAAAATTCTACGCTTTGCCTCAACTATTCGCACCGATGGGAAAGGTGAGCGGCACATCAATTCATCAATTCGAGTACTTATCCGCTCAACCAGTTGCACAGGCAGTGAAGTCTCCGACTGTCCTCATAGTAGGATCTCTAGAACAGTCCTATGACCGCGTTCTGTCTGATCTATCACTGATCAACCTCGACAGCCGCTACATGATTCCCGCACAGAGACACGAGTATGTCGACGAGTACTCAATTGAAGACTTGTGCCAATTTTCGATAGTCTTCATGTATGGATACAAGTTTCACGATCGTGAGAAAGGATGGGCGCTTCTCCGCCAGTACGTTTCTGAAGGCGGAAGCCTAGTGGTCGACACGGGGTTCTCGCCGGACGCTGAGTCTCCAAGCATACCTCTGCCCTCACCTGTCGAGAGTACATTCTGGAGGTGTTCCGGCGGATCTTGGGCGTTCACCTGTTCGACAGCACCCATCCTTGACGGCTTTGACCTTTCGATCTTCTCTCCACCAAAACTAGGCGACGAACCCTGGTCCTATTCAACCTCACGCAACGAGTCGGTTCGGCCTTGGTCACAGACGATCCTCTGGAACGAAGGCAACCCTGTGATGGCGGCCGGACGATATGGAAAGGGGCACGTCCTTTGGTCAGGCCTAAACCTGCCTTTCCACGCGGACTACTACCGCAACGCTGCAGAAGCGTCTCTCCTCACGCGGATATTTCAGTTGTCGATGGGATCGCCATCTTCCGTACACGACGGCTTGGTGACTGCGAAGAGGCACAGTCCGGAAAAGATAACGATCGACCTACCTAACGGAACCACCGGTGCACTTGTCAGAGAATTCTACTACCCCGCGTGGAGAGCGTTCCTCGAAGAGAAGGGGAAGCGCGTTGCTGAGTTGGTGATATACCGCGCCGGACCCGAGTTCATGTTCGCAGCCGCTCGGAAGGGGGGGAGCGGCTCCGCAACGGTCGTGTTCGAGTTTGACAAGTCAATTGAGTTCTTGTCCTTAGGCGCCTCGCTTCTGGCGTTGGCGACCGTGATCTGCGTTCTCAGTAGACCACAGCGAGCAGCGTCCGCCTTCAAACGTCCTTTCCGCTGCGTGAGAAGGAAAGTTTCCCAGAGGTGGCGAGAGGAGTAGACGGGGGGAGTCGTTATGCTCAAGATCAAGAATCTCAGGTTTGCCGCCGACCTAGGGCTGATCGCTTTCCTCGTCTTTTTTGTTGGAAAACTAATAGATGCCTGGTCGGCTTTTGAAGTGCCACGCGGAGTCGACGATTATAGCCAGCTCCATAAGGTCAAGTATATTCTGACCTATTGGCCGCATTTGTCCTGGAACTATCAGTGGGGCGGGGGTATGCCTCTGCTGAGGTGGTATCCTCCAGCCTTTTATTACATTGTTGCGGCAATCGTGAATCTGTCTAAGTCGAGCATAGAACTCGCGACGATTTATTTCCTCTACCTGCTGTATTTCGGGTCGGCCGCAGGTATCTATGCTCTTGTGCTAAGATTGACAGGCAGCCGAGAGGTAGGTTTGCTCACATCTGTTCTCGCGATAATTTCCCCGAGCGTCTGGGATCAGTTCGTTCTCGGCGGGGTCTACAGCCGAGTCGCCGCACTCATGCTACTACCACTCGCCATGTGGTTGACAGTAGAGTTAACAGGTTCTAGGCCAAGCGACAGGAGGGGTTGGATGACCTACTCGGCTCTTGTGGTGGTTCTTGCTCTCTCGGTCTTGTTCAATCCCTTCTTCGGCATCCCAACAGTAGCTATGGCGCTGATGTTAATCCTATTCTTGCAAGACGATGGGAGCCGAAAAGTTGGGCTGGTTTTGAAGCTTTTGATTTCAGTTCTCCTTCTCACCTCGTTTTATGTCATCCCATTTTTCCTCCGAGTCCCGCCGAACCTATCTTTGGGAACCCTAGGCGAGTATAGCGCCACGAGGAATTTCTTTGTCTTTTCGCGATTTCCTGCCCCAGAAGTATCGTACTTGGCCCTCTCTCCGACCGTAGTATCTTTCGTGGTTGGCACCCTGATTCTGTCCCGTTTCGTGAAGACCGAGCCAAAGGCGAAGCTGGAAAGGAAAACGCTTAGATTCCTCACAGTTGTTACCTTCCTCATTCTCCTCTTCATGGCAACGGGACTGTTTGCTTCGTGGGTTATCAACTACATCGGACTCGCCGTGGCAATTTTTCCGTTTGTCTTAGCACCCTTGGCCGGAATGAGTTATCACCGCGTTCTAGCCCGAACCACAAAGTATTCGCGACACATCGCGGCCTTCGTGATGCTGAGCTTGATCGGTTCCATGCTCTTGGTTTCCGGCGTCGATCCGATCGCGAAGGTTTCGTCGACAACGGGGACTTCCGACCCTTCAATCCGGGTCTTCAGGCAGCTCCGCCTAGACGATGGCCAGACCTTGTACAGGATCGGAGTACGCGGCACCGAGGGATGGATAGGGCAGTGGTGGAACTACAAGTCGGATGTACCACAGACTCGTGACTATTTCTTCCAAGGAATACTGTATCCAGAATGGATAGCGTGGCTCAACGACGCGGTCTGGAAATGGCCAAACAACTACGAGGAAGCGAACTTTCTCCTAGACTGGTGGGCGGTGAAGTGGATCCTAGTCAACAGTGAAACGAGTGATCCTACCAAGTTCCTATCGAGACCTGAATTCTACAGGTCGGTTGCGAACGTAAGTGTTCCACCAATTGGGTCCTTATACGAGTTCGAGTACAACATGGCGCTTCCCATCTTGCACGCAACTAATTCCCCTACCGCCCTTGTGATCAGCAGAGGCCAGTACAGGCTTGTGCTGAACAGCCTCGCTTACTCTGGCTTGAGCGATTCAGGAGTGATTCCCGTCCGGGGAGGTGAGTACGTGGACGACTATTCCATCGAAGACCTACGCTGGTTTGATGTCATCCTACTCTACGGATACAGCTACCATGATCGAGCAAAGGCATGGGACCTACTGAGGCAGTACGTAGAGCTCGGTGGAGGCCTGATCATCGACACAGGCTTCTCTCCAGACTCGAACTCCCCACTTGTTCCACTTCCTTCTCCGGTCGAGAAGACTATGTGGACCAATTTCGGGACTCGGTGGGAGTTCGCATGGGTCAAAAGCCCTGTGACTGAAGACATAGATTTCAAAGCCTTTGCGCCAGCTGTGAGTGAAGGAGCCCCGTGGGGAGTCTCTTCATCCGACAACGCCAGCGTACGTGACTGGGCGAGACCCGTGTTGTGGATTGCAGGTCAGCCGCTCCTCGCTGTTGGACAGCTGGGCAGGGGCAGGGTCCTTTGGTCGGGGATCAATCTCCCGTGGCACATTGGAGTGTACAAGAACCCTGAGGAGGCCAAGCTACTGGCCAGAGCAGTTGCATGGGCCTCAGGGCACCCACAACCGGTGCCAAAGAACACGAACTATCAGGCCCTTAGGGAAAACCCTGAAAGAGCGACGGTCATCCTTCAAGCCGAGGCGCGAGGAGTGCTCTTCAAAGAATTTTACTATCCTGACTGGAAAGCCAGCATCGAGACCACAAGTGGAGGCCGACAAGCCGCGCCAATCCTTCGAGCAGGGCCGGACTTCATGTACGTTGGCGTCCCGGGAGGAACGAAATACCCGGCCAAAGTCATATTCGAGTTTGACAAAGGAGTAGACTACCTTGGCTTGTCCTTGAGCGCAGTCACACTCATGTTCCTAGCGGCCTACGCAGCGGTTGGCCCTACAGCGGTGGCGCCCTTCTCTCGGCCCTTTACAGCCCTCAGGAGAAGAATCGAAAAGTGGTGGCCCAAAGAGGAGTAGAGATAACGGGCCGGCTCGCTGCAAGCGATCCATTTGCGAAGGTGCTTAACAGATCCGCTGCTCAGTCGCTCAGTCCGAAGTGTCCTCGATGAAACTTGCCCTGTTCCACTTTGGTTACATGTACTCTGGAGGAGGAGAGAGGACATCAATTGCGGAGGCGATGTACCTCTCAAAGAGAGGAGTTGATGTCTCAACATTCTCTCCCGCCGTGAGGCCTGACATTTGCCACCCGGATCTCATGAGTCAGGTAAGAGTCAGAGGTTTCCTGCCGAAGGTCAAGGCTCCGATCCCGCTGAGAGATTTCATGAGCCTTTCCATGAGCTCGCTTCTCACCCCATTGTTTGCACGGCTATTCGCCGACTACGACCTGATCCTGTCTCACGGTCAACCTGCGACATGGATAGCGTATCTCGTCAGCCGTTCGCTAGAAAAGAGGTATGTATGCTATCTGCACCAGCCAGCTCGCTTCCTTTACCCTCGGCAGATCGACCTTCAAACTGGGTGGAGGACGAAACGTGACTTCGCTTTGCTCAACGACATAGTCAGAATCTCAAAACCCGTCGTCAGCGCATTCGATCATGTCTCCGTGACCTCAGCCAAGCGGGTACTCGTTAACAGCAAGTGGATATCGGATTGGGTGAGGAAGATCTACAATGTGAATTCCACAGTGTGCCATCCAGGTGTGGACGTCGAGAAGTTTGTGCCCGTTGAAAACCGATCTGACGTAAGAATAGATGCACTTCTTGTTAAGAGGCCTTACATCCTCTCCACAAACAGGCACTATCCCCAGAAAGGCGTAGAATACCTTCTGGGAATGATGCCGCAGATACTGGTCGACTGCGATGTGAGGCTCGTTCTAACGGGCGGGTTCACGAGATACACCAGAATCATGGCCGCAGTGGCGAGGAAGCTCGGAATAGAGAGGAGTGTCGTCTTCACAGATCAGGTCGACGAAGCAACGCTGGTTAAGCTCTACCAGAACGCCGATGTCTACGCGTACATGTCGCCCTGCGAGGACTTCGGATTGGGCCCTGTCGAGGCAATGTCCTGTGGGACACCTCCTGTCGTGTGGGACTATGCCGGTCCTAGGGAGACAGTGGATGATGGGGTGACAGGATTTAGAGCAAAGGCGTACGACATAGAGGACTTTGCGGAAAGGGTTCTACGCTTGCTAGGTGACGAGCAGCTTAACAGAAAGATGGGAAAGAGGGGCGCTCGGCATGCAAGGGCCACGTACTCTTGGGATAGACACTTGGCGATCCTTATCGAGGTTCTGGAGCAGGTCTCTGAAACGAGAAGGATGACACAATGAGTTTACAGGCGAGGGCATCTCTGGACAGGCTTCATGGGTTGTGGAATCACGACAGATATCTACCCCTCAGCCCGTACCACCACTACCGCAAGCGACTGATCCTTAGGCTTCTAGATGGAGTCAAGGCAAAGAATTCTACGGCCTTGGATGTCGGATGCGGGATCGGCGAGATAGTTCTCGAGCTGGCGAAACGCGGCTTTGGATGCGTAGGCCTGGATCTCTCCGAGTCTGCGCTACGAACGGCCAAGTTGAAGGCGCGTGCTCAAGATTTCTTGCTTTGCGATGCGAGATTCCTTCCAGTTCGGTCCGGCAGCTGCAACCTTGTCGTCTGCAGCGAGTTGCTCGAGCACATCAGAGAGGAAAGCGATGTGCTATCAGAGATAGCCAGGGTCCTACCACTTGGCGGGAAGTCGATCCTTACAGTCCCACACTGGGACAGGTATTGGACTCGCGAGGACGAGGCGGACGGGCATCTCAGAAGGTACTCGAAGCCCCAATTTCTATCCACAATAGAGCGAGCAGGGTTCACTGCGGAGAAGGTGATATGCTGGGGTTTTCCACTTGCTGTCCTCTTCCGAAGGTTCGTCTCTACTCCGATATTCGAGACAGGGAGGCACCGCTCACTACTCCCGGTGGGCGAATCGCAAGTCTATGGATTTTTCTTGCGCTTTCTCATTCAATTATTTAGGGTGGATGACGCATTCAACAGTCTGGCGTACGGGCTGGGGCTCGCGGCTCGAATTAGGAAGTAGAAAAGTATTGGCTCATGTGCATCCGACTCATGTCGGTAGGAGTCTAGAGACATCGCGCGGATGACGTGCGCGGGTGCAGAAAATGACCAGACCCTTGTGGCAGAGTTCGAGAGTGCCCCTCGCGCTGTTCGCACTCGCCCTTGCGACCCGTCTAATGTTTCTAGTGGGAGTTTCAGGCTTTGATTACGTTGGGTGGTATCACGACTCGTACCACCACTGGCAAGTAGCGTACTACACATTGCATGTTGGCTTGAGGCAAGATCCCCCTCGAATTTGGGATCTCAACGGGATGGAATACTTCTGGGGGCTCTTCCCGACCCTGATCGAATCGTTCTTGCTCTGGGTTTTCAACACGACCAGTTTCGTTCCGTTTCGCGTCTTCAATATACTCATGGGAGGTGTTTCGGTCTACCTTGTCTACGCGATCTCAAAGAAGTACTTTACGCATCGGATAGCTCTGATAGCTTCGGGGCTTGCGGCGATTCTTCCAGTTTTTTGGGAGGTCGACACGAGCGGGATGCTGGATCCTGTGGGCATCATGTTTCTCCTACTTGGTTTGTACATGTATGAGAGTCGTCCGTTCTCTTCCGGAGTATGTTTCGCACTTGCGTCCCTCAGCCACATCGAATTTTGGTTCCTCTCCTTTGCGATGATCGCGTCGCATTGGATCTACGGTAGGTCGGGCACGCGCCTCGTCCCTTCTCTTGTCGGGTGGCTGACACCCATGGTCCCATATTTCTGGTTCATGCAGACCAGAACAGGTGACTGGCTCTACGCGTTTCGATGGAACTACCTCTCAAGCATTGCCGGCACGTGGATAAAGGATGTAACTGTCCCATTCGAAGCACAGATAGTCCCAAGAGGAGTTGCAGTAACATTCCTAGTTTTAAGTGGGGCCTTGGCGCTGCGCTTTCTTAAGAGGCGACCGCACTCCTATCCTCTACATGTTCTATTCCTTGCGTACATAGGCATGAAGGGAATGATCTTCGGGTTGAGCGCGTACGTGGTGCCCTACATAGCCATGCATCAGCTAGGCAGGTTCCTCCTTGACAGGCTGTTAGCTATCAACTACTACTACGTCTCGATCCTACTCGCGATCGCTATCGAAAGATTTCCTCGCCAGGCATCGTCTCACCTTGAAGGGATTAGGAGGTTGCATCTCGGACGCAAGCAGGCGCTCCTATCTGTCGCAGCCCTCGTGTACCTAGCGAGTTTCTCCTACGTGAGGTACGAGTACTTTAACCCGACCTACTACGTTCCATATGTTAGCCAAGTGGAGCTAGCAGAATACATCTTGGGCCAGTACAGGGGTGGAACCATTCTGAGCAGTCTGGTCATCGTCAACTATTGGGTCGTGAACCATGGTGTCAATTACCAGAGCGTTGTTGGTTCTATCTACATGCCAACGAGCAACCTAGCGGAATCCTACGCGTGGCTGATCAAACACAACGTGACATGGCTGATCGCTGATCAAAATGTGAAGCACAGCCTCCCAATCCTGGCGGATGGGCTGACCCACCCCCCCTTCTACGTGATGCGCGGGCCCATCGTCTACTACGTAGACCAAGCCGAGCTTAGACGAGCGGCCGGCGCCTAGAGGGCCACAACTAGTGATGCTTTCGAAAGGGCTAGGTTCGATCCGAAGATTGTTGCTTTAGGTTTAGACCTTTACTCCAGCGGCCCTTCCCTGAGAAAGATCGTTAGGCACCTAAGCCAGTCCTACGGTTTCAAAGTTACCGATGTCACAGCCCATGGTTGGATTCAAAGATACATGAAGATCGCGATGGAGTACTTAGCGAAATTTCGGCCTCTGAGTTTCGGCGTGTCTCATGCGGATGAGATCAACGTTAAGGTTGGCGAGGAATGGGTTTGACTGTGGAACGCCTTAGACAACCAAACATGTTTCCTGCTCTCAAATCACATTACACAAGGACGAGAGATCAAAGATGCCAGAACGATTCTGGCTAAAGGAAAGACTGTCATGGCAGACAATCCGTCCATTCTTGTCACAGATGGCAATCAATCCTACGACGAAGCCTACAAGAAAGAATACTGGACATTACACAACCCAAGAAGAGTTCATCCACGAAAAGTTGGCTTAAAAGGCGTGCTTACAAACAATCGAATTGAATGTCAACACGGAACCGTGCGTGAACGAGAGAAGGCCATGCGAGAAATGAAACGTCAGGCGGCTGCGACGCTCCTCATGGAGGCCTACCGAATATGGTACAACTACATTCGACTACACCAAACACTCAACGGCAAGAAGCAGAAATGCAAATAGAGCTAGGGCGAAACAAATGGTTGAGCCTACTCAGAAAGGCTCTCTCGGAAGTCACAGTAGGAACTCGCAAGATTCATTCACAGACTTCGCAGTATTCTTCACCGAACTGATGTGGATATCTCGTTCCAGTTATTGGGCAACCGCAGCTAGGACACACCTTCTTAAACCGAATGTCAAAGGTTTTCCAGCAAGAAGAACATTTTCAAACTTGTTTGTCCAGATATCTTACCTTCCGTAACTCATTCTCGAAGTTAAGAAACTTCCTGCAATTAGGCCACAACGGACGACGATACAAACGGACACTAGCTAGAAGTGGTCGAAAGTGAGAAATTAGCTTCACTCGTAATGTTGGGAAAGCTAAGTCACGACAACTCGGCAGAACATTGAACCAAGGTGACGATAACCCAACAGAACCGCACGGGTTGCTCAGTCAAATTTGGAATGTTTGTTTCTGAGCAAGAGGTTTGATAATTCTGGCTCTTTAATACTCGTAGACGTAGCAAAGACCCTCCATGAGTATCCGAATTCCTGTGCGCATCCACGGAAGATTGCATGAAATCTATTTCAACACATGCTGTTTTTTCCTCTGTCGCCTGAGTAGCTCGATAGAAAGAGCTCAATCACACCGAATTCCTCGACACGTTAGTTACCAGTGCTTCCCTTATGATGGCTTCCTACTTGTTGCCTTTGAGTTGTAGGTCAATCTCCGTGCCTTCTGCCGGCGCCTTGCCATTCATCGCTGTGTGGTCGTATGTGGTTATAGTAGGTGCGCTACCTTTCGATGATTGAGGAATCAGGTTTCTTGACAGCCAGCATGACTCTACTTCACCCTTTGGATGTTCCGAAGTAGCGCTCCATCAATGTGCACATGCGTAGAGCCCACGATGTCACTACGATAGATTCAGGCGTGGAGCTGGCAAATTACGTCCAGAGGTCGGGACATGTGAAACTGTGGCCGGCGAAGGTCTCTTCTTAAACCCTAGGATGACTGGCCGAATGCGGTGTTCACTCCCCAAGTCTGAAGGCCAACGCTTTCTAGGTATATGCAAGTTTCATATACAATTCAGCGACTATCAAGGTAAAACAGAGTCCTCTCCGTGGACGATTCAACTGTCCAATTAGTGATGGTGCGGGCTGATCTGAAGAGTTGGCCAGATCTCTACAGGGAGTCTTACCTCGAAGGGCTTTCGAGCAACGGCGTGACGTCATGGGCTGCGTTTGGACTTGAAAGGAGGAAAGCGGTTAGAAAATAGGCCTCGCGTCTTAAGAGGAGCGATGTTGGTATAGGGGCTGGCCGACATGGGTGTGTGCACGAGATCCGCGCGGGTCGCTTTGCTCCTCACCCTAATCGTCCTGGCCTCTGGCCATATCTTGCCAGACTCGGCGCAAGCACAGAGTTCAGTCCACCTAGTTCTGAACGAGATAGAGCTTGATCCTCCAGGCGCAGCTAGGCAATGGGTTGAAATTTACAACCCTACAACAAACGCCATCGATCTGACGGATTGGACCCTTGAATCAAGGGTCCTACCGAAGACAAAGATCTCCGAGATAGATCCTGACCGTGCGGACTACTGGATATTTGCCGGAGGTTTCTACGTCTTCGAAATTAGGGGCTTACCATTAGCGACGCTGAATGAGTTTCTCATCCTGCGTGACACAAGCGACACCAAAATCGACAAGGCGCCGAGTGAGACCGATACCATCACCGACGCTCAGGACAATGACTTCACCTGGTCAAGGTATCCCAATGGCTTTGACACAGACTCCCTTTCGGACTGGAGGTTCATACTTTCGACTAGAGCAACGTTCAACGACCTCTCGCCTACGGTCTTTGGCGACAAGATCGCGGTCTTTCCAGGGAGGTACGACTATTTCCTAAGTACGTCCGAGTCGCTCGTGAAGAGGGACTACCCCAAGAGCACCGTTTTCACCGACAGCCTAGGCGACCTCTTGTTCCTAGTTAACTTGACCGGGAAGCGTTGGGGTTTCAGGATCTATATCCCCCCTGAGTTTGGCATACATGCCATCGAGCCGTGGGTTGTCTGGACTGGGGCGACGAATGATTACAACGCGATCTCTATAGGCATGACGGGCGGAAACGACCCGATCGCTCCAGGCTGGTGGGTCATCACGATCGAGCCCGTCGACAACCCCGTCGATCGCAACCACATAGGACTCCCGATACCACGGCTGATGCCTCCCCTCTTACCCAGTAAGGAGCACCCCTACCAGTTCCATGTACGCGTCTTCAACGTAAGGGCTCCGAGCATCGCTGGTAGGTACTTCTTCAAAGCGTTCGTGTTGGTTGAGGGATCCTCGACCTACGCTTCCATAGGAGCAACAGAGTTTCCAACATTGGTTGTGAAGTCAGGCCTCAATCCAGCTTATATCTCGGGGACGATCCGGTACGGAGGATGGAACACAAGCCTTTATGGTTGGCCGATTCATTTTCCTGGAAAGGTGATGGCGGAGGGTCTCACAGCCCAAGGTAGATATGTGAGGGGGCTCTGCTACTTCAATGCCTCTGCCAACGGCAGGTACACTCTGTACGGACTGGCTGCTGGGACCTACACCTTGACGGCCGTAGCGAAGGGCTTCAGACCGATAGTTCTTGGCAGACGGGTTGGAGTCTCCGCTGGCCAGTCCTTGGATGGTGTCGACATATACATTGTCCCTGGTGTAAACATCACCGAGATCGTACGGTCAAAGGATGCGATGGGCATTCCAATGTCGTGGGGTTCTGAGCTCTCCATTACGGTCGACCTTCTCGACTCCGCGAAGGTAGATGTTGTCAGCGTTCCCGGGACAACCAACGCAACCTTGAACTACTTCAACTTCACCTTCTGGTACAAAGACTTGGACGGTCACATCCCGCAGAGCTTCTCGGAATACGTCAGTGGAATACTACCAGGGCCATACTACCTGAACGCGACAGTCGCCGACTACACGCAGAGGGAATTCTTTCAGATCGTCACAAACGAGAGGTCCGTCAGCGCTTCAAGGGAGATCGATCTCTTCAAGTTTCCGCCCCCTTTGCCGGAGAAGGTGAAGCCTACCTTTACAGGAAACCTCAACCTAACGGTGTACTCAGTTAACTGGCAGACTCCACCGACCCTCGTCACTTGGACGTACGACAACAAACACATCACCGTAGTTCTCTACAATGCGACAGGCGAAGAGATCTCATCTCTTGTTCTACATCAGAACAAAACCAGAACATACGTGACGGGCCTTTTTGGCGGGCTCATCATGGGGAGCTACTTTGTGAGAGGCTTCACTCCAGGCTACAACCAGCTCTCAACGCGGACAGTCTACGTGTATGAGAACGCCACATCGGATATTTCTGTAAATCTCGTAAGGGCACCGAAGATAGATCTGACAGTCCTCTTCAAGACGCAGAACATCTTCGAGATCCCCACAAGAAAGACGGATAGTGTGAAGCTGAACTTCTACGGGAACTTCACTCCGATAAGAGTTGAAGTCTACGCTTCGGATGGGAGGTTGGCTGGGGCGAACATAAGCTACATCCCACCTGAGACGTACTTTTTCAACATGTCTCTAGTGGGGTTCGACGGCTATGCCGGCAACCCCAACACGCGCATCTGGGGCGGCTGGGCTAATTACTTCGACGCGACCGACGGCAGGCTACGGACGGACTCAGGGCTAGCTCCTGGGACATACACGATCAAAGCTTGGGTCCCCGGCTACACCCAACCTAAGATGATCCTCGCAGAGGTCAAACTGGGACAGACGGCCAGCGTATTGATGAGCTTGGACAAGATCGCTCATTTGAAGGGCAGGTTTTCTTCGTCAGGTGTAGGGTGGGTCGACATGTGGGACACGGTCCAACCTAATTCCTGGGCGACGATAACTGTTCGTAACTCATCGGTCCTCGTAACCTATCCTCTGGACGGAGACTTCGACGTTTGGCTTCTCCCAGGAACGCATACTGTCACGGTTGAGTACCCCCCATACGGCTTTCTTGCGAAACAGACGATGAATGTGAGCTTGAGCCCCGCAGCCGAAAACCCGTTGACCTTCATAATGGAAGAGCCCGGGATCCAGGTTAGCGAGTTTGCCCAAAGCAGACAGGTCACTGCCTTGGCAAACCTAGCGGTCCTAGTCATAGCCTACCTAGCCACAGCACGTAAGTCGACTCGTTGGAAGAGGAAACAGTTCTAGATGTGTCGGCGGTGTTTTCTTGGCCTCGCTGACGCTAAGGTTTTCCGTCGCCTCGTAACTGTCGATGGATGAAGGACGAGTCTCCTTTCCTCAAGCTCTTGCATCGCTCCCTCAAACTGCTCCGGCCTCCCCCAGTCTTGGCTTCTCGCCCAGTGCAACAGTTCGCCAAAACCTTTCTCAAGGTCGACCTTCGCCTGGAAGCCTAGAAGCTTTCTTGCCTTGGTCGTGTCCGCGTAGCAATGCCTTATGTCCCCTTTTCGATAGTTCGATGAGATGATTGGGTCGATCTCCCTTCCTGAGATGCGAGCGAGGCGTTTCGCAATCTTCTCGATCGATGTCGGCCTTCCCGTGCCTATGTTTAGCGTCTGGTAGTCTGCCGAGCGACTCTCGAGGGCCAAGATATTTGCCCTCGCCACATCTCGAACATTGATGAAGTCTCGCAGTTGTCTTCCATCCTCGAAGACGTAAGGAGGCTTATCATTCAAAATTCTGTTCAGAAAAATGGCTGCAACTCCTGTATAGGGATTCGTCAAGGCCTGGCGCGGCCCGTAGACATTGAAGTACCTTAGCGCAACCACCGGCAAGCTGTACGTTCTTCCAAGGAGAATAGCTACCTCCTCTTGATGCCGTTTCGTCTGGGCATAGATCGAGGCGGGCATCGGAGGCTTGTTCTCCGGTGTTGGCTTCGGGTGCAAAGGTCTCCTGCACGATGGGCACAGCGGCTCCCAAATTCGCTTGCGCAACTGATCTTCATCCCTCAGGCTAGGACATCTGTCCTTACCACACTCGTCGCATCGATACTTTCCCTCACCGTAGAGGCTCATCGAAGAGGCGACCACGATCTTCCTGATCCTGTTCTTGGTCCGCACCGCGGCGTCCAGCAAGACGGATGTCCCGTGTGTGTTGATGTCCACATACCTCTCGACTTGGTAAATCGACTGTCCGGTCCCGACAGCCGCGGCGAGATGGATCACTGCGTCTGCCTCTTTGACCACCTTATCTACGGTTCCTTGGTCCCTAACGTCCCCGACCACGAGGGTCGAGTTTGGGTTGAGGTTCTCTGGTCTGCTGCTTCGGTGAACCTGAGGGTCAAGGTTGTCAAGGACCGTAACATCGTACCCCTTCTCAAGTAGGAGGTCCACTGTGGCCGATCCGATGAACCCCGCTCCACCGGTGACCAAGATGCGGCTTCCAGAATCCATTCTCACACCGGCCTCGTAGGTGCTCAATCAATCTAGTAAGATATGAAATATGCCTTCTCATCCTTGGCCCGCCCCCACCGGGCACTGCTGGATTAGACTCAGCGAGGAACGTGGTATCGACGGTGGTTGCGCATATGCTTTAATGTCCGCGCATCGAACTCATTAGAATGTGACAAGAAGTGACTGACCTTCGCGCCCTGACACCAAGCGAAATTGGCGAAGGACTGCGTTCTGGAAAACTCAAGGTCGTTGTAGTGGGACTCGGCTACGTCGGGCTACCCTTGGCAGCTCTTCTCGCAAAGAAAGGCGCCCACGTAATCGGAGTAGACAAGAGGAGAGACATCGTGGAGAATCTGGCAAAGGGCAGACTTCCGATTCACGAGCCTGGCCTTAGCGTACTCTTCAAAGAGGTTCATAGTAGGAACCTATATCTCAGCACCGATTTGAGTGAAGCATCAGCAGATGGCGATCTGATCATAGTATGTGTTGGGACACCAGTCGATCCGAGAGGGAAGCCCTTGCTCAAGGACCTGACGCAGGCGTCAGCCTCGATCGGCCAAGCCCTTGCTCCCGGAAAAGCTGTGATGATTCGAAGCACGGTTCCGCCAGGAACGACTAAAGCCAAGATCAAACCACAACTTGAAGGGGCATCTGGGCTCCGGGCCGGGATCGACTTCGCTCTAACTTACTGCCCCGAGAGACTGGTGGAGGGAAAAGCGCTCGAGGAGATCGAGAAGGTGCCGCATATCATCGGTGCCGAGGACGAACTCAGCTTCAGAATCGCACAAGCCTTCTTCGTTTTCTTGGGAGGCGAGACTGTAGGAGCCGTTCAGTTCGCGATCGCAGAAATGGCCAAGATCTGTGACAATGTCTATAGAAACTTGAACATAGCGCTGGCCAACGAGCTCGCTCTGATCTGCGAAGCCCTTGGCATGGATGTATTCAAAACAATCAATGTCGCGAATCAAGGTCCAAGGACGAGGATTCTCATGCCCGGCTGTGGCGTGGGGGGAAGCTGTCTGACGAAGGATCCAATGATGTTGGCTTATCTGGCTACGAAGAAGGGCTTGCATGCGAGGCTGATCATTGAGGGTGGACGAACAAACAGGAGTATGCCGACGCACACAGTCGGTCTCGTGAGGTCGGCGTTTCAAGAACTGGGCAAGAGGATCGCAGGCTCAAGGATCAGCGTTATGGGCCTTGCATACAAGGGTGAGACTGACGATGTTCGAGAGTCGGTGGCGAGACAAATTATCTTTGCCCTCAGAAAGATGGGTGCTCGGGTTGTTGCGTACGACCCCTACGTTAGCGACGAGAAGATTCGCGAGTCATTCGGCTCGCTCGAGGTTAAGAGAGATCCCCTTGAAGCGGCGGTGGGTGCCGACTGCCTCATCGTGACGGCCGATCATATGCCGCTGAGGGGAATGATTCCAGAGGAGCTGATTAAGCGCGCCAACAGACCGGCCGCCCTCGTTGACGGGCGCAACGTATTCAATCCTACAGAGGCGATGGTAGCAGGCTTTGTCTTCAGGGGAGTAGGAAGGGCGACGCGTTTGGAGGTGGCTAATTGAACAAGGTGTTGGTCACTGGCGGGGCAGGTTTCCTAGGCTCTCATCTCGTGGATAAGCTAATGAGCATGGGTCTGGACGTAATAGTCTTCGACAATCTGTTCAGAGGATCGAAAAGCAATATTGCGCAGCATTTTGAAAGCCGGCATTTCAGCTTTCGTGAGGGCGACATCCTAGACCTAGCAGCGCTCCGCAAACATATGGATGGTGTCGACACTGTGTTCCACATGGCGGCCATAAACGGGACCCGTTACTTCTACGAGGAGCCTGTGAAGGTTCTTGATGTGAACGGAACAGGGACCAAGAACGTGCTTCAAGCCGCAAGCGAGGCGAATGTTCACAAGGTCGTGTTCGCTTCGTCGTCAGAGGTGTACGGACATCCGAGCCGGTTCCCCACACCTGAGGACGAGCGATTGAACCTCGATCCGCCCACGGAGAGCAGGTGGTCATACGCCACAAGCAAACTCTTTGGAGAGCACCTTTGCCTGACCTTTGGTGCCAAGTATGGGCTCCAGACAGTAATTCTCAGGTACTTCAATGGGTACGGTCCGAGGCTGATCGGCACCCCTTACGGCCAGGTGATAGCGATTTTCGTTAAGAGCGTCCTTCGAGGCGAGGCACCTACAATCCATGGAGATGGGAAGCAGACGCGGTCCTTCGTGTACGTGGACGATGCTATCGAGGGAACAGTCCTCGCCGGGGAAAAGGAGCAGGCAGCCGGCCAGATCCTGAACATAGGCTCTGGGGATGAAATCACTATCCTCGAGCTCGCTAAGACAATTATCGAGTTGGCTGGTATGGCTGGTCAGTTGACGCCGGTTCATGTGGAGCCTCTGACCGCTGACCCAAGGCGGAGGCTTCCAGATACGAGAAAAGCCAACAGGATTCTGGGTTTCCAAGCGAAGACCAGCCTAGGGAACGGGTTACAGAGCACTATCAAGTGGTTCAAGGAGCGTGAAATGAGCTGAAGGCAGTGATACTGGCTGGCGGTATGGGAAGCCGCCTCAGGCCTTACACCTACATCACCCCAAAAGCCATGCTCCCAGTCGGCGACAGGCCGATCCTTGAACATATCATCGACTACCTCAAGAAGAATGGGATAAGAGAGCTTGTGGTGGCGACTGCATACCATGGCAAACAAATAGAGGACTACTTTGGCGATGGCTCAGAGTTCGATGTCGACATCCATTACGCTCGCGCGAAGAAGCCTCTCGGCACAGCTGGCCAGCTCAAGACGGCCGAGGCCTACGTCTCCGAGACCTTCCTAGCTATGAACGGTGACATACTGATCGATGTCAACGTGAGAAAGTTGGTCGCCTTCCATACTAGAATGGCTGGTATCGGGACGGTTGCGCTCAGGCACTATCAAGTGCCGATAAAATACGGGATAGTCACACTTTCAAGCTCAGAACGTATAGCCGAATGGAGGGAGAAGCCTCAGCTGAAGCTCATTATGAACATAGGGTTGTACACTCTTGAACCAGAGGTCTTCTCTTACATCAAACCTGGCCGCCCGGTGAGCCTAGAGAGAGACACCTTCCCTCTGCTGATAAGGAAGGGCAAGCGCCTACACGGCTATCTAAGCGAAACGAAGTACTACGACATCGCAGATGTCGAGGATCTCAGAAGACTCGAAAGCCACTTCCCGACAAAGTATGAGATCTAATGAGTTCGGGCTCGGAGAAGCAATTCCCCGGGCTTCGGCTTGCTAATCTTAAACCTTAAACCCTGAGTGTGCGAACGAGTGATGTCTTGGGCGTAGGCTGACAGTACGAGGCAAGAGCGGCGTGAGACATATTCGCGGATTTCTCGTTCGCTGGAGAAAATTCTTACCGCTAATGCTGGTAGTAGCGCTTCCAATTCTAGTCCTTCTTCAGAATGTGAGTTGGGTTCGCGCTGAACCAACGGCCAAGATCGTGAATACGGGCACCCACATAGATTCATCAAAACTGCTCCATGTCCTCGGGGAAGTTGTGAACATAGGTGACGTCAACCTGATGTCGATATTCGTCAATGGCTCCTTGTATAACGCAACCAATCACCTCGTAGAGAGGCAGAGCATACAGCTCATGTCCAACATACTCGAACCTGGACAGAAGGCCCCGTTCGAACTCGTGATGAGCAAGTCTGGCACGTTGGTCCTGACCCTCCAGTACAAAGCCACGGCAGAGAGGCTGGAGGAACAGCTGGAGCTGTTTCAGGCTTACACAACGAAGTTCCTACAGTTGCGCGCAGTAGGATGGGTCAAGAACAACGGGAAGCGGTGGGCAGGGGGGGTAAGAGTCATAGGCACATTCTACGACGAAAAGGGCAGGGTGGTTCACGCCGAATGCTTCTACTCGATCCCAAGCGTGATTCCAACTGGAAGCGGTGCCTACTTCCAGATCACGATAGTTGGACCGAGAGCCCAGAGCATCCGCTCCTACGCGCTGTTCGCTGAATCGAATGAGTACAGGAGCGCCGTTCAGTTTTTCACAATCTTAAGCCCAAGCTAGCAAAGATTGCTGGTGACCGCCAGAGCAAATGTATTGGCATCAGAACCGATTCGTCCGTGACTCTTGGATAGGTATCGTGGCCCGGAGTTCCAAGGCAGCGTGCCCTTCGCAATCTGTAGTCAAGCACCTACCTAGAAAAGAACCCCATGTAGAAGTAGATTGATGTGACAACAACTCTGATCATCTGCGAGAAGCCAGATGCTGCGCAGCGGATAGCAGAGTCTTTGAGCGATAGGAGTCAGGTTATCAGACGCAGTAAGAAAGGCGTTCCGATCTACGAAGTCGCTAGGCCTGGCGAGAAAATCTTCGTATGCTCGGCTCTCGGGCACCTCTACTCTGTCGACCAGAAGAAAGGAGTAACTCGAAAGGCATATCCCGTTTGGGACCTTGCTTGGAAGCCTAGATATGTGATTGAGCGTCGTCAAGAGCGGCTGCGGACTTGGATAGAGCAGATTCGTCAAGTATCGCGGGAAGCCGATTGCTTCGTGAACGCCTGCGATTATGACATCGAAGGCTCAGTAATCGGGGCCATGGTTCTCAAGTATGCTTGCAACGGCGCCGATCGAAACGCCAAGAGAATGAAATTTAGTACTTTGACAACAAAGGAACTCCAAGAAGCCTATGCTAACTCGTCAATAGACCTTGATCTCGCTCTAGTCAACGCTGGAATGTGCCGGCACGAGATAGACTGGGTGTACGGCATCAACTTATCACGTGCACTCACTGATTCCGCGCATGAACACGGCAAGGTCTACTCTACCCTGAGCACTGGACGGGTTCAAGGCCCAACCCTCAGATTCGTTGTGGATCGCGAAGAAGAGATCAACTGCTTTGTTCCCGTTCCATATTGGACCATAGAAACCGTCATCAAAGTAGGTAACAGTACGATTGACGCGCAATACGAAAAAGAGAGAATAAGCTCAAAGAGTGAAGCTGATAAGCCGGTGGCAGATTGCACAGGAGAATCCGGAACGATCACGGATATCGAGAGCCACAGGTCAGAGATCTATCCACCTTTCCCCTTCGATTTGTCTACACTTCAAGCAGAAGCATACAGACACTTTGGACTCAGACCCAGCTCCACTCTTGGAATAGCTGAACGCCTTTACTTAGACACTCTCATAAGCTATCCAAGAACATCGAGTCAGAAGTTGCCTCCCAGCATAGAATACCGTAAGATTCTGGAAAGCCTATGCGCCCTAGAGGAATACGGTGCAAAGATCTCAAGACTCCTAAGTCTGCCCAAACTCAGTCCCAGTGAAGGTCAAAGATTCGATCCGGCTCACCCAGCAATATATCCTACAGGAAACATGCCCACTCGTGTGTTGGAGTCGCGTGAACGGAAGGTCTACGACCTCATTGTGCGCCGGTTTGTAGCGACGTTTGGAGAACCGGCGATCAGGCAAAGCGAGAAGGTGTCGGTTTCTGTCAAAGGGCACGTCTTCTACCTCAAGGGAATCCATATCCTGACTAGCGGATGGATCGATCTCTATGAGCCATATGCTGACTTTGAGGAGATACATCTTCCATCATTGAGCATCGGCCAGACCGTTGGCATTGTGCGTATCGTGAGCACAGACAGGTTCACTCAGCCTCCGTCACGATTCAATCCAAGCAGCCTCCTTAAGCTGATGGAAAAGGAGAACATCGGAACGAAGGCAACGCGAGCCGACATAATCGACACGCTGTACGACCGAGGCTACATAGTTGGAGAGAGAATGACTCCGACTCCATTGGCCTTCAATGTAATCGAAGTCTTGAAGAAATATTGTCCGAAAGTCGTCGAGACAGGCTTGACACGTGAACTTGAGGAAAAGATGCAGAGCATTGAGTACGGTAAAGAGCAAAGAGAACACGTACTAGTAGAAGCGATTGAACATCTGAGGCCAGTCATAGATGAACTTCAAGCCAGAATCTCCGAAGTGGGCACCGAACTCGGAAAGACTATCAGAGAAACAAGGTTAGCGCAAATCACCCTTCTCTCTCCATGTCCGCGGTGTGGTTCAAGACTAGTCGTCGTTCGAAATAGTAGGACAGGAAAACGCTTCATCGGATGTACAGGAAGATGGGAGAAAGGTTGTACGTTCTCTCTGCCTCTGCCGCAGATCGGCGGGCTAACGTTGTCGAGGAAGTCTTGCTCCAAGTGCGGGTTCGAGCTAGTCATCGTCAAGGCTAGAGGTCGCAGGCCCATGATCTCCTGCCCCATGTGTTTCACGGAGAAGAAACATGGGCAGGCAGCACAGTCAAAGCAGACTCTCAGCTAGGGGCATGGTACATGGGATCCTGCATGAAGACGAGGCTAGTGACGTTGAAACGTTCAGCCAAATATTCAGAACGATTCTCATGCCAGAAGGCTTGTTCTGGCATCATACTTGATTATATAATACTGATGCCATAATGGGTTTCCGAGGTATCATGGCTCCGGTCGGGCGAGATCCAGTTCCGTTTTGGCTGAGTCGGGTCGGCGTAAATAGTAGGCCCGTGTATTCGGATGCGCTATGGCTTTTTCTTCGATGGTTGAATGCAAGACCTGATTGGAAGGGTGCGGACGCGAACGCGCTTCTGGAGATGCATAGGTCCGCCAAGGACCAAGAAATCAACCGTCAAGGTCTGAACAATCAGATAAGGCGAAACGAAACATGAGTGAGCCCCTCTATTTCGTTGCTCTCCGGTGGAGATCCCGCCTGCCTCAAGAGAACGGTGGATGGCATACTGGCGAATGGCGTGTTGAGAGTGAACATCGGTCTCGCGATCAGCCTGCGCCTGTTCCAATGGTGGAGTGAAATGGGAAGAAGGCGACATTGGAGTATTCGAGAGATGATCATTAGGTGAGAAAATGAGGCTGTTAGCTGCCTCGGTATTAATGCTTATTGTTTTGGGGGGTTTGCCTGTCCACGGCATTTCTCCGAAATTTCGTCTCGTGGTTGTTTTCACTACACCGCTTTTATGGCACACTCCAATATATGCAGCCGCCATTGATGAAAGAACATACGAAACTCAAAATCAAACACTATGTCTTATGAACAATACTCTATCACATAAGTATCAGACGACCTTCTGGCTTCCAGCATACAGAAACTACGAGGTAATTCTATCAAGCAAATTCTTTAGATTTGAGTTGGGAGTCTACCTGTCATACGACGGAGTAACATTATCGTTCTAGAACTAAAGGGTTGGAGTGAAATAAGCGAATTCAAGCGATGCGCAAACCCCTTACCCCCAAAACCACAATAGTCACCCCTCCCGCCTAGGTTCCTTCTTCCGTTACCGTGGGTAAACGCCGTTGAATTCCTGAGGACATAGCACACGGTTCGCTCTGCGAATGGCGGCACGCAGATCTTGGGCATAGTGCAAGAGAGATCTTTAACCGGCAATCACCTTCCGTATTCCCGCGGAACATAGATCCGCTGCCCAGTCAACTGCTCAAGGTCGTAGATTGCTGAGCGATAGTCGCCGTTCTTTGGAAAGTCAGGATGTTTCTAGTAGAAATTTTGGAGGGCTTGATGTTGTTTTGATGCATGTTTCTGATGGCAACCGTCGCAGAGCGGTCGGTCAAATGAAACGACGGTGGCTGCTGGCGCCTTCGGAACCTTGACGCCACATATCGGGCAGAGCATGTCGAAGGCGCAATTGGTCCACCTCAATTTTGCAACCATTCCAAGTTACCACTGGTAACAACCTCAGTATATGATTTTCCCCAACTCGATGCCGAGACAATTATGGCATCAGAGAAGAACCCGCAAGGCTTATTTTCGAATCACAATGGTTGGATGGTAGATAGGCGGGCCGCATATGTTCCTAGCCTTGGCGCAGTTTTCGCTGATTCAGCAGATGTTGCTGATCTTGACGAC
>Ga0315310_10000256_pt1 | contig 34277 bp, 40 predicted proteins | sample TDP5_MG_FD_203630 | JGI IMG/M metagenome (GOLD analysis project Ga0315310, IMG submission 203630) | Freshwater sediment microbial communities from Lake Towuti, South Sulawesi, Indonesia - TDP5 | ecosystem: Environmental > Aquatic > Freshwater > Lake > Sediment | place: Indonesia: South Sulawesi...
CTCCGATTCGAATAGGATATCCCCTCTGAACCTCGTCTGGATCGCGTATATTCCACTCTAAGATTTCAAGAAGAGGCTCTACCAGTGTGGAAATCGTATTCGACTCGCTCATGGCGGGGTGCTTTTCAATCAAAACTTGTGCATGCTTAACATAATCATCTATTGGGGTTGGCTGAGGAGGAGGCTGTTTTTCTTTCTCTTCACCAACACTCACTAAATCCTTGCCAATTAGGTGATATTTTCCATACTCTTCAACTACAAACCCGAGACTTACCAGCCAAAACAGTCTAAACATTGTTTGGGCAGTTGTTCTCCAGTCAAGGTTGCATTTCTCGAGAAGTTCCTTATGAATTTCTGTCAAGCTCAGCTCTCGACCTTCGGACAATATGGAGAGAATTTCGTCAATACCCAGAACTCTCTTTCGCAAAGCGTCTAAGACTAAGAGGTTTTTGCCTGTCTTTAAGAACTCCTCAGCTGACGGTGTAAGCCTGAGACGACCACCGCTTTCCTCCATAAAACCTAAACATTTGTCAACAACTCTAAGCACACCGTAGCGAACTGTTTCACTCTCGCCTTTGTACTCACTCTTAAGCCAAGAAATCATCTGATCCCTTGTGGGATTTTCTTGGCTAATTTTCTCGAGCACCTTCCTCAAAGTCAAAACGTATTCCCTCTTGCCACCATATAAAGGCCAAATACCTTTCAACTTCCTCGAAGACAACGCGGTACCTCCATTCAAGATTTATAATAGCTTTCATACTGTATGGATGCTGTATAAAACTTAAGGAATTCGGAAGAACATGGGAGACAATTGCTTGCCCAATGAAAGGGAGGCGAATTCGAGGTTTCGATTTCTCAGGTTGCGTCTGCTTTTAGAAAAGATGGGATTCCATCCCTGGAGAAACTATTATCGCTGCAAAAAATGCGGCTATTTTTTCCCAAAAAGTGCAGTTGAAATAAGTGGGCACGATTCTGAAAGCTCACTGCGGCATGTTCATTGTCCAAGATGCAATGCTTACGTACATTTGTGAAAGCGAGTGAAGGCTCTCTTCCTAAATGAAAATTCCCTATCAGGTTTTCTTTTCTATCAAGTCCTCAGTCTGGACAAAATACTCTCCACAAAGCGTCTCCATTCGCCTGACAAGATTATGCTGTAATTGGTTCCAGTGGACATAAAGAATGCAGAATCTCCATAAACCCGCTTAGTTGCCTCCATCAACCTTTCACTTTCATGAAAAGTTATGTAGAACAAGGGTATATCTTTAAGACTCGCAGCAAGTTTCTGGCGGTGCTCCCGCATTTTTTCGTCAGCTTCTTCTTTCTTATAGAAAACTCCTGTTCTTTTTACTTCGACTACAGTCAACACAGAAGATCTGGGATATGCATTCGTGAACTCCGAAGGTTTGGCATGTTTTTTGACGATAATCATGTCAAACTCGCTTGGGACACCCTCTACATAAGCGCCTGGCCCAATTGCCGCATAGTCTTTAGGCAAGTGTTTATTCAAGATTTTCACCACTACCCTGTTGGCAACATCGCCAAAAAACTTGTTCCATTCACCCTTCCTATGAACCTCGTCTTTCGGAAAACCGAGCTTCTTAACATAATCCACCATTTTCTTCTGTTCTTTTTCAAAATTCAAGTCGACACATACTCCTTTTCTTAAGCTCTAAACATATGCTCCTACCATGTGCTATTTTTATTTGTAGACAGAATATATAGCTTCAAGTTGCGAGGGCGTCCAATACCTGAAAAATGAGAATACGCAATACCATGATAAAGGGTTGGTGAAAATGATTGATTTGGAAGAATTTAGGACTAAGCTTCGTACTCGCTATATGAGTAAATTTGATGGATTCTGGCGATGGAAAATTGAAACAGAAACGGAAAGGGCGCACATTCTTGATGACAACTATAGAAATCAGGCGTGTTCCAAGTTATGGTCTATTCTCCGTGGGTGGCAAGCATATCGCCCTTATGATTCAGATGCATGTCTCAGAGTTCTGAAAGATGCGCTTAAGAATATGGCAGATTCCTATAATCAAATTAGGACCTACAGTTTACTGGAATTCGACAACGTACCTGATGAACCGCTTAACGTGATTTGGCACGAACTTGGATGCGTTAAGGAGATTGGCGGAAGGAAGAATAAACACGGATATTACTACATTGTTTCATTATCCAAACATCTTATGTTTCTATGGGGCCAAACACCCGCCTTCGACTCAAGAGTTCGGACCCATATACCCGGGTCTTACAACGTTTCAAAGAGCAATCGTTGGTTCTTTGAGGAATGGAAAAGGGCTTTGACAGACATCCAAAAGAATCTAAAACAAGAACCTGAGGTTGTTGCTGCTTTCAAAAAGGAATCTCTAAAAAGGTACGGGACAGAATCGATAGTTCCTTTTGGAAGATTCTGGGACATATACTATCATTAAGCTCCTGAAATACACCAAAAAAAGAGGGATGGTTAGTTGGGGGCTTTCTGTATTTGTTCCACTGCATTTAACGTTCTATCTCTGAGCTCTTTGATAGCTGGGCTGAAATAGTGTTTCATGAACAGTGACTTTCCAATTCTTCCTTGGATTAGGTCGATTTCCTCCTTTAGCAACCCATGGTTCAGCATGTACGTTGCGAAGTATTCTCTCAGGTCTTTAATCCGTGAATGTAGGCCGAGTCTCTTTGCTCTGCGCTTGTATCCTGACGCCGATATCGTCTGACATTCACTAATTCTATCAATGAAGCTCTTTGGGAGAAAACTGAAAAACACGTTCTTGGTTCCACGGATAAACTTCTCAGGATACCTAAAGTGCTCAAGACTTTCAAGCTTCTCATTGTAATATTCGCTTAGCTTTCCAGCTCGTCCAAGTTTGACTATCAGATTGAAGGCTTCTATTGCCTCTCCCTTCCTTACTCCCGAAAGCAATGCAAACTCAACGAAAGTCGCATAAGAATCATCGAAAGCTCCCAGACATTGTTTTACCCACTCTGTAACGTCCTCGCTATCCTTGTTGTTGATGATCCGTAGAAACGAGTCAAACGAGCTCTGGCTCTCCCACTTCATCCCATAGTCTTTCATTCTCTGCTTAAACTCCGAATGCACACCAAGATACCTCGAAAGAGCCGACAAAGCCCTCAAAATGGCTCCCCGCTTAGACCTGCTGAAACACTCCAGCTCCGCCAAATTCCCATAAAGCAACCCATTGAACTTCTTCGCATAACAGTAGACGGTCGCCGAGTAGGACTTCGCATACTTGCTCTTCACCCACCGCCGAAAAGCCACCCAATCAAATAATCCCTTTTCTTTAGTGAAGGTTTCTTTTCGGGAAAAGAAAAGTTCAGTGGGCCGGGCCGGACTTGAACCGACGACCCTCTGCACGTCAAGCAGATGTCCTACCAAACTAGACGACCGGCCCATTCTTCACGTTTGAAATCCTACAGATGGCTTCTGCTTATTAAGTTTCTAGTCAGCGCCATCCAGCACAAAGTTCTTTAAACTGAGCAGTAGTACAGCATATTTTCGGGGTTTGTCGCACATGTCAATCGAAAGCATATCGTTAAAGAAGGGAGAAGTGGCGTTTCTATGGTTCAACAACTATTCAGGTGTTGTCATACGGACGCCTACTAAAACACTTGTTGTTGACCCTGTGGATGTTGACCCAACGATTTTCAAGAAGGTTGACATCCTCTTAATCACGCACGAGCACCATGACCACTTAGACGCGAGCATGGTTCAAGAAATTTATAGGCGGGCACACTGCACCGTAATTGCAGATTCCACTTCAGCTGGAATACTTAAAGACGTATTGCCCTTAGGCAAGCTGCATGAGATGAGAGTGGGCAAAGAAGAAAAACTTGACAATGTCACTGTGAGGGCTGAAGCATTTAGGCATCCTGCAACAACGCCTGTCTCTTATTTAATCACGAGTGAAGACGGAGTCAGAGTTTATCACACTGGCGACAGTCTGCCCTATCCAGACATGAAACGGATAGGAGAGCGAAGTCCCCCAGACATTGTGTTCTGCACGGTTGGTGTCCCAGCTCCAGGTGCCTCCCCAGAGACGGGCTTAGAAATCGTTAAGATGGTTAAACCCAAAGTAGCTGTTCCGTATCATGCGCCTGTGGCTGACCGTAAAAGGTTTGCTGAGTTGATTGCCAAGGAAAGTCCCAGCGTGAAGTGCGTGGTCGTCGAGCAGAATAAGCCTGCGAAGTATCCGTGAAGAAGAAGGGTTGAATGACTGTTGGCGTCGTTGGAGAAGGAGAAGACCGAACTCAGCCGAATACTGCACAAGATCGGAGCCATAAAGTTCGGCGCCTTCAAGCTTACCAGTGGCAGAACCAGCCCGTACTATATTGACTTGCGCATAGTGCCCAGTTTTCCCGACGCTTTTCAACGTGTTTGTGACATGTATGTTAGACTTGTTGAAACCGAACTGGGCGCTCAGAGTTTTGAGAGAATCGCAGGCATCCCAACAGCGGGCATACCGTTCGCGTCTCTCATAGCCTACCGCATGAAGAAACCGTTCTTGTACATTCGTCCTCGAGCGAGGTTACACGGAAGAGAACGCCGAATCGAGGGCATAATCATGCCGGGCAACCGTGTCTTGCTTGTTGACGACTTGATTACAACTGGATTATCGTTAAGGAAGGCAGCTAAAGCCATACGAGCCGAAGGAGGAGTGGTCTCAGACGCCTTGGTCTTGCTTGACAGGGAGGAGGGGGGAAAGGAGAGACTCAAGAAAGACGACGTAGGCCTACATTACCTCTTGACCGCCAGAGAAGCGGCAAACAAACTCTACGAGTCGGGCGCCATAGAAGAAGACCAACTCAAAACCATACTAAAACAAGCCAAAAGGAAATGAATTTGCTCAGCTAATATCCTTTCGTAGAATATTAAACACTTCATCTTTTGAAGTTGGCCATTTTGGAACTTGCGAAAGAGGGCTTCAATCACGCTTGAAGAGAGATAATCCACAAGATTTATGCAGACAGGAGATACGAGCGCTAGGCAGGCTTGTCACGATTTCGGTGCTCGGAAATTTTATGTAAACCTTCAAAATACTATACCAAGCCTGATTTGCAATAATAGGTGCTAGAAAGATAGAGAAAGCTACATCTAAAATAAATGATATGAAGATAAGTCATACAACTAAAAACAAGGACTTCCATCTTTGTTTAAATGGTTCTACAAATATCTCGTGACGAGTCAGCTCTTCACTTAACTTGAACCTATATATCTTAAGATATTCTTTCAGTTTGTAATAAGCGCTTATGAGCCCTACAGCAATGCCTCGGTTCGTGTTAGCGCATGGTTCAACTCCAAGATATCTAAAACGTAAGAAAAGAATGTTTTTGGAAATAATAAAAATACTTAATGAATCACCTTTAGCAACACAATAAATCACCTCAACCAAGTTAAACGCAACCCAAACCTACAACGGAATAAAAACAGAACACTAAACACAAACACCCTACAGCTCCACCAAAACAATTTTTCACAAAACCACACCAAGAGACCTATCCAAGTTACTAAAAACAACAGAAAAACAACTAAAAGTTGTAAAAAGTTACCAGAAACAACCAAATTCACAGACAAACCATCCGAGACCAAACACGTAAAGCATATATGTTAGGGTTCTGCAGTTTGTTTGCACAGTCGGAGAATTCAGTCATGCCAGAATGGGGATACTCCATAACAGACCTAGACCCAACGAAAACCGTAAAGGCAAGCGGTCGAGAGCTGAGGGTATCCCATAAAGCCGCACGTGAAGTTTGTACCGCGATAAAAGGCATGCCGCTTGACCAAGCCAAACAATACCTAAACAACGTCATAATCAAAAAACAGCCCGTTCCATTTCGCCGATACAAAAAGAAACTCGGGCATCGACACGGCGTAAAAGAGGGAGCCTTCGCAGCTAGATACCCTGTCAAAGCCGCCCAAAAAATACTGCAGGTTTTAGAGGGAGCTGAAGCCAACGCCGAGTATAAAGGCTTTGATCTAGAAAGACTTCGCGTCATTCATGCAGTTGCCTATCCCGGCATGAAACTCAAAAGGTTCACACCGAGAGCCTTCGGGCGCTCATCGCCCAAAATTCAAACCCTAACACATGTGGAACTTATTTTGGAACAGACCGAGGAGAAAGCAATGTAAAATGTCTGTTGTCAAACATTTTGTGTCAGAATCAGTTAAAAAGGCTGAAATTAATGAATTTCTGCGAAACGAATTCGAAAAAGCGGGTTACGGTGGAGTAGACATAGCCAAAACACCGTTGGGCACGCACATTGTTGTCTACGCCATGAGACCTGGCTTAATAATAGGTAGAGGCGGCGAGACCATAAAGGAACTCGCCACCACACTCGAACAAAGATTCCAGCTTCCCAACCCCCAAATATCAGTGGCAGAGATCGAAGTGCCCGAACTCAACGCCTACGTCATCGCTTCACGCGTAACCTCAGCCCTAAAACGCGGCGTACACTTCCGTCGAGCAGGATTTTGGGCGCTCCAACAAGCCATGGAAGCAGGCGCCCTAGGAGTAGAAATAATCATAAGCGGAAAACTACGCACAGAACGAGCCCGATTCGAAAAATTCCGAGAGGGATACCTTCCAAAAAGCGGTGACCCAGCGCTCAAGTATCTGCACAAAGCTGAACTCCATGTTCAACTAAAACCAGGCATATATGGGATTAAAGTTTGCATAATGCCGCCTGAAGCAACGTTCCCAGACCAAGTGCAGATACCCGAAATCGTACCAGAGGAAAAAGTGGAGAAGACAGAAAAAACAGAAGCTGTTGTGGAAACTGCAAAGCAAAAAGAAACCCCAAAAACAGAAGAAACCAAAAAACCAAAGGAAAAACCAGAAACGCCAGAAAAAGAAACGAAGCCTGAGGTAACTCTAGAGAAAACTGCGGAGGCTGAATAATAGCGTGCCAATTCTGAGGGTTAAAGAAATCCGAGACATGTCCTATGAAGACCGCCAAAAGCGACTTAATGAGCTACGAGCCGAACTGGTGAGGCTCAAGACCTTGGTAAAGGCAGGCGGCGCCATCGAAAACCCAGCAAAAGTGCGAGAACTACGGAAGGCTATCGCACGCATATTAACCATAGAAAATGAGCCAGCGCCAGTCAAGAAAGAAGAGAAAAAGAAACCTAAGGAAGACAAAAAAGAATGAAGACCACAGCGGCAGTTGTTCAAGGCGAATTCATAGGACTAAACGCCAAGGTTGTGAAGAGCGCAAACCGCAGTCAAATAGGCATTTCAGGTCAAGTTATAAATGAAACACGCAACACTCTTGTGATTAAACACAGAAACGAAGACAAGACAATACCCAAAGAAGCCGCTGTTTTTCAATTCACTCTTCCAGATGGCATAGTCGTTGAAATCGAAGGTAACGCCATCTTGGGACGACCAGAAGACCGAGTGAAAAAGAGACCAAAGAGACGATGGTGAAAAATGGCGACGCTAACCTTGAAAAAACCCAAAAAATCTTGCGACGACAAAAACTGTCCCTTCCACGGGAACCTCTCAATCCGAGGGCGAGTTCTAGATGGCATCTTAATAAGTGCCAAGATGGATAAAACCGTGGTTATAAGACGCGACTACCAATTTTATGTTCCGAAGTTCAAACGCTATGAACGAAGACGCAGCCACATCAACGCACACAACCCACAATGCCTCAACGCTAAAGAAGGCGAACACGTAAAAATCGCGGAGTGCCGCCCACTCAGCAAAACTGTCTCTTTTGTGGTTGTAGAAAAGATGGAGGAAAAACGAAGTGGCAGCGAAAGCTAAGGGGCGTGCACTGGTTGCAAAAGGCATGCTTGGACAGCGACCGAAGATTTCACGAGGCATATCGGCTGGTTCAATTGTAAAGTGCGCAGACAACACAGGCGCCAGAGAACTCCGCATAATTCAGGTCATGCAGTACAAAGGACGATTGAAACGTGTGCCATCAGCCACCGTGGGCGACATGGTGACGATTTCTGTTAGAAGAGGCGCACCTGACATGAGAAAAAAAATTTTTCAAGCAGTCTTAGTTCGACAGAGAAAACCATATCGCCGCAATGATGGAGCATGGATACAATTCGAAGACAACGCTGCAGTAATAATGACGCCAGAAGGTGAGATGCGAGGTTCAGAAATAAGAGGACCAGTGTCAAAAGAGGCGGCAGAAAGATGGCCGAGAATCGCAAGCGCAGCCAGCATAATAGTCTAGGAGAAAAAGAAAGATGAAAACAATCCAGCCAAGAAAACAGCACAAAATGTTGTACCAAGCACCCTTACACGTACGTTACAAGCACTTCTCAGCGCCTCTTTCACCATCTCTAAAGGCTGTTCACAACGTTAACTCCATTCCAGTTAGAACAGGCGACACTGTAAAAATAATGCGAGGCGACCGAAAGGGCAGCGAAGGCAAGGTCACCAAAATCGACCGCAAAAAATATCGATTACTCGTGGGAGGAATCACCCGAGAAAAAGTCGACGGCTCAACTGCTCAAGTTCCAATTCACCCGTCAAAGGTTATGATCACGAGCCTCAACCTTGATGACAAGTGGCGAAGAGAAGCCTTGAAGGTGGAAGAAGCCGCGAAAGAAATGAAAAAACCAGAGGAGAAACCTGCTGAAGAAAAGAAAGAACCCAAAAAAAGGAAGCCACGCAAAACTTCCTCCGAAAAAGCAAGGACTCCGCGAAAAAGAAGGGTGAAAACACTTACACAAGAAAAGGAAGGAGAAACCGAAAGTGGGTAAAAAAGGTGGAAGCCGTCACCTAAAAAGAAAGCCAGCACCTGCATTCTGGCCTATTCATCGGAAAGAAAAAGTGTGGACTGTTAAACCCAATGCGGGTCCACACCCCATTGCCCGAAGCATTCCATTAACCCTAGTCCTGCGAGACATGCTCGGGCTTGCAAAAACACGCGGTGAGGTCAAGGCCATAATCTCTCGAGAGCAAATCAGGGTGGACGGTGGGGTTCAGAGAGAAGAACTCTTTCCTACAGGTTTGATGGATATTATCTCCATACCTGCTATGCAGAAATGGTATCGAGTGTTACCAAGCGAAAAGGGATTAACATTGCATCCCATCAGCAAAGATGAGGCAGGATTCAAACTCTGTAGAGTTGAAAACAAAACCATTCTGAAAGGAGGCAATGTGCAGCTCAACCTCCATGATGGAAGAAACATGCTGATAAGGGTGAAAGACCCAAACAAACCTGAAGAAGATATTTTCAAAACCTTAGACACCTTGAAGATAAGTCTTCCAAACCAAGAGATTTTGGGTCATCTAAAACTCGCAGAAGAGGCTCCAGCCCTAATTGTAGGCGGCAAAAACATTGGAAAACATGGCAAAATCGTAGCTTTGGAGCAGAGAGAGGGACAAAAACGGAAAAACGCGTTTGTAACCATAGAGGATCAAATAGGTAATCGTTTCCAAACCACAATAGAATACGTGTTTGTGGTGGGCGACACTAAACCTCACATTTCGTTGCCAGAGGGGTCTTGAACATGTCGGAAGAAACACCAAGGAAACAGTCAACGAATTCGATGTTGAAGCCTAGGATTGAGAAAGTCATAGTAAACATGTCAGTTGGTAAGTCAGGCGAACCTTTGGAGAAGGCAATGAAGGTGCTGGAGCAGTTGGTAAGTCAGAAACCATGCAAGCGCAAGGCTAAGAAGACCATTCGAGACTTTGGCATAAGAAAGGGAGAGCCAATCGCTTGCATAGTAACACTCAGAGAAGAGAAAGCGAAGGATTTTCTAAAAAGGGCACTGCAGGCTGTTGACAATAAGCTTTTAAAGGAACGCTTCGACCAATACGGTAATTTCTCCTTCGGCATCAAAGAACACATCGATATACCCGGCACTAAATACATCCCCGAGTTGGGCATTCACGGAATGGACGTTTCGGTTGCTTTATCGAGACCGGGACAGCGAGTAAAGCATAGGCACAGAGCCAAGTCACGAGTAGGTGTCAAACACAGACTAACCCCCGAAAGAGCCATAGCCTTCGTTCAAGATGAATTTGGAATCGAAGTAACATAGCCATAAAAGGGATGTGAACATGGTGAAACAGAAGCCTAAAAAAGAACGCAAGTATGGTAAAGGAAGCCGCCCCTGTCGAAGATGCGGCTCTTACGGACCCATCATTAGGCGATACGATCTAAACCTATGTCGCCAATGCTTTCGTGAAGTTGCCAAACAATTAGGCTTCAAGAAATATCAATAGGAGGCATGGCGGAAACTTGACCATGATAGACACATTGTCAAACGGGTTGACAACAGTAATGAACAACGAGATGCGAAACAAACCGGAGTGCGTTATCAGTCCTGCATCTAGGCTTTTGGGTCGTGTTTTGCGGGTTCTCCAGTTGAATGGTTATATCGGTGAGTTTGAGTTCATCGAAGACGGGCGAGCTGGTAAGTTTAAGATTCAACTTTTGGGACGAGTCAACAAGTGCGGCGCGATAAAACCTCGGTATTCGGTTGGCGCCGACGGCTTTGAAGACTGGGAGAAAACGTACCTTCCAGCCCGAGAAATGGGCATTCTGGTGGTTTCCACCTCGTTAGGGGTGATATCGCACAAGGAAGCAAAGGAGAAAAACGTCGGAGGCCGACTGCTCGCGTTCGTGTATTAAAGAGGTGTCGAACAGTTGAGGGCTTTGGAAGCTGTCAAAATCCTTGAAGTTCCAAACGGAGTCGAAGTCAAGGTAGATGGCAGAATCATATGGGTCAAGGGAGAGAAAGGAACTCTCACAGAAGATTTCTCAAAGGCACCAATTGCCCTGCAACTAGAAGACAGGAGGGTAAAGGTCCAAGCCAATTGGCCGCGAAAACGAGAAGCCGCTTTAGTGGGTACTATTTCCTCTCACATTCAAAACATGATGATTGGTGTGACAAAGGGATACATATATAAACTCAAGATTGTTTTCTCCCACTTTCCAATATCAGTCAAGGTTAAGGAGAACATGATTGCGATTGAAAACTTCACAGGTGAGCGGAGCCCACGCTGGGCGAGGATGATGGGCGACGTTGAAGTTTCGGTTAAGGAAGATGATGTCCTCGTTCAGGGTATCAATTTGGAGGATGTGAGCCAAACAGCAGCCAACATCGAACGCGCAACCAAAGTAAAGAGCAAAGACCCAAGAGTTTTCTTAGACGGAATCTTCATTTACGAGAAAAAAGAGGGGATGGAGGTATGAGCCAGAAACCAACTAAGGAACAAGCATTAAAACTCCGAACACGATTGAAGAGCAGGAAACCTAAGTTCAGACGACAAGAGAGCTGGCGCTATAAGCGAGTCTCGCAGGTTTGGCGGAGACCAGATGGCGTGGACAGCAAGATGCGGCGAAAAGTCAAAGGCTGGCCCCGAACCGCCTCGATTGGCTATCGAGGTCCAAGAAGGGCTCGAGGTATTCACCCGTCAGGTTATGAGGAAATTTTGGTAAGGAATGCAGATGATCTCGCTAAAGTTGATCCAAAAATTCAGGCTGTGAGGCTGGCTCACACTGTTGGAATGAAGAAGCGGGCTGAGATTTCCATTCGAGCTGGTGAAAGACACATTTACATTCTGAATCCGTTGCCTGAGGAAAAACCTCCGGAAGGAGTTGAAGAAGCAGAGGTGGAGGAAGCAGCTAAAGAAGAGGGCAAAGAAGCAGAGAAAAAGGCTAAGGCAAAGGCTGAGGAAAAGGTGGAGGAAGAATTCGAGGAAAAAGCGTCTGAAGAGGAAGAGAAGGGTTGAGTCTCAAAAGTCAAAGGCGTCTAGCTGCCGAACTTCTCAAGGTGGGTACGAATCGTGTTTGGATCGACCCCAACCGAATCGAAGATGTCGAAGCAGCAATAACAAGAGAAGAAATTAGGAGACTTATTCACGAAGGCTCCATCAAACAACTGTCCGTCAAGAGTGTAAGTCGGGCTCGAGCTAAGGGTTTACATGAAAAGAAGAAAGAAGGTTTGAGGCGCGGACCTGGAACAAGAAAAGGATCAAGCAGAGCTAAGATCACTAAAAAGGACGCGTGGATACTTCGAATTCGCGCCTTGAGGAAAAAGCTGCAAGAGTGGAAAGCTAACAGAGTGATTTCTGAGGGTTCCTATCGGCGATTGTATTCAGTGGCTGGAAGTGGAGCGTTTGGGTCAATTGCAGACATGGAACGCTACGCCAAAACCCACAACATGTGGAGGAAACGATGACAATGGCGACGGGACCGAGTTATCGTGTTGCTTTTCGCAGGAGGAGAGAGGGAAAGACAGACTATCAACAGCGACGGGGTCTCGTTTTCTCGAGACTGCCCCGCCTTGTGGTCAGGGGATCTCTGAGAAACGTTACGGCTCAGATAGTTAAGGCTGAAGTGAAAGGCGACAGGGTTATAACTTTGGCTCATTCAGGCGAACTAGCAAAAAAATATGGCTGGCTGGGCGATGCGGGTAACATTTCAGCCGCTTACTTGACTGGTTTGTTGTGCGGCTTCAAGGCTGTTAGTCAAGGAATTGACGAAGTGGTTTTGGACACAGGTTTGAATTATCCCTCAAAGGGTTCGAGGATTTTTGCGGCGCTTAAGGGCGCGTTGGACGCTGGACTGACCCTTCCCTTTGACAACGAAAAACTCCCAGACGAAAAAAGAATAGGAGGTCACCACATTGAGGAGTACGCAAAACGTTTGTCTTCCAATCCTGAAGCATACCAGAAACAATTTTCTGCGCAATTGGGGAAAGACTTTAAACCCGAAGAAATCAGTGCTCATTTTACGTTGGTGAAAGAGAAAATTGTTTCGTCTTTGAAGAAGGCTGAACCATCAGTCAAAAAGACTGAGGTTAAGTCTTCAGCTGAAGAATTTGAGGAAAAAGTAGAAGAACAAGAAACAATGGAGGAAGAGAGAGAATAATGTCGCCTGCGGAGCGAAGAAGAACAGGGGGGAGATCAAGCGAAAGGGTAGAGACTTGGACCCCTCGCACGAGACTTGGAAAAATGATTCAGGAAGGACGAATCTCTTCAATGGAGGAAATCTTCACCGAAGGGCAGAAAATAAGAGAGCCTGAAATAGTTGACGTTCTATTGCCAGACCTTCAAGAAGAAGTTATTAACATCAATCTAGTGCAGAAGCAAACCGACGCAGGCGAAAAATCTCAGTTCAAAGCTATTGTGGCGGTGGGCAACCGAGACGGCTATGCTGGCTTGGGTTCAGGCAAAGCGAAACAAGTGCGCACTGCCATCGAGAAGGCAGCCATGGACGCCCGCTTAAACATCACTTTGGTTCGAAGAGGATGTGGAAGCTGGGAATGTAGATGTGGCAAACCCCATTCGCTTCCTTTTCAGGTGCAGGGGAAATGTGGCGGCGTTGAAATCTTGCTAGTTCCTGGACCGCGAGGACTTGGGATAGTTGCGAGTGAATCGGCTAAGGTTATTCTTGGGCTGGCTGGTGTGAATGACATTTGGACGAGGAGTTTTGGTTCGACACGAACTGTGCCTTCATTTGCTTATGCGGTTTTTGATGCACTAAGGAAGACGTATAGTCTTGTGACTCCTACGGAATGGGTGAGATAAATTAATGGAGCAGCCTAAGAAGTGCTTGGTTGTTGTGCGAGTTCGCGGCGTTAGCGACATTTTTAGAGAAGTCAAGAAAACAATGAACATGCTTCACTTAGGAAGGAATTGTCACGCTACGCTTGTCGATAATCGACCATCATACTTGGGCATGCTACAGAAGGCGAAGAACTACCTGACCTGGGGAGAAATTTCGAAAGAAACCTTGAGTCTTCTTCTAAAAAAGCGTGGACGATTGGTAGGCAACAAAAAACTGACTGACGGATACGCTCAAGAGGTTGGAAAGAAATCGATAGATGAGTTGGCTGAAGCCCTTTTTATAGGAGACGTGGATTTTTACGGTTTACCCAACATAAAGCCTGTCTTCCGTCTGCATCCACCAAGTCGGGGGTTTAAAGGCAAGGTGAAGCAAAGTTATGCCGCAGGCGGCGTTACGGGATATCGAGGCGAAGCCATTAACAGGCTTCTCGAACATATGATTTAAGCGATACATTTTTGTTCATAATTGCTCTAATAGTAAGGGAATGGGAGAAGACTGGCTTGAGCGAGCGCAGGTGGAGACGCAAACGACGCTTTGATCCATGGTTTGGAGATTTCTTCGATGAAGCCGACAGAATAGAGAGAATTATGGACGACATGATACGTCAAGCCTTCGGCAGCCCTGCAGAAAAAGAGAAGGCACGCAGGCATTATGTTTATCAGTTTGGAGACTTTCACCCAGCTCATTCACATGGTTCTCAGATCACAGCTGAATACGAACCCTTAGTAGATGTGTTCATTGAAGAAACAAGCGTGGCTGTTATAGCCGAGCTGCCTGGAGTTGCCAAAGACTCGATTGAGGTTCATGCCACAGAAGACAAGGTGACAATTTCGGTGGACTCATCCAGACGCAAGTATTACAAAGAACTAAATCTGCCAGCCAAAGTTGACCCAAAATCATCGGCTGCCTCATACAAAAACGGAGTCTTAGAAGTGCGCCTAAAGAAACTCGTTGGGGAAAGACTTCTCATAAAATAAATTTCCTGGGCAGCTTCGCCATCGTTCTTCTGTTATAGCAGTTCTTATATCTTAATTTCAATAGCCTTCGACATCCTTATCATAACACTTGGAATTCGAAAAAACAGAAAACTTTTCTACTCGTTTATGTGAAAAGTTGGCGCGTAGTTTGAAGACTTTCTGCCATATGGTCTATTGATTCTAACATTACTATGCCTTTGTAGTTGATGGTTTTGAGCGCTTTTGCCACAGCCTTCCAGTCGATTTTGCCGAAGCCTATTCCCTTGTGTGAATCGTATTTTCCCTCGTTGTCGCTTATGTGCACATGAACAATTTTATCTGCGAATTTTTCTATGAAGCCGAAAATCTGCTGATTAGTGTTGGCGTGCCCAATGTCTAGGGTTAAGCCTATGTCAGCGTCGCTACCCAGTTCGCTGTAAAACAAGGCGAAATCTTGCATGCGCTTGACCAAAAAGTGAAAGGGTTCTGGGGTGTTTTCAATTGAAATCTCTACTCCAAGTTTTTTGGCGGTAGTTAGCAGGCTTCTCACTGAGCGAAGGTTGAGGTGCCAGTCCAAGGTGGGATAAAACTCGCTGACGCCCGACTTCCAGCCTGAATGAAAAATCCATTGTCGAGAATGCAATTGACGAGCGTAGCAAAGTGACTTTTCTAAGCGTTTAAGCATCACTCGACGAAGCACCGGATTGGGTGAAGCTATGTTGATGTCAGCGAAGGGAGCATGAACCGTGAATTCGAGACCGCTTTCACCTGAAATCTTTTTCAGAGCGTTTACCCGTTTTCGGTTCAAAGCATGCTGGCTTTCATCAACGAGTTCAACAAAGGCTGCATCAAATTCTGTAAGGTGCTTGAGCATAGCTGAAAAAGGTTCGCCTAGACAGAAGAGCATGGATAAACCAATGTTCACTTTTTCCTTCTCCTTTTAATGTAATGCAAAGCAATTTCAGCGGCTCCTCTGCGCTTTTCATTATTAAACCAACGTTTTAGTTCTGGCTTCACTTCCTCAGGTTTTCTTCTTCCAAGATTCCTTAGAGCAGAGGCAACCGCTCTCCAAACATACCTTCTTTTGTCTTCAGCTATTCTTCTCAGAATCGGAATGGCTTCATCACAGTGTTTAGCGCCTTCAGCTGCTGAAAAAGTCATGGCAACATTCCACAAAATCTGTTCATCTTGACTCAGCGACCACTTTCTAACGTATTTCATGGTCAGTTCGGGGTAGGCTCTTAAAAGACCATCACCGATGGCGAAAGGACCTAAATTCTTTCGCACATAAACGCTTTTATCGCTGAGTAAAGGTTCAACAAGACAGAGCAATGGTTCGCCATACTCGTGCTTCCTAGTCTTGGCAACTTTCTTTGCTGCTAAAGCAACTGCTCGTCTAATGTTTTCTGAGTCATGCCTGACCCATCTTTGAAACTGTGGATAGACTTTGTCGAAGTTCTTAAGTAGAACACTTGCGAAAGCATCTGAGGCTGCCTCTCTTGTTTCCCAGTTTGAATCGTCACCTAAAGTTAATAGAAGTCTCTTAACGTCTTCTTCATGCTGCAGATAAGGGTTCCCAAGTGTGAGCACTAGACATGCTAAGCTTTTTGTCCCTTTTCTAGTCGACAGCCGTTCTGCCCACTCAAAGATTTCTTCTTCACTAAGATTCTTCTTAAGAAGTCTCAGGGTTTCACTGTAGAATTTGGCATAATGCTCCTTCATTTGAGCCCATGTGGTGATGAATTCTGCAAAATTCTTTTTCGACAAGGATTTTTCAATGGCATCTATTTCAACCGTGTCTTTTGTCATTGTGGTCTCACATTTTCATGTCGTTCTTGATGCCAGCCAGTCTACGAGTTCTCTAGGACTGTCACATCGAATTTCCACCTGTATGGGTCCAAGTGGAGATTCCCCGATGGGTTGGGAAAATGAAACATGCCCAGAGTAGGCGACCTGTTTGTTTAAGTAGAAAAAAATAGCGTGCTCACTCATCCCGCCAAAGAGAACAGCTCTCGCCGCGTCACGGATTCTTTCTCTGCGAAGAAGGTTGTACAGTTTTGTCAACCCGTCTATCCCTCTAGTCTTGGCGGTCAACAGGCGTCCACGCCTTTGAGGCTTGACCTCAAATTCCAGGTTGCCGAACAAGTTCTCTATAGCTCGTTTAACTTTGGCTTCGTCTTCTGTTGGGTTTATGTCAGCTTGGATTTGGACTTCTACTTGGTCCATTTTTGAATCACCTTCTCCAGAACTCGGCGGACCTTAGCCTTGAATTCTTCATATGTTGCCTCATTCACAATCATGTAATCAGCTACTGCAATAACGTCTCCCTGACCAACGTTGAGTTCCCGCAGATCTCGCTGATGGAAAACATCCCATCCATTTGGATCGTCGCTTCTCCTTCTCTTGAAAAGACGTTGAAAACGTGTTTCAGGCGAAGAATGAACAGCTATTAGGCTGAAATTGCCAAAATGTTTCTTGAACTCGTCTACTTCGTTTAGACTGCGTATGCCGTCGACAAATATGAGGGTGGATTTGGCGTTTTCGATTTTTGAAATGCATCTTTTGGCTATGGTTGCTGGGCCTTCTTCTTCTCTCAGTTGAAGCATGATTTTGCCAATAGTTTCAGGCGTTGGTTCAAGTCCCCTCCGCTTGGTTTCCTCTCTTATCTCATCGCCCATAACCACCACAGAATAGCCCATGCTTTCGGCTGTGGTTTTGATTGTGGCCTTCCCAGCTCCTGGCATGCCAGCCACACCTATGACCATTTTCTGTTTCATTCTTATCTGACTCGCAAGTTGATATGGTGCTCAGAATTTTTAAAACCACTTATGACTGCTTTCTCATGTTAAGGTTTTAGACACGCTTAAAAGCGTTAGAAATTAAGTAGAAAAGAGGGTTTCGTTCATGTCGGAGATGATTCGTAGCTTTATAGCCTTTGACATAAACAATGAGTCTGTTCTTCAACGGTTTACTGACGTTCAACGTTCATTACTCGATACAGGAGCCGACCTTAAGTTAGTTGAACCGAAAAACATTCACATAACCATGCGCTTTCTAGGAGACATTCTACCTGATATGGTTGACTCCGTTTTTGAAGGTATGAAGAAGGTTTCTTTCTCCGCTTTTGACTGTGAGATTCACGGTGTAGGAGTTTTTCCTGACCCTCGCTACGCACGGGTTGTTTGGGCTGGCATCAAGAAAGGCGCCGATGAATTGAAGAATGTTTTTGAACAGTTAGAGCCCAACCTACGCCAGCTTGGCTTTAGAGCAGACCCTAAAGGATTTAGTCCCCATTTAACGCTTGCTCGAGTTAAAACTGGACGCAACAAAGCTGAATTAATCCGCTGTATTCTGGATTTGGCTAACTATGACTTTGGTGTTGTGAGGGCAGATTGTTTGCTGTTGAAGAAGAGCGTCTTAACGCCTAGGGGTCCCATGTATGCCACTTTGAGAGAAGCCTGTCATTAGTGGTTGAAAATGGTTTCAAACCTTGAAAAAGTCCTAACAAACGTGTTAAAGAAAGTTACTCCCTCAGAAAAGGAGAGAAAAGAGGTTCTCCTGTTAGCCGACACCTTGGTTGAAAAGGTGAAAAAGACAGCAAAAGAGGCTGGTGTCGAAGCTAAGGTTAGGGTTGAAGGGTCAGTGGCAAAGGATACATGGCTTAGAGGCGAACCCGACATCGACATATTCACGCAATTGCCCACATCCACGCCACGAGAAACTTTTGGAACGGTCTGCCTAAAAATTGCCAAAGAAGCAACAAAAGGCTCTAAGCAGGTTGAGCGCTTTGCAGAGCATCCATATCTCGAAGCGTTCATTAACTCAACCCGTGTAAACATAGTGCCCTGTTACCAAGCGAAACCAAGTGAATGGATCAGCGCGACAGATCGTACGCCTTACCACACAGACTTTGTGAAGCCTAAATTGGATGACAGGCTGAGGGGTGAAATCCGCCTTCTGAAACGGTTTATGAAGGGCATAGGCGTTTACGGTGCTGAAATAAAGGTTGGGGGCTTCAGCGGCTACCTTTGTGAACTTCTCACACTTCATTACAGGACATTTATTGATGTTTTAAAGGCTGCAGCTAATTGTAGAAAGCCATGGATAATCGATTATGCCGATCACTACAAGGAGAGAGAGGGTGAGATTCCAAAAATCTTTGAAGACCCAATTGTGGTGGTTGACCCTGTTGATAAAGGGAGAAACGTTGCATCTGCAGTTCGCGAAGAGCGCCTAATCGAATTTATCGCAGCCAGTCGACGGTTTCTACAACATCCACTTCAAGAGTTTTTCTATCCAAAACTTACGAAAGCGTTCAGTGAAAGACAACTCATTAAAAGCATTAAGACTCGTGGCACGGCAATTGTGTTTGTGAAATTTGGAATCGTAAAGGCTGTTCCAGACATCCTTTGGGGACAGCTCTACAAGACACAACGCTCACTGCACAAAATGCTCCATCAAAGCGACTTTCACCTTGTTAATGATGCTGTTTGGAGCGATGAGAAAACCTTAAACCTACTTTTCTTTGAGGTTGAAAACCGATTCCTTCCTTCAACAAAGAAGCACAATGGGCCACCAATCGAAAAGAGGGTTGAGTGTGAGAATTTTCTGCGCAAACATTTTGAGTCATCGACGACGGTTTCAGGACCACGCCTAGAAAATGGGCGCTGGATAGTAGAAATCCAACGCAAACACACAGACATTATAGGGTTGCTAAAAGATAAGTTGAGAACTGGTGGAAGGCAGGTTGGCGTGGCAGATTTGATTTCTAAGGCGTTGGCAAACTCGCGGGAAATACTTGTGAACGAAGAAATAATGAATGTGTACTTGTCAAATAATGATTTTGCCAAGTTTCTGACATCATACATCAAAGGAAAGCCCCATTGGCTTTGACGCTTGTGCTGCAATATTAATTGGAATCGAAATTAGATTCCAATTGTTTCAGCGAATTTTTTGATAGGTTGACCTTACAATCCATCGTGCTGCTAGCAGCAGTCACTTAATTTGTCCTCTTCGACATGTTTGCTAACATGGCCGCTCTTTTGTTAGCGGAAAAGAAGTTTGATATCTTGAAAACATACTTCTTCACTGAAAGAAAAGCGTAAGTATCCAGCTTTTCGCAATAGTCGGGTCTACTGTTTGGTTTTTGTTTAAGACAATTGGTTTCATCTTGCCTTTAATTGAAGAAATTTGGGTCTCAAATTATTATCATTGTTACCTCATTCTTCTTCATCGGTCACATATTACTGGCTAGCATATTGTTGAGAGGTGCGAAAAAACTTGAGTCTTGAGCCACAATCAAAAACTAGAAGTACTTTCCATGGTGGTTGCCCTCATTTGTGTTGTGTCATTAGTCTATTTCTTTTGGTGACTAGGAGCTAGATCCTGAAGTCGTGTTCGCTGTTGGAATTGCGAAGGTGGTTATGTTGCGTGTTTACGCGGTAACTTGTTTCTTGGGCATGTCAGTTTTTAGTTTAGCAAAGCAGTATCAGATGAAAGGCAAATCCCAAGCGAATGAGTAACAAGTTATATCATGGTTATGTAACAAAGAGAGGTCGTGAAGTCTAAATATAAACTGCCAAAAGGCATGCGATACGCCACCTTAAAGGAGAGAAGAGAATTCTATCAAATGGAGTTTAACATAAACAAGCTTGAGAAATGGTTTAAAAATTGGAACCAAAAAGGCGTCATCAAGTTTGCGGTCATTATTGGAAGACACACCCGCATTTTTCCTAAGAAATACGCGGAAGACGCTTCTACAACGATAATCATCGACGAATACAAAAACTTCAATGATGTAAAGGCACAGATTTTGAAGTTTTTGCCAGAATCCGCATACTACGATAGAAACGTCTACAATGAAGACGACAAAGTTGTGGGTCAAGAATTGGCGTTCGACCTTGACCCTGAAAACTTGACCTGCCCAGTTCATGGAACCCTAGCCGACAAAATGAGGCGGCGTCAGGGCTTAGCCTTTTGTGAGTTAGAGTTAAACATGGTTAAGGAGGAAACCTGCCGACTCTATGAGGAATTGGATAAGGGGTTCTCGAATCTAAGAGTGGTATATTCAGGAAGAGGTTTCCACGTTCACGTCCTTGACAAAGAGACATTCACATGGACTCGTAGGCAGAGGCAAGTTCTGGCTCGGGAGTTGAAGAAAAAGGGATTTTTGATCGACGAGTGGGTTACCGCTGGTGGTATGCGATTAATACGCCTGCCCTACAGCCTCCATGCCATGGTTTCAAGGATTGCTTTACCAATCAACGTTACTGAGTTAAGTAGCTTTGACCCAGTCAGCGACGATCGGTGCTTGCCCGAGTTTCTTAGGTAATGATTTATTTTTTCTTCTTCGCTGGCTTTTTCTTGACTACTTCCTTGGCTTTTTTCTCTTTTTTCTCGTAGTAGTAATATTTCTTCTTCTTTTCCGCAGCCATCTTGTTTTTCTCCGCATTAAACTATTTGGCAGTCTATTGAATAAGAAATTTACGTTTCTCTGAAAGGCTTTGTAAGCGCAAATAGGGCGAGCAACGGTGAGACAGCGATCACTACGTAGAAAGGCGTGTACGGTGATGCCTCGTAGAGCACGCCGCCCAGATACGGAGCAATGAAAGTAGCGAGTACGGCAGTAACCTGTGAAAGAGAAATCAAGCGCCCCCTTGAGGCTTCAGGGGCAATGGCGCCGATGCACGCATTCATCAATGACCATATTGGAAATGAGGCACCATTTAGGAAAGAAGCCAACGCCAATGAAGGAAAGTTGTTGAAGGATAAAAGAAGACCGAATGAGACACTGGCTATGAGAAGCGATGTCGCAACTGCCACCATCTTCCTTAACCTGTCACCGATCTTGCCCAACCCAATCGAAAACACTGCCCATCCAAAAAACATAATCGAGCCAAGGACGCCAACGCGAAAACTATCTTGATAGAACACATCCTTGAGAAATTGAACCACTAGTTGACGCACTAACGTCAAGAAAAACATGGCGCTTGCAAAAAATACCGACAAATAAATTATTCTTCTTATTCTAAACGTGTATAGATCCTCTGTGACTTTGGCCGGGTCAACTGGTTTGGTTGCGTGTTGGCTTCTGATGAATAAGAGCACACCTGTTGCAATTGAGTAGAAACAGAATGCTAGGATGAATACCCACTGCATTCCGATAATTGTTGCAAGATATCCTCCGAGCGCTGGAGAGAAGATGTAGCCAACGGACCAGGACGCTGAAATCGTAGTGAACGTTAAGGTCATTTTTTCCTTGTTCGCAGTTGTTGCTACGTATGCGCTTGTCGCTGGTCCGCTCAGGAAGAAACCGTATAAACTCATTGGCAAAATCAGTTGACTCCAATGTGTAGCTATGGAAATTATTAGAGGCAGAGGCACCCAAATCAACCAGCCTAGAATCATAATCTTTTTTCGGTCGAATCTGTCTGCGAAAAAGCCACCAGGAATTATTGTTAGGGCTGTGGACAGTGTTAGAAGGGAAAAGAGCAAGCCCACATCGGCTGCCGTGGCTCCAAGCCCTCGAATGTAAATGGGCAGTATGTAAACGAACAGGCCGTCGCCGAAGGCACCTATGGAATTAGAGAGGCAGAGGAGTTTTAGGTCTAGGCTAAGCGTCCTTGAGGGAAGTATTTGACTTGAGATTGTTGGGCGACTCATTTTGGACACGGGAGGCTACTTTAGAAGTTGACAAAGATGTTTAAGTCTGTCGTTTTTTTCCAGATTGCCCAGTGGATTGATTAACAGATGTTTCATGCACTCAGTTTCTTGATATATTGGGCGGGCACATATTCGCAAACATAGACCTTGTCGGTTGATCGATAAAATTTCACTCCGCCTTTTCTCGCTTCAGCAGCGCTAATCTCTAAAACCGTTGGGTTGTTTGTTCTTCTTACTCCAACTTCCAGGGCAATTTCTTTGGTTGATGAGAGATGTACCCATCTACGCCCCATGGGTTTCAGTCCATCTTTTAATATTCTTTGAGCTGCCTGAGGTGTAGTTCCATGATAGAGCACCAAGACTGCGCTGTCTTCTTTGAGGTCAATCTGCACAGATATAGTATGCCCATAAAGCGCACGTATTTGATTGCCCACGATTTCAAACCGCTTCCGCTCACTCTCATCAACTATTTTTATCAGGAGGCTTTTGTCAACACTAGGAAATCGTCTCCTGACTTTTGCGAGAACCTCCTCAAACGCAGCAAATCCTCTGTCGTCAATTGTTAAATCTTCAGCGTTGTGTCTCAAAAGGTAGCTCAGATACTTACTGACTTGCGTCCTTAATTCTGACATGATAAAACTCTCATTAGCTTACTCTTTCAAGACTCATGATAGACTTTACACTTAAACCCATTGTGTGGCTGTGTCGTGGGATTTGAACCGTAGGTGCAATGAAGAACCTTGCATAATCCGCCTTTTTCCTACATTAAACTCACGATTTTTCTATCCAGCATGCTTATTATCAGAAGAATTTGTGTTCCGTTCTCTTGATTATCTCGTTCTGCAGATCCTCGCTGAGATTGACAAAGTAATCGCTGTATCCTGCGACCCTTATCATAAGATCCATGTATTTCTCAGGATGCCTCTGCGCGTCACGTAGAGTGTCTGCGCTGATTACATTGAACTGAATATGGTGCCCATCAAACTTGAAATACGTGCGTATGAGATGAGCCAATTTGGCTAGTCCTTCTTCATCAGCTAGGAGTTCAGGAGCGAACTTTTGATTCAGAAGTGTTCCACCTGTTCTTGCATGATCTATTTTGGAAACGGACTTTATCACGGCTGTTGGTCCCTTTCTGTCTGCTCCTTGAACAGGCGACACGCCTTCAGAGAGAGGTTCACCTACTTTTCTTCCATCCGGTGTGGCTCCTACGACCTTTCCAAAGTAAACATGAACAGTTGTCGGCAGCAGATTTATCCTGTAGCTTCCTCCCTTTGTGTTAGGTCTTCCATCGATTGCACTATAGTATGCCTCGAAAATGTTTTTCATGATCTGATCCGCGTATTCGTCGTCATTCCCGTATTTTGGCGTCTTGTTTAAAAGACGCTGACGAAGTTTCTCGCATCCATCAAAATTTGTTTGTAGTGCTTTGAGCAATTCCTTGAGCTTGATTTGTCTCTGGTCAAAGACTTGGTATTTTATAGCTGTCAGTGAGTCTGTTGCGGTGCCAAGTCCTACACCTTGTATGTAACTCGTATTGTATCTGGCTCCGCTGTCGTTATAGTCTTGGCCTTTTGCTATGCAATCATCTATGAGAATTGACAGGAAAGGCGCTGGGAGATATTTGGCGTACAATCTTTCTATTATGTCGTTTCCTTTGATCTTAACGTCAACAAAGTGTCTGAGTTGCCTCCTGAATGCATCAAAAAGATCATCAAAAGAACTAAAATCAGCTGGATCGCCTAATTCAAGTCCAATCTTCTGTCCCGTTCTAGGGTCCAAACCGTTGTTCAATGTGATCTCTAGCACTTTGACCGTGTTGAAGTATCCCGTAAGAATATAGCATTCTTTGCCGAAAGCTCCTGTTTCCACACATCCACTTGCTCCTCCGTTTCTCGCATCTTCAATGGTTTTTCCCTGTCTTAAGAGTTCTTGAATAATTACATCGGTGTTGAAGACTGATGGCTGTCCGAAACCTGTTTTTATGATTCTCAACGCTTTTTTAAGAAAGTCATCAGGAGTTTTTTTGCTTATCTGAACCATGGAACTGGGCTGTGGAAGTCTCATTTCCTCTACAACATCAAGTATCAGATACGAAAGTTCATTCACTGCGTCCCAGCCGTCGGTTTTGACCCCTCCAGTGTTTATTAGTGCAAAATCATTGTAGGTGTTGCTTTCTTCGGCAGTAACTCCTACTTTTGGTGGCGCAGGCTGGTTGTTGAATTTTATCCAGAAAAGTTCGAGTAGTTCTTTCGCCTTCTCTTTTGTTAGGGTGCCATCGTCAAGACCCTTTTTGTAGAAGGGAAAAAGGTGTTGATCAAGTCTGCCAGGGTTGAACGAATCCCAAGGGTTGAGTTCTATTATGACTCCGAGGTGTACGAACCAGTAATATTGTAACGCTTCCCAAAAATCTCGCGGTGCCTGAGCTGGAACACGTGTACACGTTTCAACTATTTTTTTGAGTTCTTCTCTCCTCTCAGGGTTCTTTTCCTTTTTCAGCAATTCCCTTGCTTTCTCAGTGTGTCGGTTAGCGTAGAGTATTAAGGCATCTGCAGCAATTTTCATCGCTTTGAGTTCTTCCCTCTTTTCGTATGCGTCCGGATCATGCAAGAAATCAAGGCTTTCCATGCTTCTTTCAATATCTTTTCCAAAATCACTCAGACCTTTGACGTATATCTTGTTGTCCAAAACTGTATGTCCTGGAGCTCTCTGTTCTAGAAATTCTGTGAATACCCCTGTACTGTAGGCTTCTTTCCATTCGTTGGGCATTTTGTCAAATATTATGTCTCTTATCGACTTGCCTTTCCAAAAAGGAATAATTTTTCCTCTGTATATTCTCTTTGTTTCTTTATCCACAGCATATGGTGTCTTTTTTCTCGAAGAAAGGATTTTGAGATCTTCAAGGCTGTGACAACATATTTCGGGGTATGTTGGAACTGCTTTTGGAGCGGGGCCTCTTTCACCGACGATCAGCTCTCCTTCTCCGATCCATATTTTCTTGTTTTCAAGCAGATGCTTAAACGCAAGTGCTCTTTTTACAGGTGTAGATGTTTGGTCAGCAATGTCGTTTTCATAAAACTCCGTTATGAGAACTGCTCTTTCTGGTGTGATGTATGGTTTGGTTCTGATGCTTTCTTCTCTCAGTTTTTTGACCCTTTCATTCATATTATCATCCACCTATCCTTACGCTTAGCCCAAACGCCTCGAGTTGTTTTTTGATTAAGCTCAGCTTTTGATCAGAAGGAGTTGCGATTGCCCTCAACCTGTAACCCTTACCTAGGCTTCTGTATTTCTCAATTCCAGTTCGGTGATAAGGAAGGAGACATATGCTTTTTATGCCGTGTGCAAGAATGAACTCAGCTGTTCTTATAACATTGCTTTCATCGTCATTTATTCCCGGAACAACGGGAAAACGAACGAACACGTCGCTTCCGTTTTTGGCGAGTATCTTAAAGTTTTCGAGGATCTGCTTATTTGAAGCACCAGTATACTTTCTGTGCTTTTTATCATCGATCATTTTGATGTCATAAAGAAAAAGGTCTACTTTGTCCTTGATCTTTTCAATAGCGCTGCGTGGCGCATATCCTGAAGTATCAACTGCAATATGAATGCTCTTCTTTTTGCATTCATCGAGGAGCGCATTCAAGAAGTCGATTTGCATGAGTGGCTCTCCTCCAGAAATTGTTATTCCGCCTCCTGATTCGTCGTAAAACGCTGAATCCTTGCCTATTTCGTTTATAACTTCCTTCATATCTGTCTCCTTTCCAATAATTTCCAAAGCGTTCGTGGGACATTTCTGAGCGCACCTGCCACAGAGACTACAGCGTCTTCTATCTATGGACAGTTGTTTGATGTTAAATGAAAGGACTCCTTGTGGACAATTTTTTACACACTCGGCGCATTTGATGCATCTGTTCTTTCTATACATTAATTCAGGTGCCAAGAGCTGACCTTCAGGGTTGTGGCACCACCAACAGCGTAATGGACAGCCCTTAAGAAATATGGTAGTGCGTATTCCTGGTCCATCATCAATGGCGAATTTCTTGATGTCGAAAACAACGCCCTTCTTGATAGCCCATACCCACCGACTAAGATCATCATCTAGCTTTAGCCGAGAACGCTGAATAAAAACCTTCTTAAACTGATGGTGGGGTCAAGTAGATTTAAATTCCCCATGTTGAGGCCATCGTGGATTTGGGATACAAATCCCATCAGGTTATTTAAAGAGCCTCAGCCTGAAGGAACTAATTTTGAAGCTCCAGTGGGGCAGGTTGTGGTGCAAAGGCCACATCCGTAACAGTTATCTTTTACGACGAAACTTTTTCCATTTTCCAGTTCTCTCGCGTCGAAGATACACCTTTCTATGCATGTGCCACAACCATTGCATTTATCCGCGTCCACTTTGGCTACAAATCCCGACTTTGCTATGTGATGTTTTACCCCATAGTTCAAAAGAGTCCTTAAATACTGGCAGCAACATGAACAACAACTGCAGATGTCAAAAACTTCACCCTTAAGCCAATCTGTGTAAAGAACCTGATGTACAAGGCCGTGTTCGTTTGCCAAATGCAAGACCTTTTTTGCTTCTTCAAGAGAGGTGGTCTCTGCTACTCCTCGTTCTACAAGCTCTTCGGAGAATTCGTTTAGTCCAATGCATACGCGGAGAGGTTTATCACACTTCTTATAGGTCATACGGCATTCACAGTTACGAAGCGAGAAGCTTCTTGCATTTTCCAAGACATTGACTGCGGTTTCGTAGGGCAGAATGATCGAAACAGGTTCTAAAACGGCCTCAGGAAGTGGTAACACTTTTCCCTCTGGGTAGGGGTCAGCTTTTGCCTGTTTGACATGTTCTTGCATTCGAGAATCTGCTAACGCTACTACGTATTTCCCTAGTGCCTCCGCTCGGCCTTCTGAGAGGTACCTGTTAACAATGCTTTGAAATGACTTTGTCATATAGTGCACTTCTTTCCCTTCTCTCTTCTTTTTGAGGAAACCTCTGACAAACAAACTGTCAACTTGCGATTTCACCACCTTTTGTGATAAACCCAGCAATCTGGACAATTCGAGAATTGACCGTTCCCTTTCTGATAACCTTAGGAGCAGATCAACCTCATTTTGCCCAACTATCAGGGGGAGGACATCTGTAAACATGGGTGGTATTTTTAGAGATTTAGCTAATCGGCGGTAATCATCAAGACACATACGTTCCATCAACTTTACATATGATAAGTTTCTTTAATAATTTGCTTGGTGCCTTGGAGAGTTTTGACCCTTTGAGTTTCGTCAAACTAGGAAATGGTATGAACCGTCGTCTCTCACTCTTCAAAATTCCGAGAATTTAAACCGATTTTTAAACCTAACCCTTGCACTACCGCTAAGGTTCAAACCTCATCGCGAAATTGCCGAATATCTATAAGATGTGTTCAAAAGGATCTTCGTGAATTAAGATTTAATTCTGATTAAAAGCCTCAATAATTGCTTTTTTCTGGAAAAGAAGCGTGGTGGGGTCGCTGGGATTTGCTCGTCGACCTCAGTGGCGAAATCTCCCGCGAACCCCCCCTTTTTTTCCGAAAATTGTCCAGCATGCGCAAATGATTTTTGGCTCCGTGTGGGTTATTTTGTTTTGCCGGATGAGAAGAAGGCATTAGTTTGACATTGCTGGATGAGATCTCAGAGTTACTCCGACGGCAAAGGCAACCTTTTACACACGCGCGCTAAATGGCGTGTGCGCATGAAATAAGTTTAAATATTTTTGGTGCTTTCTTGAGGCGGCGGGGTCTATGATGAAAAAGTTGACTACTGCTAGTGTGAAAGTTAGCAGGGTTATGACTAAGAATCTGATTACTGTTTCTCTTGGCAGCATGGTAGAGAAAGCTGTGAAGAAGATGGTTGACCTTGATGTTGAATGTCTTCCCGTCGTTGATGCAGAAGGAATCTTGCACGGCTTGCTCACTTTTAGGGATATAGTGACGAAGGTTGTCTATCCGCAAGCTAAGGTGAGGAAATCTAAGGTTGAAGAAATAATGGCTAAGGATTTGGTGACCTGTGACCTTAATTGTACAGTCCTTGACGTTGTGAAAATAATGAAGAACAGACATCTCAGGCGGATTCCAGTTGTAGACTCTAGAAATAAACTCATGGGATTGGTCACTGACTTTGACTTGGCATTGTTTGGATGGGACTTCGAGTAAATATTAGCGCGTCTGGCTAAAGCCAAATAGTGTTTATCGCGGGCGCGAGGGATAAAATCCCTATCCCACACACCAGATTTAAAATCATATGAATGCAGCATTATACAGGGAGGTGGATAATTGGCTCATAAAGTGTGGGGAGGGAGTCATCTAACAAGAGATGAAATAGAATCTTTTCTTAAAGAGGCTAAGATCGCAAGATTCTGTAGTCTCAACGATGACGGAACTATACATGCGGCTCCTGTCTGGTTCAAATACGAGAAAGGAAAATCGTTATTCTAACACCAGACCATAGCCATAAAGCCAGAAATGTCAAACGCAATAGAAAATGCCACAGCAAGTTCAGAGTCGCCTTAAGCAAACGAAAAATATGAGCCCAATGCATCCTCATAACAAAGGAACTCTAGCTCGCACTTAGCTCCTCCTTTTCTCATTTTATCCCAGTAGGACCTCTAATATTAGTTTGTGGCGCAAAACCTCAGCCAGGTCCGCTCTTTCTATGGCTTCTTCCAAGGCATCAAGTTCTCTTTGTATAGGCCTTCTCATTTCTTCGTTGATTTTGATTTGTCTCATTCGTCTCTGATATAATTCGTCCGCCTCTCCTCTAAGTCTCCAATAACGCTCTAGCAAAGATTCTTTCTTGGTTTGCTCCATTATTCACACATCCCTTTTTTGGTTGGTTCTTTTGGTCTGCCTTGATTTCTATTTGTAACAACTTGCATTAGTAATTTGGCGTATCGCGCGCTCTTTCATTATCAATCTTTTTCAAAAGTGTGGCAAGGATTTTTCCTTTTGTTCTCAATTTCTGTTCGGAAATCGTCGATCCCCTTGAACATAAATACGCTGAGAAAGGGGCAATCGGTAGTTATCGGGGTGGCGCGGGCTTGAAAAAATCCAGTAATATGGCTTCCAATACGCTTTAAAAACAATGCTGTTAACGCGCACGAGCTTGACTTAATGACTGAACTTATATGTATTGGCCACTAATGCTCTTAAGATAGAGGATTGCCTAAGATGTCGACTCCCACAGCGAAGACTCCTCCTCCAACTAGTCTGCCTTGCAACCGATATTGGACGAGCCTCCGCCCTGAATGTAAAAAATGTAAGGATAAAATGAAGTGCCCTATGTATCTCGCGCACTGGAAGAAACATCAGAAACTTATAAGGTGATGAAAGTGACCGTAAAAGAGCTTGTAAAGTCGTGTTTCTTCAAATACACTGCATAAATGTGTACACACTAACTATTTTTGATGACGCTTACTTTTCCGCTTCTACCAACCTTTAACTGACGTACACCTCTAAACGCGATAACATTCGCGTTTTCAACTTGAATGAGATCACCCGCAGAAATTTCATCTTTTTGTTTGTTCCATAAAGGCAATTGGATGGCTCCAGTTTCGTCAGTAACAAGGACGTTTGTCACATTAGCGTAGAGACCAAAATGGGTTGCGACCACTCTTGGCTGGGATACTTCGAGAACGCGTGCCTTTATGTTAATCTGTTTCATTCCAACCCTTAAGTCTCTAATCTGATAGTGGTTTGATTTAGCCTCTTGGGCTGAGTTCCTCATAAACGCCGACCTATAGGTGAACTCTTTGAGTGGATTGGTTTTTGCAAGAATATGCACAGGTATGGGAAATTGCGCAACCACTTTATGAGTGTTGGTTATGAGAAAGATTGCGTGATCCCGCGTCTTCACACGGCATTCAATCGATAGTTCTCCACACGTAGCTTCTTCATGTTGAAAAGCATCAAGAAAACTACTAAAAAATTTGCCTGAATCGATTTCGTTTTTCACTGAAATTCTAGCGAGATACTCGAGAAGCCGAATGTCACCATACGAGTGAAACCTACCAGGGGGTCGACCTCGCGTTGTCCATACTTTGTTTCGCATTTTACTTGTTTCCTACTCTCGTATCAGAGTGATCTCGATCGTTGAAACCATTCTTGCTCTGCTTTCGCCTTCTCTTGGTGGCATTTCTTGGGTTCCTATGGTGATTTTGCCTATCTTCAAGTCTCTCACGAATCTGTGTCTGGTTATCTCGACGGCATCGACTGCAGTAGTTATTGCTTGTCCTCTAGCCTTCAAAGTAACTTCTTTGGCGTTGGTTCCGCTGAAGCCTGTCATAATTCCCAACACGTAATTCATCGGGGGCTTTCTACCCACGTATATGACGTTTGGTTCTCTAGACAAAATTTGACTTCCTCTTGTTGCTGTTGACAAAGACAATAGGCGAACCACACTTTTAAACACCACTAACATTCTCTAATAGCTAAAATGCACAGGCGTCTACTTAGCGGCACCATCTACTAGGATCATGTCGGGCTGAATTGCTTGCCAGAACTACCTGTTCTGATGATCCATCTATGCATGCGTTGAACAGGAAAGAAACATTAAGGGATTCTATCGAATTGGTTATAAGTGTCACGTGCTCTATTGGGTATGCCCCTAGAAAGAAGCAAGGAGAGGAAAATAGATGAGATATACATTTGAAGAGGAAGAGCCAGAAAAATCAGAAGAAACTGAAGAGGAAGAATTTGAAGAAGACGAATGGTGACATTCTCTCATAAATTCTTCTTGCCTTTTTTTGTCTGTTTAGATCAACCATATAAAGTGGATATTTGGGCTCGATAAGATGTATTGCATTTCTACATGTAAACTTATCAAATCCGTTACATGTTGTCATCTCAGTATAAAAAGTAGGGACAAAATACGTTCATGAGCAATTGAGTGACCAAGGTGTAGCCACAAGCCTCCTCAAGCTCTCCTAATCTCGTTTTCCGCTGGTGTCTCACAGAGCAAGCACGCTAAGCAATCCCCTAGAATGTTGGACGACATTGTCAAGTCGTGCCGTAAGTTCGATTTCCATTTTGACTGAACTTTGACTCCTAGCATTCGAAAAAATTCCAAACAACATTTTTCCCTTCAAAAAATTGTTAATTTATTGTTAATGACCATATTTGGGCAGATTTTGGATAATGTGTTAAGATAGCGAGTACATACGAAATTATATATAGAGAAATCGCTGAATTGTAGATTTGAGGTCGCAATCTTGTCTAAAAGTCCAACCGGAAAGAAGAAAAAAGTAAGTAAAAAGAAAACTAAATAGAGAGCTAAAAACGATAGGGTTACTCTCCCTTTTTCCTCACATTTTGGTGCATCTTTGCATTGAAGCAGGCGATAGATTGGTGAAGCCGCTGAAAGCCCCAGTTGCATAGTCCAGGTTGACTGCTACAACTATATATTCTTAGGATGCACAGCAGATTTAATGAGTAATTTTCTATGAAAATGTAAATTATTTAGCGAACTTCTTTGGATGGCGTTTGAATTTTTTCTTGCAACTAGTAGAGCAGAAGTAGTATGTTTCTCCTTCAAAATTTATCTTGAATTTTGCTGTCTTTTCGTCAAGTACAGTGCCGCACACAGGATCTCTCAATCAATAGCCCTTACGTTCTTTGATGAAAGTACAATATAAGATAGAATGGTTTCAGCGATGCTTGACAAATACGGGATGGAACAATTCTCTAACATTTCAACTCTCACAGAACTTTTATCTGTTCAATTTTTCGGGTCAGGATCTCAATGATCCAGTCGTTGTTGATGTGCATCATTGGTTTGTTGCAAACGGGACATTTGAAGAGAAGCTCAAATGCCTCTGCGAAGGGGAATCGCTTGCAGCCGGGCGTTTGGCAGGTGTAGAATATGTGGCTTTTCTCGTACTCAAGCCTGATTTCCAGTTTTTCTAGAACACGGCGCTTTTGGCTTAGGATAAAGCTTTCCAGCTGGTCGGGTTGAAGTCTCCAGTTGAAGATAAACCAGCCTGTTTCTTTGTCGCGGGACTGCCTGAGAGCAACAAGGGAGTGGTCATAGAGTCTGTAGAGCGCCTTGCGAACCATGTTGAGGCGTATTTGGGTTTTGTCCGCTATCTCATTGTCTGTAATCTCGTGAACCCCTTTGAGAGTCTCAACTACTCTAACAGCGTCCTCTCCGAACAACGCAGAAACTTTCTTTAGCGTCTCGTCATCTACAAAGAACAGTTTTTAAACGCCTCCGCTTAGACAACGCACAGACGAGCTCCGCCCGAAGAGAATATCCGGAATACCACTCTCCAATTTCCATTCGCTAGCCTCCGTTTCTCCTTATATCGCCCTAATAGAGGTGGAATCTTCAAGCCTTTTTTCGAAGCTCTTTTGCTCCCTTACTTAGTAGGGCTCAGGATGATTAACCCTTTCTCATCCTACGAAGCTATAAATGCGCGCCCTAAAACCAAAATCCTGGGCAAATGGTCAAAACTCTTAAATTTTGCATTTTTAACTTCGTTTTGGAAGGCATAGAATGTTTGAATATTTTGAGGCTGCAAGGGTTGGTAGTTGGCTTGGATGGATTTTCAATTTTGGTTTTGGGAGTGTTCTCTTTGGTGCGTCTCCTTTTGAGATTACTGCTATAGTCCTCTTTGCTTTCTCACTTGCTACGGCCAGCGTCTTCGTTTTGAATCAATACTTTGACCGTGAGGCGGATCGAGAGAACGAGGTTAAGTCAAATCTACCTGTTGCCTCTGGACGAATAACGCCGAGGAGGACATTAATCTTTTCTTTCTTACTAGTCATCTCATGTTTATTTTTGGTGTTCATGGCCAACGTTCATGTTCTCCCGTTGTTTATTGTTTACTTAGGACTATGGACTGCTTATTCCACTCCCCCATTCAGACTGAAAAGCGTACCAGTTGCAGACTTCGTGATCTCAGGTATAGGCGCTGGCTTTCTGCCATTCTTAATGGGAGGTGGGTTAAGTGACCGGCTAATCTCCAACATTCCATCAATTATGTTGGGTGCCATTCCGCTAATGCTAATTCACTGTGGTGGCCATGTTATCCAAGCCGTTGGAGACTATGAAGCAGACCGTAAAACTGGGGTTCACACTTTTGTTGTTAGGTATGGACGGAACAAGGGTGTTATTGTCGCTGGATTTATGTTTTTGATAGCGGGGTTCTCGCCATTCGTTTATTCAGCTTTTGGTTTACTTCCGTACAGACATCTATTCTTGTTTTCTATAATCTTCCCCCTTTCCATACCCATTATCATGCGTTATGTAGCTGTGTTAAAGAACCCGTCAACGAAAAATGTCATTAATATACAAAAAACTACGAGAACGTATGGAATTATTGGAGTAACCGTGATTTGGGTTTATGCACTACTCGCAAAAATAGCCGGTTTCTAAAGGGGTTTGGTGCACAGTTTTGAAAAGGTATATACGAGTTCTTTGCACCTAACTATAACCTATCACCTAAATGCGAAGTGAATGCTGTGTCTAAAACGGGTCAAGGCGTAATCGTGAGTTGTCGGAGGGGACCGAAAACCCAGAAGCCCAAAGAATACATCCTCCGTTTTCCTGGCATTGAATCAGTTGGCGGGGCAGCGCATCTCATTGGCCGAAAGGTCGCGTGGCCTGTCAGAAAACATAAAGCCATGGGAAAAATCGTGGCGTTGCATGGAAAGAACGGCCTCGTCAGGGCTCGTTTCAGAAAAGGGGTGCCGGGTCAAGCACTGGGAAGTCCAATAGAAATAATCGGTTAAATTAGATCTATGTGTCTTCGGCTTAAGGTAGTGTAGAACGAATGATGGTGCGAAAGCGGGGAAGACCGCGAAAACACGAATGGATCGAGTTCAAGGATCTTGATAACAATTATTCGCCAGAGGCACAATATTTAAAGTGGGCTGGAGTCAATAATTCGACGTTAGCCCGTCTTGGATCTTATGGTTGCCCACAATGTAGCAGCAAAAACTTCAAACTTCGGCATGATAAAAAATTCAAAAACATAAGATTCTATTGTCAAGAATGCGGTCACGAAACTTCATTTCGAATCAAAAAACCACCAAAACACAATCTACGCAT
>Ga0315310_10000257_pt1 | contig 34241 bp, 24 predicted proteins | sample TDP5_MG_FD_203630 | JGI IMG/M metagenome (GOLD analysis project Ga0315310, IMG submission 203630) | Freshwater sediment microbial communities from Lake Towuti, South Sulawesi, Indonesia - TDP5 | ecosystem: Environmental > Aquatic > Freshwater > Lake > Sediment | place: Indonesia: South Sulawesi...
CATCCATAGTTGTAGCGCCAATACATTGCAATTCTCCCCTCGCCAGTGCTGGCTTCAACATATTGGAAGCGTCTATTGCGCCTTCAGCAGCCCCTGCTCCAACCACAGTGTGGAGTTCATCAATGAAGAGAATCACATTACCTTCAGCCCTCCGAATCTCATCTATTATCTGTTTCAGTCTCTGTTCAAATTCACCCCGGTATTTGGTGCCGGCCACGACTCCAGCCAAATCGAGAATTAACACTCTCTTATTTAACAGAATTTCCGGCACGTTTTTGTCAGAGATCTTTTGCGCTAGCCCCTCAACGATAGCAGTTTTGCCGACGCCCGGATCGCCAATCATTACCGGATTATTCTTGGTGCGTCTACAAAGTATCTGGATTAACCGTTGGATCTCTCTTTCTCTCCCGATCACCGGGTCGAGTTTCCCTTCGCTGGCCAGTTTAGTCAAGTCCCGTCCATAAGCATCCAGAGTAGGGGTTCTACTTCTCCTTTTTTCTTTAATCGGTGTCCCCTCGCTAACACTTTCCCCCAAGAGATTCATAATTTGGCCCCTTACCAATTCCAGGCTTGCTCCCAAGCTTTCCAAAACCTTGGCTGCCACACCTTCTTCCTCCCGAATCAGGCCCAGCAACAGATGTTCAGTGCCCACATAATTATGACCCATGTCTTGCGCCTCCTGAACAGCCAGTTCCAGAACCTTTTTCGCTCTTGGGCTAAACGGAACCTCACCTACCAGAATGATGTTGTCCCCGGCTCCCACCATTTTCTCAACTTCCCGTCTGACCTTTTTCAAGTCGATACCCAGGTCCTGAAGCACTTGCGCAGCAACACCTTCTCCCAGGGCTACCAGTCCCAAAAGGATATGTTCAGTGCCAAGATAATCGTGATTGAGTCTCTTAGCCTCCTGCTGAGCCAAGATAATCGCCTTCTGTGCTCTTTGAGTGAATCTATTTAACATTTTGAATCGCCTCCTCTTATCTAATCGCTGCCCCTTAATTTCTCTCTTATCATTTCCGCTCGTATGAAGTCACGCTTAGATGCCGCTAGCTCTTTGCCCGCCAATTCCTGCAGATGAGCCGGTTGAGTCGAAATCATAAGTTCATTCAGCGTATCGAGTTTAGTGCTCAACTCCAGGCCATAATATATGCCCAATCTTACTTTTGATAAAAGTTCCATCGTCTCTGCAAAACTTATCGCCCTGGCATTAGTCAGGACTCCATAAGCACGATAGATTGCATCAATGATTTTACTCCTATTTTCTTTAACGAGCGCCTTCCTGGCTTTGATTTCATAATCGATAACTTGTTTTATGACTCTCTCCAGGTTGTCAATTATTCCTTCTTCACTGGGCCCCAAAGTGACCTGGTTAGAAATCTGAAACAGGTCCCCCATCATCTTAGTTCCTTCTCCATAAAGGCCCCGGGCCACCATTCCAATCTTGTTTAAGGCCTGTAGAACTTTGTTTATCTCATCGTCCATTACCAAAGAAGGTAGATGCGTCAAAACAGAAGCCCTCATTCCGGTTCCCGTATTTGTTGGGCAGGCAGTCAAATATCCTATATCGGAAGCGAAAGCGTAATCGAGCCTCCGATCCATCTCTTCATCAATTCGTTTCAAAATATCCCAGGCTTGCTGGAGCTCTAGCCCAGGCTGCATTCCTTGAAGCCGCACATGGTCTTCTTCGTTTATCATGAGACTAATAAGTTCCTTATCCCCGATGACCAGACCCCTGGCTCCATCTCCTCGAGAATGCTCATAACTAATCAAATGCCTTTCTAACAAGAACTGCCTATCGACTTTATCAAACTCTTCCAAATTGAGGACAGGAGCACCCTTGAAAAATGGAATCTCCTCGCATGCATCCTTAATTCTCTCAAAAGACTCTGTCTGCTCCTCCTTAGAAGCCTTCTGAGGAAAGGGGATTTTGTTCAAATTTCGCGCTAGCCTGATGCGTGAAGAAATTGCGATTTCGGGAGAATCTCCTCTACTTTCCAGCCATCCAATCTTCTGCCTGAGCATATTTTGCAGTTCCATTATTTTTTCTTTTCTAACTCCTTTATCTTGTCTCTTATCACTGCTGCCCTCTCGTATTCCTCTTTCTCAATTGCATTTTGTAACTCTCTACGTAGTTCCATCATCTCTTTTGCTTTTTCACCTACCCCCACTTTCTTGATAGGAACCCTGCCCGTATGCTGAACTGAACCGTGGAGCCTCCTCAGGAGGGGCAAAAGCTCGCTCTTAAAAGTTAGATAACACTGAGAACAACCCAACCTGCCAGAGTTCCTGAAATCGTCGTAGGTGGCCTTACAGTTCGGGCACTTTCTTACCGCTCTGGGCTTCTCTATGGCATAGGTGGCTCCAATATCGCTAAGTCCAGCCAAAAGTGACGCCAAAGCCAAATGTGGCCCCTCAAAAAGAGCTTCATCCAGAGATGGCAAGACGATCCCCTTTTCTTTCGCACAATCCTGGCATAGATTAAATTTCGTTATTTTGTTATTGAGAATCTGAGTAAAATGTATCGTAGCCTCATTCTTTTTGCACTCATCACAAACCATAGCCTGTCTCCTTTACTCACCTGACTCCGCTACATAACTGGCTTACCATTATCTATTACCTTTTAATTTTTATCTTTGGTTTTTGATTTTTGATCTTTGATTTTTGGTTTTTGATCTTTGGTTTTTGATCTTTGATTTTTGATTTTTGATCTTTGATCTTTGGTTTTTGATTTTTGATCTTTGGTTTTTGATTTTTGATCTTTGATTTTTGGTTTTTGATTTTTGATCTTTGATCTTTGTCTAGTATATCTTTACGCCTTCATTTCTTGTCAAATCTTGAAATTCCTTCATGAGCCTGTTGGTAATCTTTCCTGGCTTACCGTCAGCTATTTCTCGACCGTCGATCTTAACTACAGGAATCACTTCTGCAGCTGTCCCGGTTAAGAAGCATTCATCTGCGTTATACAAATGGAACCGGGTAAAAACCTCCTCCTTTACCAAAAGTTCCAGTTTATCACTCGCCAGTTCTATTACCGCTTGGCGGGTGATACCGGCAAGCACTCCCACGTAAAAAGGAGGAGTAATAAGGACACTGCTTTTCACAATAAAGATATTATCTCCTGTACATTCTGCAACATACCCATCTTTATTTAGCATTATGGCTTCAGGCATATTCTGCAAGCCTGCTTCAATCTTCGCCAAAATGTTATTTAGATAATTGAGGGATTTTATTCGCGGGTCTATTGCCTCTGGAATGTTCCTCTTTGTCGCCACAGTAACCAATTCCAAACCCTTCCTGTATAACTCTTCGGGATAGAGCTCAATCTTATCCGCTATAATGAAAACCGATGGCATTCTGCAATTGCGGGGGTCTAGACCCAAATCCCCCTCCCCTCTCGTTACCACAAGCCGGACATATCCGCTTTTTAGACTATTTGCCTTCAAAGTTTGAATTACGGCTTCCTCCATATCCTTCTTTGCGAGGGGAATGTCAAGCGCAATCGCCCTTGCTGAATCGTAGAGGCGATCCAGATGCTGAGATAGTCTGAATACACGACCATCATACGCCCGGATTCCTTCAAAGACCCCATCCCCATATAGCAGGCCGTGGTCAAAGACAGAGAGTTTTGCTTCTTCTCGAGGAACCAATTTTCCATTCAGATAAATTTTTTGTGCCATCAAACCTCCTTATAGTTCATAGTCGATAGTTCATAGTTTGAACCTAAATCAATATGAACTACGAACTAATTACTACGAACTACCGATTATTCGGCCATCGCGCAAATGGATAACCCTTCCAGACCTCAGTCTGCCCACTTCTCCCACTAACTCTTCGTTGTGCGTCACAATTACTAAGGTCTTTCCACTTTCCCCGCCCATGCTCAAAAGTAGGTTAAAGACCGATTCTCCTGTTTTTCTGTCCAGATTTCCTGTTGGTTCGTCGGCCAAAATAACTTTTGGAGCGTGCACCAAAGCACGACCAACAGCCACTCTTTGCTGTTCACCTGCTGACAATTCAGACGGCCTATGATTTATTCTATCTTTTAGACCGACGCTAGTCAAGACTTTTAAAGCCTGCTCCTCGATCCATTCCTTCCTCTCGTCTATTTTTCCCTTAAAAGGGCCGTTAACTCCAGCCTTGTGACGATAGGCCTGGGCTATTAATAGAGGCATCATCACATTTTCCAGTGCTGTAAACTCAGGCAAAAGATGGTGAAACTGAAAAATAAAACCAACTTCTCTATTCCGCAGGCGCGCAAGTTCGTCGTCGGAAAGAGTGGAAAGAACACGATTTTGAAAAGTAACCTCCCCTTTAGTTGGCCGATCGAGCGCGCCGAGAATATGAAGCAGAGTACTCTTCCCCGCACCCGATGGACCGAAAATTGCCACCACTTCGTTCTCCGCTATCTTTAGATTAATTCCAATGAGAGCTTCAACTTCTATTCCGTCCTGGTAGTAACTCTTATCCAGATTTAGCGCTTCTATTAATGGTCTTTCATTAACCACCTTCTCGGCCTTCCTTTCATTCGTATCTAATAGCCTCACAAGGGTCCAGTCGAGATGCCTTATATGCAGGGAAAATTGTAGCCATTAGCGATATTATTACCGCCACCAGACTAATGTATATGAAATCAGTTCCCTGCATTTTTACCGGTAAACTGCTTATGTAATAGACATCTTGGGGTAACTTTACAAATTGGTATTTTTCGAGGAGACGGCAGGCCGCGTAACCTAACGCGCTACCGACAAATATTCCTCCTACACCTATGATCAATCCTTCCAAAAGAAATATTTTGAGGATGCCCTTTCTTCCAGCGCCCATTGCCTTGAGTATGCCAATATCCTTGGTCTTCTCCATAGTCATCATAGTAAGAGTGGAAATAATATTGAAAGCTGCTACGAGAACAATTAAAATTAAAATAATGAACATAGTGACTTTTTCCAGTTTTAGGGCCGCAAACAAGTTCTTATGAGTGACCATCCAGCTTCTTGCCCAGTAAGGGTAGCCCAGCTCTTTTTGAATCAGGTCTGCAACTTTATCCGCCTTGAAGATATTATCGACCTTAACTTCAAGCCCAGTAGCCCTTTCCTCCATATTAAACAATTTTTGGGCTACCGGAAGAAATATATAGGCAAGACTAGCATCGTATTCATACATTCCTGAGTCAAAGATGCCTACTACCCGAAAGTTCTCCATTCTGGGAATCATTCCCCATTGCGTTACCACATTCATTGGAGAAACGAGTACCACATTCATTCCTAAAGAAAGATTCAAATTCTTGGCCAGTTCAACCCCCAGAACGATGCCATTCTCTTGCTTACCAAAGTTTTTGGTAGGAACATTACTCCGGGAGGCGCCTTTTTCCTTTGGCCTGGGTTGAACGCTATCAATATTTCCCTCCCTTAAATTCGTCAGTAGATTAGCGACCTTTCTTGTCTCTCGTGGAAAAATCCCTTTGATAACAACTCCCACTGCTCTGTCACCGCTTTTCAATATTGCCTGTCCATAAACAAAAGGGGCCACAGCCACGACCGATTCTGTTTTTTCTATTTTATTCTGAACCGTATCCGGGTTCTCCAATCCCGCATTTCTTTGATCCAGAACGACGACATGAGAATTCATTCCTATTATTTTTTCGCGTAAGTCATTCCTGAATCCGTTCATTACCGAGAGAGTAACGACCAGTGCAGCAACGCCGAGAGCTACGCCGCTGATAGAAATCAAACTGATAATCGAAATAAGTACCTGTTTGCGCTTGGCTCTTAAATATCTCCAGCTAATAAAAAGTTCATACCCCATACTACACCACTCTATATGATTTTTGGGCCTTGGGTCTTTGATTTTTGATGTTTTATTTTTAATTTTTGATTTTTGATCTTTGATTTTTGATTTTATTCTGTTTCTTCCCTCATCTGGGGAAAAAGAATCACGTCCCGAATAGAATTGGAATTGGTAAAAACCATAACAAGACGATCTACTCCCAGTCCCAGACCTCCGCAGGGCGGCATGCCATATTCTAAGGCACGCAAATAATCCTCATCAACCTTCGTTTCCTTACCCTCGCTGGTCTCCCTCTCTCTGACCTGCGTTTCCATCCTTTTTCTCTGTTCTATAGGGTCGTTTAGCTCGGAATAAGCATTTGCCAACTCTTCTCCTCCGATAAAGAGCTCAAATCGCTCCACGAGGCCAGGATTGTCTTTCTTCGCCTTAGCCAAAGGCGAGAACCCCGTGGGATAGTCCAGAACAAATGTTGGCTGTATTAAGTTCTTTTGGACATAGGCTTCAAAAATGTGGTCAAGAACCTTGGAGCTGGGACTATCCTTCTCATATTTTACATTCAGCCTGTCAGCCGCTTTTCTCATTTCAGATAGCCCACGAATAGTCGCGAAATCAAGGCCGGTGTGTTTCTTCAGCAAATCGTAAAGAGAAAATCTCTGCCAGGGAATTCTTCCCAGACTGATTTTACTTTTCTGATAAACGAGTTCTTCTCTGCCGAGCACCTCTCTGGCAATAAAGAGAATTATCTTCTCACAAAGGTCCATCATTCCATTATAATCTGAATATGCCTGATATACCTCGAGCATAGTAAACTCTGGATTGTGCCTGGTTGAAACCCCTTCATTTCTAAAATTTCTGTTTACTTCATAGACTTTTTCTAACCCTCCAACAACTAACCGCTTTAAAAAAAGTTCTGGTGAGATTCGCAAATATAGCTCAATGCCCAATGCCTGATGAAAAGTGACGAAAGGTTTAGCTGCTGCCCCACCCACAATAGACTGCATCATAGGTGTTTCGACCTCCAGAAAACCCGATTTATCGAGGAATTTCCTTATAGCTTTAATGATTAGACTTCGAGTAAGGAAAACACTCTTTACTTGTTCGTTAACCACCAAATCTAAGTATCTTTGCCGATATCGAGTTTCGATGTCTTTGAGCCCATGCCACTTTTCAGGCAGAGGCCTGAGTGACTTGGCTAAGAGAATCAAATCTTCTGCGTGAATAGAAAGCTCCCCCGTTTTAGTAGAGAAAACTTTTCCAGTGACTCCAATGAAATCTCCTATGTCAAACCTTCTGAACATTTGATAATTCCGCTCGCCCAAAACATCTTCTCTAATGTAGACCTGTAACTTCCCCGTCTCGTCTTTTATGTGAGCAAAGCTGGCCTTCCCCATTTTCCTTAGACTCATAATTCTTCCAGCAAGAGAGACGGTCTCCGCGGTCTTCTCCTCCGCTTTTAGCCTTCCATATTTCTCCCTAATCTGACTTATGGCGTGGGTAGTAGAGAATCTATAGGGATACGGGTCCACCCCGAGTTTTCGCAACTCTTCTAATTTCTGTTTTCTCTGAGAAATCAGATTATCAATTTCACTCAATGTTATTCCCTCTCTTTAGACAAACGAATTATATTACATAAATATCTTCTATGTCAAATAGAGATTCTTTTTACGATTTCTTTACACCATTCCAAGCAAGGCCGGCATAATGAAAACCGTAACTACTGGAAGAAATCTACAGAAAAACGATTAGTGAACAGCACATTCAACTACTTTTCTTGTTTCTGAGAAAGGTAGGCTTCAATAAATGGGTCAATTTCGCCATTCATTACAGCCTCTACATCTCCCACTTCCAAATTCGTGCGATGGTCCTTTACCATAGTGTAAGGAAAGAAAACATAGGAACGAATCTGGTTACCCCAGGCAATATTGCCAAGTCTCTGATAATGAGCTTCTTTCTCTGACTTCTTCTTTTCCTGCTCAAGTTCGAATAATTTAGCCCGTAGCAATTTCATCGCCATAGCTTTATTTTTATGCTGGGACCTATCGCTCTGACACTGCACTATTATGCCCGTTGGTAGGTGCGTAATCCGCACCGCTGAATCGGTCTTGTTAACATGCTGCCCGCCGTGACCGGAAGCGCGGTATGTATCGACTTTCAAATCGTTTTCCTTGATTTCCACCTTTATTTCATCACTTATCTCTGGAATTACATCACAAGAAGCAAAACTAGTATGTCGACGCCTGTTTGCATCAAATGGTGAAATTCTAACCAATCGATGTACGCCGGCTTCCGACTTCAGGAAACCATAAGCGTATTCCCCTGCTATTATGCTTGTGATCCTCTTGATACCCGCTTCTTCACCCGCAAGTATATCTGTAATCGTAACAGTATATTTCTTCTTTTCAGCCCATCTCCTGTACATCCGGAAAAGCATTTCTACCCAATCGCAAGCCTCTGTGCCGCCAGCCCCAGAATGCAATGTGACTATGGCGTTATGCTTGTCGTATTCTCCTCCCATTTTGACTTGCAGGGTCAAATCCTCTACTCTACCTTTAATGTCTTTAATTCGCCTTTCCAGTTCCCCAACTATTGAAGTCTCAAAGTGCCGGTCCGCCCAGCCTTTCTTTTCCTCTTCGCTCGCCATTTCCAGAAGCGTTTCTATCTCATGCCTTTCATTTTCTATCTCTTTCCAAGCGTCAATTGACTTCTTGAGAGAATTCAATTCTTGGACAACCTTCTGTGCCTTCTCTCTATCCTTCCAGAAATCTACTTTCTCGGTCTCCCTTTCCAATTCTCTAATTCTTTCCTCTTTCTTTTCTATCTCAAAGATGCCTCCTTAGCCCTTGCAAGCCATCCGCAACCAACCTCAACCCATCCTCTAAATCTCTTAACACTTCAACCTCCTCCAGGCAATAAAAGAGATGCTCAGGGCTATACAAAGGTAAGCAAAAATATCGCCGTAATTGGTATAGAAAGTCTGGCGATTTCTCCTGGAAACAGAAGAAGTTATATAGTCCTTCTCAAAAATCCTCGTTTTCCTGGTTATTCTACCATATTGATCGATAAATCCTGAAACTCCAGTGTTGGCTACTCGAATTATGTTAACCCGATTCTCCACCGCACGAAAGACGCTCACAATAAAATGTTGAAATGGAGCAGAAGTCCTTAGAAACCAGGCGTCGTTCGTAATATTGGCTAAGTAATCAGCCCCATCTTTTACGAATTTGCGGACGAGGTGCGAAAAGATTCCCTCCCAACAAATAAGAACAGCAAAATTCCCAAAAGGAGTTTTCAATAGTTTCCGTTCATGGGAGGAAGAAAAATCTCCCAGTTCGTTTACCGCTCCAATGAAGTGGGAAAGAACCGGCCGAAAGGGAACCATCTCACCAAAGGGGACGAGATGAATTTTGTCATATTCGGCCAGAACCTCTCCTTTGGGTGAAATTAGAAAAGCGGCATTGTAATAAGCACCTTCTCGATATTCAGGACTTCCAATAATATGGTACGCACCAGTCCTACTAACTACATTCTTTAACCATTCCTGAAGTTCCCTCTCCTGCTTTAGATATCCTGGCAACGCTGTCTCCGGCCAGACAATTAACTGAGGATTATCTTTGGATGCCATTTCCGCCAATTCACCATAGGTATCCTTAATTAGCTGTTCATACTTATTGTCCCATTTCATATATTGGTCTATATTGCCCTGCAATAAGGCTACCTTACTCATCAACCTTTCATCTGAAAAATTTTGACTCTCGCCCAAGGATTTTTTCGGCATAATAATCAGGCCATACGTCAAGCAGAACAAAACCACTGAAGTCATTAGGATTAAGGACAATAGACTTCTCTTAACTCTTACCCTAATTAACGCTTCCTCTTCTCTAAAAAACATAAACGAGCGTCCTATTTGCGCAAAAACTCCGTTCACCATAACAATCAAGAAGGAGACTCCATAGACTCCGGTAAATTCCGATATCTGTATAATCTCGGTGAAGTTCCATTGCGAATATCCCAAGAGAGCCCAGGGAAAACCAGAAAAAAGGTGTGCCCGCAAGAGTTCAAGTGAAACCCAAAGAGCAGGGGCAAAGAAGAAGTTCAAGGCATAATCGCCAATTCTTGATGAAGTATACCCAAAAAGTATACAGAAAAAACCGTAATATGTTGCCAAGTAAGAAGAGAGAAGCAAAAGCGAAGCAAACGCCAAAAACTTCGACTCTCCTCCGCTGACCACAGTAGGAAAAATCCAATATAGAATGCCTATATATGAAGTCAAGCCAGCCAAAAATCCTAATTTGAACGACTCCCTTGAATTCCTGCCCCTCAGAGCCAAGAAAAGGGGAACTAAAGCTACCCACGCCAAAAATGGTAGATTGAAATTTGGAAATATTAGAACGAGGAGAACCCCCGAAACAAGAGCCAAGATTATACTTCCCCATTGCATACTCACTCCGCCAGTCAGTAATATGTAACCCTTTTTTGCGGGTTCGATACATTCGACAAGCTCAGTACACGTGAATCGAACCCCTACAAATTGTAGGGGCTCAATTTATTGAGCCCATTTCTTCGAATCCGCCAGGTTTCGTGTAGTGTAGCCTTTATGGGCGTCCCGATTTACCGAGACGGGCATAAAGCCCTACACTACGAGCGACTCCGAAAACTATCCCTTCATCTCTTTCTATCTTCCACAACATTTCTTGTATTTCTTCCCGCTGCCGCAAGGGCAAGGGTCATTCCGACCAATCTTTCTACGCTTGGGGAAGGGCGTAACAACGGGGGAAACGGAAGCCATAGGAGAACCGGCAGGCATCTCTCGATATCTTCCACTGCCAACTGGAATTCCCTGAGGCACTTCCCCTTTCGGGATGGGTCTTACTCTCGCCTGCTCGGCCACTACTCTCACCCTAAAGATGTAATCAGCAATTTCTTCTCTCATACGCTGCTGCATTAAGTCAAATGACCTGCCAGATTCCCTCTGGTATTCTATGAGGGGATCCTTCTGTCCATAAGCGCGGAGCCCAATTCCTTCCCGTAACTTATCCATATCGTAAAGGTGCTCCTTCCAACGGGTATCCACGACCTGAAGAGTGACCATCCTCTCAATAAACCTTATCACTTCTTCTCCCATTTCCCTCTCCCGTTTATCATATCCCTCTTTGATTTTTTCGGCTACCAATTGACCCAGGGTTTCTTGCTTCATCCCTTTTAACTCTTCGGGAGGAATGGAAAAAGAGATATCAAAGGAGCGCTTCAGCCACTCAGAAATCGCTTCCAAATTCCACAGTTCAGGATACACCTTTGGAGGGGCGTACAGCATGATCTTATCATCTATAAGGTCCTCAAACATAGCCAGTACATCATCTTTAAGATTTGCCCCTTCTAAAATCTTTCTCCGCCATTTGTAGACTACTTCTCTTTTCTTATTCATCACATTGTCATATTCCAGGAGCTGCTTCCGAATATCAAAGTTCATAGCCTCCACCCGCCTCTGAGCAGTCTCTATGGCCCGGGTAATTAGCGGATGCTGAATATCCTGGCCTTCCTCCAGTCCCAATCTGTCCATCACTTGAGCTATGCGAGCGGAGCCAAAAAGTCTCATTAATTCATCCTCCAGAGAGAGATAGAATCTGGAAGAACCAGGGTCGCCCTGCCGTCCAGCACGACCCCGCAGTTGATTATCTATCCTGCGCGCCTCGTGTCTCTCGGTTCCTAATATGTGGAGACCTCTTAACTCAACTACTTCATTGTGTTCAGAAGGGTCTGGCGGATTACCTCCCAATATGATATCTGTGCCTCTACCAGCCATATTGGTGGCAATGGTCACTGTGCCTTTCCTTCCCGCCTGAGCGACAATCTGCGCTTCCTGTTCATGATACTTAGCATTCAGCACATTATGGGGAATGCCCTTTCTTTTGAGCATCTCGCTCAACTTCTCGCTATTCTCAATCGACCTCGTTCCCACCAGGACAGGACGACCAATCCTATAAAGCTCTTCAATTTCCCGAACCACAGCTTCAAATTTCTCTCTCTCTGTCTTATAGATTACATCCGCATAGTTGGTTCTTATTAAAGGCTTATTGGTGGGAATGACAACCACATCCAATCCATAAATTTTCCAGAATTCTTCTGCCTCTGTAGCTGCTGTTCCCGTCATACCAGCCAGCTTGTCGTATAGTTTAAAATAGTTCTGGAAGGTGATTGTAGCTAAGGTTTGGTTCTCTTCAGCAATTCTCAGGTTCTCTTTTGCCTCAATTGCCTGGTGTAGGCCATCGCTCCACCTCCGACCAGGCATCAGCCTCCCGGTGAACTCATCCACAATGATTACCTGACTATCTTTTACCACATAATCAACATCCCTTTTGAATAAGTTATGCGCTCTTAAAGCCTGGTTAATATGGTGAACCCACTCGCTCTGGATATCATCGTAAAGATTTTCAATACCCAGCATCCTCTCACACTTCTTCACTCCGAGCTCCGTAAGGGTGGCCGCCCCTGCCTTTTCATCCACAATGTAGTCGTAACCCCTCTCCAAATCCAAACCCTTATGTTTTGCTTCAATCTCCTCGTCTTCAGTAACAAACTTCCCTTTTAGTCGAGGAACCACGCGGTCAATAATGTAATATTTGTTTGTAGATTCCTCAGCAGGCCCTGAAATAATCAGAGGAGTTCTCGCCTCATCTATCAAGATGCTATCCACTTCATCAACTATGGCATACTCCAGCCTGCCAAGAACACACTCTTCCAGAGAATGGGCCATATTATCCCTGAGATAATCAAAACCGAGTTCATTGTTTGTTACATAAGTCACATCGCAATTATAAGCCATTCGGCGCTCGGAAGGAGACATATCATGCTGGATCAAACCAACGGTTAATCCCAGGAACTTGTAGATTGGCCCCATCCATTGAGCATCTCTTTTGGCCAAATAATCATTAACTGTAACCAGGTGAGTCTTATATCCCGCGAGGCTATTTAGATATATTGGCAAGGTGGCCACGAGCGTCTTTCCTTCGCCGGTAGCCATTTCAGCGATCTTGCCCTCGTGTAAGACAATCCCACCCAGAATCTGAATATCAAAGTGGCGCATATTCAGGGTGCGCTTGGCCACTTCCCTCACCACAGCAAAGGTTTCAGGCAGGACATCTTCTAATATCGTATTTCTTATCTTTTTCAATTCATCTCTCGCCTCTTGTTTTTCTTCCGGCGAGACAGATTCCCTGAGTCTATTCTCTGCCCTTTCAAGTTCCCCTTCGTATTCCCTGGCCCTCTCCCTCACTCTACGTCTAAACTCGTCCGTCTTGGCTCTTAATTCTGCATCAGAAAGTTTGCTTATGCTCGATTCTAAGGAGTTTACGAGGTTCACAATCGGCTCAAGCCTCTTAATGTCTCTTTTGGCCTTGCTGCCGAATATTTTTCTCAGAATGGAACCAACCATAATTTCACCTTTTCAACCACTCTTTTTAAACTATCTATCTGCACAGATTGAATCTGTGCCTACAATCATATGTTTTGTAGGCACAATTTTAAATTGTGCGAATTTGTCGTGGCACAATTTCAAATTGTGCAATTGTCACAATGATAGAACTCTCCTTCCCAAAAATAATTTTACCATATTTGGTAAAAAAAGTAAACCCCGTTAGAAATTTCCAATTCTTTCTATGAGCCTTTTTAGTGAATATTTCTACGAGGCTCAGGAATTCTAGCCCACCCTAAACAGAGAAAATTTCTACCGGGGTAAACTCTTTTCAAAAATTGACTTTGAAAAGTAGAAGTTATGTGTTCTTAAATGAGCCTTCCAGGAACATTTTGCCCAGAACGCCACATCCTTGTAGCGAGGACTGTTCCTTTATCACATATTTGAATTTCCCCATCCAATGTCTCTTTGCTTCTATGAATACAGGATTTATAGCACCGCCGGTAAGAATCATTTCATCTGAAAGCCTGACTTTCTCCGATAATTCCCTGACATGTTCGCCAGTCAATTCCATTGAAGTTTTGACCATTCCCACCAATATATCTTCACGATTGTGGGATAGATGAAGATTAGTTATGGAAGCCCATATATTCTCAACAGAATACCTATCTCCGGAAAGATAAGGGAGAAATCTGGGCAGGTCTAAGACCTCGCCCTTGTTTTCACGCTCAAGAAATTTCTTCAAAGTTTCTGGCAGGAATTCCTTAAAGAAACCGTCCAGGCTCATATCTTGACAAAACACGCTTGCGAACCACTTAAACGCTTCCCCGCCCGTATTTAGAACGAACATGGTTATCCAGCGGCCAGGAACCACATGAGCGCGAATATTATGTCTCGGGGATGGAATAGGTCTTGCCAGGCAGGTGGTCAATATTTCACAGGTTCCGAGAATGTCCACTATCTTCCCTTCTTCCGATAGCCCCACGCTTAAGTCAGCACAAGCCACATCGTTCCCACCCATCAAAACTGGAATCCCTGCCTTGAGATTCAGTTTCTTCGCCATTTCAGGTTTTAGAGTCCCCAGAACTTCCCAGCTATTAACAAAGGGTGGCAACTTCTCCTCAGGAATTCCAAGTTCTCTTATAATCTCAAGATTCCAGCCTTTCTCGGGTCTGGTTGTATTAAAAAGGGCGGTCAAGGAACCAGTAGAAGCATCCATACCAAACTTGCCTGTTAGCCGGCATCCAAAAAAGGTATTCGTGTGCGCAAAAATGTGTCCTTTCTCATATACCTCAGGAAGGTTATCCCTCCACCAGAGAATGGTAGAGGCGGTGCAGCCTCCAGGGACAGGAAGATTGGCTGTTTCTCTCAGGAGCCTCTCCTCTCCGATTTTCTCTCGAATTTCATAGGACTGTTTGGGAGACCGCCTGTCCATAAAAAGGACCGCTGGAGTTAGAGGATTACCTACTTTATCAAGAATCATTGCTCCGGGAGTCGTCACGCCCATAGTGATGACTTCAACATCCTTTAGTGAACTCTTCATTCTCTCGCGACAGTCCAGAAAACCGCTCCACCATCTTTCAGAGTCAGAGTCAGCCTTATCTCCGTCATAGGTATTGATAGGATAATAAGAACTCGTCATCTCTATAAGTTCTGCTTCGCGGTCAAAAAGTCCCAGTTTGAAACCGGTTGTGCCTATATCCAGTGCGAGTATTACTCCTCTTCGAGTCATCTGTTATCCCCCTTTAAAAGCCCTGCTTTTTTGAGGTCTTCTCTCAACTTCTCCTTCTCTTGTTCCCTAAGTCCAAGGAGAGGCTTTCTGGGAAGTCCGCCTTTGAGTCCGACTAAATCCATTGTTGCCTTTACCCCGGCAACGCCATATGTGCCGGAAATTTTCTTGTTGAGGTTGGAAAGGCGGATGTGAAGTTTTTTTCCTTCTTCCAAATTCTTTTCCCTCCCAAAAAGATAGAGTTCGTATGTCAAATCTGGGAAGGAGTTTGCCAGGGAAATCACCCCTCCCGTAGCGCCTAAAAGAAGGGCGGGGAAGAGGAAATTAATGCTCCCCGCCATCACGGCAAAATTGTCTGGAACTACCTCTATAAACCTTTCAATACCGCAAGGAGCACTGTCCTTTATCCCCACTATATTTCTGTGTTGACTGAGGGCCATAACCAATTTTGGCGAAATGGCTACACCTGAAAATCCCGGAGCATTGTAGAGCAAAATCGGCTTCCCCGCGTCTTCCGCGCATTCAGTAAAATAGCCTGCCAATACCTCGTCAGTCATCTGGTTCCGAAAGTAGTTCGGAGGAAGAAGAGCCACATAATCAGTTCCCATAGCCACAACCTTGTCAATGAAGTTGAGGGCTTGCCGTGTAGTTTCTACAAAGCAGCCAGTTATCACCTTCTGGTGTGTCGCTTTGTACTCTAAAACTGTCTTGACTATCTTTAACTTTTCATCCTCATCCAGAGCCTTATTCTCGCCATTTGTACCCAAAACTAAGAACCCCCTTGCTTTGGACTTAGAGTAAAAACTCATATTATGCTTGAGGCCGTCCCAGTCCACGCTCTCGTCTTTTAAGAAAGGAGTAGTCAGGGGAAGAAAAACACCACTCAAATTGTCTTTATGATTTTTCATAAAAATCTCCTCTATTTAATATTTAAACAGGAAGCAGACTTTCCAGAACAGAGAGAGTTACCTCGTCGTTTTCCAGAACACAATCTCCCTGGAGCAACTTTGCAGGGAAGTCGGGCTTCTCTCCCAGACAATCAACCACAATTTTTGCCTCTGAAAAATCTTCACCTTTGGTGTAAATACTGGGAACAACGCAGACATTAAAGCCGGCCGCAATCCCCGAAAGAAGGCCATTTCTGCTATCTTCAATAACGAAAGAATATTCGGGCTCAACCCCTAACCTCTTCTGAACAATAACGTAAATCTCGGGGTCGGGCTTCTTTTTCTTAACAACGTCGCCGGCTAAAATGGCGTCAATTTTTCCATATCGCTTATCTCCCAAGGATGAACGGAGTAGAGCATGACAGGCTTTCTCACTGGCGCTCGTGGCTACAGCCACCTTTACTTTTGAGTTGACTGTCTCATCAATTAATCTCTTGACCCCAGGAAGGGTTCGCATTATTCCCCCTTCCGCCATCTCCATGAAAACGGCTGTCTTCTTAGCGTGTAGCCTTTTGATAAACTCCTCTTCGCTTTCACCTCGGGGATATTTGAACCCTATGGTCTTCAAAAAATATGCAATCCGTTCCTTCCCGCCAGAAACCTTTAACAATTCCTTATAGGTAGAATGGTCCCATTCAATATCAAGGCCCTCACCGGCGAAGGCCCTATTGAAAGCGACACGGTGTCCCTCAGCTTCGGTTTCGGCTATCACACCATCCATATCCAAAATAACGGCCTGTAATCTCATATCTTCTATCTACTACTCCATTTCGCTTTTCTTTTCTCTTCCAATCGCTTATTAACGAATTCCACCATTCCCCTTGTAGCATTGGAAAACTCTTCTGCGGTTGCCAGAAGAGCCGAATGGGTATTGAATTCCTCCGCTGTAAGGCCATCTTCTGTATATGCCTTCTCAAAGTAGGGAATTTGAAGAAGCCTATTCAATATTTCTCTCGGCGGTTCCTCATCTATTTGGTTTCTAAATTCAATGTTGTCGTCAATCTCCATAAGACCCTTAATATATGGCGGCGGACAGGTATAGACAATATCTGCGCCCGCTAACTTCTCCACGTGCCAGGATGCAATCCGTTTACCATCAATAGGTGGACTTACGCGCATGGAGCATATCAGCATCTTACTCGGATAGTTTCTCTCCTTCACTATCCTGTAGGCTTTCTTGAATATGGCAATTTCAGCCCACCTCACATCTGCTTCTGAAAGTTCAATTCCCCTCTCTTGCGCCTCTTTCTTAAGGTCTCCTAAATCTCCATACCTCGCCGTCATATCGGTTATAACAGATCTCCATTTTTTTAGGTCAACTCCGTTCTTTTTCGCAATTTCCAGTCCATCTCTAACCGCATTGGCACAGGCCAGAAACTGAGGAAGAGTGAAGGCGAGAGTGTTATTGGTGGGTATACCCATTGAGGTCAAAACCTTGATGATTCTATAGCCTTCCTTTGAACCAGGAATCTTGACCATGACATTGGGACTCATCTTCGCCAGCTCCTTGGCCTGGTGAAGCATTTTTTCTTCATTGTGTATCTCCCGGGGGTCTACCTGAGCCGAAATGTACCCATATTTATAATTCGACCTCTCAAAAACCCCTAAGTACATCTCCGCGCCCCTTTTGACTATCTCTTTATAGGTCATCCAGAAGAGGCCCTCTTTATCTATTTCCGGATCCTCCTCAATAAGCCTATCTACAAATTTTGCCCAGTAATCCCCCTGAATCTTGAACACATTCAGGCAGAGTGGAGGATTTGTAGTGACGCCTCTAAATAGTGTCTCTTCGGGTTTTTTGGAATTATAGAGTCTATTAAATTGTCTCTCCATAATTTCCTTATCCTCTTCTTTCGCCCCTTTCAGCACCTCTTCCGCCCAACTCTGGTATACCAATGGCGAAGAATCCCACCATATCTCAGCTTGAGGATTCACCTCAGCCAATCTTTCCAATACATGCCTTTCTCTCATTTTTTTCCTCCCAAAAAGTTTTCTTCTTTGAGGATTTTATCACAAAGCCATTGCGATGTCAAGTAAAGATGAAAACATATATCTTTACAAAATTTTTCAATTTGCTATAATATTTTTTAAGGAGGAACTCGTGATTCAGATAGAAAATAGATTCCGTAAAGCATTCATATGGATACTCTCCGCCTCCCTTTTGGGAATCCTAATAATTTCTTTATTGACTTTTAGGCGCTACTTAAGGGAACTACCCCCGATTGAGGCCCTTGACGAATACAGGCCAAGCATAGGTACCAAAATTTACGATGTCAATGGTGAACTTATTGATGAGTTTTTCGTAGAGAAAAGAGTACTCGTCCCACTCTCCAAAATTCCAGTAGACCTTCAGAACGCTGTTATAGCCATTGAAGACCAGAGATTCTTCAAACACTGGGGAGCAGACTTACATGCTATTGCCAGGGCAATGCTATCCAACCTGAAGCACCGCCAGATTGTGGAGGGTGGAAGTACCGTAACTCAGCAACTCGCCAAGGCGCTATTTCTGACTAGAGAAAAGACAATTGAAAGAAAAATAAAAGAGTTGTTGGTGTCCATTCAGTTGGAAAAAAACTATACCAAAGAAGAGATTTTGCAGTTGTACTTAAATCAGATCTATTTTGGTCAAGGGTCATATGGAGTTCAGGAAGCTGCAAATATCTACTTTGGAAAAGATGTTCAGGAGTTGAATCTGGCAGAATCGGCCATGCTGGCAGGGCTCCCCCGCGCACCAAACAGGTATTCCCCTTTCGTGGATGCTGCTAACGCTTATGGACGGAGAGCTACCGTCCTTCATAGAATGGTTGAGTGTGGATTCATCACGAAGGACGAGGAAGAAAGCGCCAATGAGTATCCACTCCCACTCGAGAGATATCAATTGAGAGAAACGGCAGGTTCATATTTCGTGGAGTACTTAAGGCAAATATTGGAGCCAAGATATGGAAGTAATGCATTATTTAAGGGAGGATTGAAAATATACACAACTTTGAACCTGAGAATGCAAGAGATCGCAGAAAAAGTCTTATCAGAAAAACTGAATGAGTTCGACGCTATACAAGAGGGAGAGAGCGGAAATGAAGGAAAGAAAGAAATGGCAGAAACCAAAGAACTGAGAGAGAGGAAGGTGGAGGGTGCCCTTATAGCCATTGAGCCTGCCACAGGACAGATCAGAGTGATGGTAGGAGGCAGGAACTTCAAGGAGAGCCAATTCAATAGAGCAATTCAAGCGAAAAGGCAGCCAGGCAGTGCCTTTAAGCCCTTTATTTATACTACTGCTATTGATAACGGCTATACAGTAGTAAGTCCCATTGAAGATTCTCCGGTTGCTTATTACAATGACGGAATAAACTGGAAACTTCTCTCTAACACCACAGACCTTTCTGATATAGATCCCGAAATTGTCAAAAATATGAACCCTGAAAAAATCTGGATTCCTAAGAATTACAAAGAGACTTTCCACGGGCGTACTTTGCTTCGCGATGCTCTTGCTTACTCTATAAATGTCTGCGCAGTGAGGTTGCTCGACAGAATCAAACCCACTACCGCTGCCACTTACGCTGAAAGAATGGGCATAGAAAGTCCTCTGGAAAAGACATTGTCCCTCGCATTAGGCTCCTCAGTAGTCACTCCACTGGAAATAACATCAGCGTACGGGGTGCTTGCGAATCAAGGTATCAGAACTAACCCTTACGCCATCACCCGGGTTGAAGACGCTAATGGAAATGTCCTGGAAGAAAATTCTCCCCAGGAGGAGGTAATCCTCTCGGCGCAAACTGCTTACCTAATGGTTCATCTCCTGAAAGAAGTTGCCGAGAGAGGAACGGGCTGGTACACCAAATACGTAGGTCGTCCGAGAGCCGGAAAGACCGGGACGACCAATGAATTTACCGATTCCTGGTTCATAGGGTTCGTTCCGAACCTCGTTACCTGTGTATGGGTGGGATATGATGATAACCAAACACTTGGAGAAAGAAAAAGCGGAGCAGTTGTAGCCTGTCCTATATGGACAGAATTCATGAAAGAGGCTCTAAAAGACACTCCTTTACTGGAATTCACTGTCCCGTCCAACATCGTTTTCGCCAAAGTAAATCCAAGAACAGGACTTTTAGCCTTAGAAGACTGTCCGGATGCTGTGCTACTTCCGTTTGTAAAGGGAACGGAGCCGACTGACTATTTCAGTGAAAAAATATCTGAAGAAGAAATGGAGCCAGCCATCACCACTCCTCTTGAAGAAGAACCCTTGTGGGATTAGAAGAAATGTAAATCTTGCCCTTTTGCCGCCATAACCTGAAAATTCCCTTTATTCGTAGCGGCTTTTAATTTTTGCTGAAAAAAATATTCGTCAAGAAAGGAGAAGTATATGCCCAAGAACGGTAAGGATGCCGAGAGGGAAGGTTTATTACATGTGGCTAACCTAATGTGTATGGCTGCCAGGACAGCACCAAAGGCCAGAGGAATAGATAATATCGTCAGTATCATTCTAACTGACAAGGAGAAGGAGTCCCTTGCCCAGAAAATGGAAGAATTTGCAGAAAAGGGCGAACGGTCTCCTCTCTTTACACGAGATGCTAACAATATTCGTCAAGCACAAGCCCTGGTCATAATTGGCACAAAAGTGGCCCCAGTGGGTCTGGACTGCGGTTTTTGTGGATTTGAGAATTGCAAAAAATGCGAGGAATCCCACGCCCGCTGCGCGCACAACAGTGGGGATTTAGGTATTGCTCTGGGATCTGCTGTTTCCGTTGCCAGCACTAACAGGGTCGATAACCGCGTTATGTATTCAGTTGGCTGGACCTCTGTCCAGGAAAAGTTACTGGGAGAAGATGTGAAGATTGCTCTCGGGATTCCTCTTTCTGCCAGTGGAAAGAATATTTTCTTCGACCGAAAGTAGGGGTTCAATTTATTGAACCCGTTTAATCAGTTCTAATATCCCAAGGGATTGGTGAAACAAATGAAGGAACTATTTTCCATGTGGAGGCATACCAGAATGGTGGTTCTAACAGCAGTGAGTGCCGCAGTTTATGCCGCCGTACTCATTCCGTTTAAGCCGATACCCATAATCCCGGGATTTACAGAGATCAGACCGGCCAACGTGCTTCCCATTATCTGCTCTCTAATGTTTGGTCCGGCGGCTGCCTGGGGAAGTGCTTTTGGAAACCTGATCGGAGATTTCTTCGGCACCCTCGGTCCGGGTAGTATATTCGGGTTTATTGGAAATTTCCTCTACGGATTTATCCCATATAAAGTCTGGAGAATTCTTTCAAAGGAAGAGCCCACTATTAAAGGAAGCAGGAATCTCTTAAAGTATATATATCTCATATTTCTGGCAAGCAGTGTATGTGGAGTGGTTATTGGCTGGGGAGTAGACCTTTTGGGCCTTGTTCCCTTTTCTGCTCTGGCCAACATCATTGCCATAAATAATTTCCTCGTGGCTTCCATTCTCGGCCCTTTCCTTCTAATTGTCCTCTATCCGAGAATAAAGAGATGGGGACTTCTCTACTCTGATATACTCGAGGAAAGAGAGCTTCAAAGGAAGAATTTTAGAATGCTGGGATTTATTCTCCTCTCTATAGGCGGTCTGGGAGGAATAGTTCTGGGAAACCTGATCTCATTGGGAATTTACCACTCTGGATTCCTTGGAGCAGGCTTTTTGAAAGGAACCACCGGCTCCCCCGGGATTGCTTTAGGAATGGCGCCTCTAATATTTCTGATTTTTATCGCTTCTGTGTTATTATAGGCAGCCGTAGATTTTAGTGTGCGTATAAGAATGCATATTGGTAGCCGCAGACTTCAGTCTGCGTTTGTTTTAATCCGCAACCTGAAGGTTGCGACTACCGGGAACAGCGATTACCAAGAACAGGAACGGAGTAATATGAGAGCTATTGAGGTCAATGCTTTGAGCTTTACTTATAGAGGTGGAACCAGAAGAACCCTTGACGGAATAGAATTTGAACAGGAACAGGGAGAAACGGTGGTCGTTATGGGACATACGGGAGCTGGTAAGTCTACTTTCTCCCGGTGTCTAAATCGTTTGATTCCCACCTTCTATAAAGGCCACTACAGTGGAGAAATCAGAATTTTGGGAAATTCAACCAGGGACAAGAGAGTCCATGACATGGTAGCCCAGATAGGCCTGGTATTTCAAGACTTTGAATCGCAACTATTCTCAACCAGCGTAGAGTTGGAAGTGGCATTCGGTCCGGAAAATCTATGTCTCCCTCGGGAAGAAATTAGAAAGAGAATTTCCGAATCTCTGAATCTGGTAAGGCTTAACGGTTTCGAAAGAAGAGAACCTGCCAGCCTTTCCGGAGGCGAGAAACAGCGATTAGCTATAGCTTCGATCCTTGCTATCAGACCAAAAATACTCGTAATGGATGAGCCCACGACGGACCTTGACCCGCAGGGTAAATTTGAAATTCTTTCAGTAGCGAGACTACTTAAGTCGGAAGGTTACACTATCCTCCTTATTGAGCATGAAGCAGAAACTATACTGGAAGCAGATAAGATTGTAATCATCAACGAAGGTAGGATAGTCAGGCATGGTAAACCCCGTGAGGTTCTTAAGGAAGTCCAACTCCTGGAAGAACAGGGGATTCGTCCTCCCCAGATACCGAAACTCCTCAAGGAGATAGATGAGCCAATTGCTTCTTTCAACCTGGAGGAGACTCTTGAACTCTTCAGGAAAAGAGATTTGAAACTTTTAGACGAGAAATACAGGGCTCTCCTCAAGAAAGACGAAGAGCGGCAAACAGGTTATGGAAAGAAAATCATAGAAGTAAACGACCTCGAATACGTCTATCCAGGAAATATCAGGGCTCTGGATGGCATAAGCATGGAAATTTTTGAAGGAGAATTTCTGGCTATCATAGGACAGAATGGCTCAGGAAAGACGACGCTGGTGAAACATTTCAACGGGCTTCTCAACCCTTCAAAAGGAGAAGTTAGAGTAGCCGGGAAGGACACTAAAGGAAAAAAGGTATCGGAACTTGCCAGGGTGGTAGGATATGTATTTCAGAATCCCGACCATCAGATATTTGCCGATACTGTGGAAGAGGAAGTCGCCTTTGGACCAGTGAATTTGGGAATTCCAGGAGAGAAGATTTCCAAGTTTGTGAAAGAGGCATTAGGAGATGTTGGATTGACCGGGTACGAAAGATGTGACCCGTTCTCCTTAAGTAAGGGAGAAAGACAGAGAGTTGCTATTGCTTCGGTCCTTGCGGCAAGGCCACGCGTCCTCATCCTGGATGAACCGACCACGGGTTTAGATTATAAGGAACAAAGGTCTATTATGGAACTTTTGAAAAGACTTAATCAGAAAGGGCACACCATAATCATCGTCACGCACTCGCTCTGGGTGGTTGCCGAATATGCAATGAGGGTTTTAGTCCTCGATAAGGGCAAAGTCGTGCTGGATGACCTGACACGAAAAGTCTTTTCCCAGGAGGAGAAACTCACCAATAACTTTCTCAGATTACCCGAAATCACAAGGTTAGGGAATAGGATGGGTAGAACGCTTCTCTCTGTGGAAGAATTCAAATATTGTGTCGAAAGATAAATATGTTTATCTACCTGGACAAGGAAACCTTCTTGCATCGCCTGCATCCGGTCACGAAGGTAGTAGGGTTAACTCTCCTTTTCGTATGGTCAATGGTTTTCAATCACCCTCTATACCTTTCAATAGTGTTTGTAACCGTTATCCTCCTATGTATTCTGGCAAAATCTCTCTCCAACCTTAAGAAATCTTCGATACCCCTGATTATTTTAGCTTTATTCAGTACAATCCTATGGTCCCTTTTTCTGAGCGGCCCGACACAAGTATTCAGGGTAGGTTTTATCCAAATATCAAAAGAGTCTCTCCTTTACGGGCTGGCTATGGGGATTAGAATAGATGTAATGATAATCTCCGGGATTATCTTCCTCTCATCAACCAGAACTGAGGATTTCACCCGTGGACTTAGCTCTTTAGGCCTATCCTTCCCGGTCAGTTTTTCTCTTTCACTCTCCTTCCGCTTGGTTCCTACTTTCGCAACAACAGCCTCAACTATCGTTCAAGCTCAAAAGTCTCGGGGATTAGATTTAGAGAGTGGGAGGCTCTTAAAAAGAATTAGAAGGCATATCCCTCTTTTTGTTCCGGTGCTCATTCATGCTATAAGGAATACAGACCTTTTGGCTATCGCTTTAGAATCTAAGGGTTTTGGATTTAAGAAGAGGAGAACTTATTATCTTCACTTCAGGTCTACCTGGCAGGATTGGCTTTCAATAGCAATATTGGCGGGCTTAATCGGCTTCTCTTTTTACATCAGACTCAATGGATACGGCGTGATTTTTCATAGAATATAATGTCCCTAAAAGTGTAGATTTAAGGACTGGGTAATTCAGAAAACCCGATGTGCAACTAATTTCTAAGTACTCTCTAATATAGTCTGTTACTATCCCAATGACAAAAGAAGTGTAGTACAAGTCAGTATAAGTATAGTAAATTAGCAGTAATGCTAATAAAGTGTACTTATGGGCTTAAATTTTGCATTTAAGGCTAGTTTATTGTCGGGAAGGTCATATATGCTCGTGGGTCTACTATATAGTAAGTATTTTGAATTTCTACCCCCGGTCAAGTTTAGGTCTACCAAGTTAACTGGCTTCATGCATAATCGTATTATAAGAATTACATACTAATTCTGCAAGAATGAAGTTTTCTAGTCATTCCTTCGTCTCAAAACAGTTTAGCCTGAAATCCCAGACACTTAACTCTTGCTTAACTCATATCTCATCTTTTGACTTGACAAATGCCAAAGGATCCTTGAAGATCGGGAAAAATTTATCCAGTTAAAAAATCACTCGGCAAGGTATTAATTGATTCTTCTTAACAAAAATTTAACAAAAACTTAACAAAGACTTAACAACACTGTGATATACTTTAGGTAGGAGTTGAGAATTAGAAGGGAACGCCCTGAATAAATCGAAAAGGAGGCCGGAAGAATGGATTGGGGTCTACCTAAAGTAGATTGTGCTAACTTTTTTATTGACGACGATGTCTGTGTGTTTGACGAGGAAAGAAGAGGAAAACTTATAGGATGTAAAATTCTAAGCAACCACGTTAGAGTAAAATCTTGTTTCAAATTCTGCGATTACCGTTCTGGCCTACGGTGTCAGTTTGGAATGTGCAAGGATTATCAAAGCAGGTCATGGAAAAGTAGAATTTACAAAAGAGGAAATCGCACAGGAACTGAAATGATACATGAGACAAAATAATTTAAAGCAGTATCAGTTAGCCGTCTTCACTCCAAAAATTTGTTACCACGTTTCCGCCAAAATGCGATAAATTTCCATAAAATAGAAAATCCCAAATCTCCTTGATTTCTCGAGAAGTTTTGGGATTTTCGTCTATCTTTTAAGGTGCAGTTGTCTTACTATTTCTGAAACAATTACCGTGAACTTTTCTTTTTTTCTTCTAAAACCGCGTGTGCACCCGCAAGCCGGGCAATGGGCACCCTATAAGGTGAACAACTGACATAATCCATTCCTACCCGATGGCAGAACTTCACCGACTCGGCGTCCCCTCCGTGTTCACCACAAATACCAACTTCTAAATCTGGCCGGCCCTTTCTTCCCTTCTCAATCCCCATCCTTATCAATTCCCCGACGCCTTCCTGGTCAAGTGTGTGGAAAGGAGGGACTTTCAAAATGCCACGCTCCATATATTCCGGAAGAAACTTCCCCGCATCGTCCCGGCTGAATCCAAAACACATCTGGGTGAGGTCATTTGTACCAAAGGAGAAGAACTCTGCTTCTTTGGAAATTTCGTCAGCAGTGAGGCAGGCCCTGGGAATCTCAATCATTGTGCCTACCAGAAACTTGAGTTTAACCCCATACTTTTTCATTACTTCCTCAGCTGCCCTCATTACGACTCTCTTTTGGTTGACAAATTCATTAACATCTCCCACCAGAGGTATCATAACTTCGGGAATAACCTTTACTCCCTCCTTATAAACTTCACAGGCAGCTTCAAATATTGCACGAGCCTGCATCTCGGTAATCTCAGGATAAGTAATCCCCAATCTGCATCCGCGGTGTCCCAGCATAGGATTCATCTCGTGAAGACTCGCTACCTTCGCTTTGAGTTTTTCAAACGGGACTTTCATCTTTTCCGCCAGTTCCTTTATCTCCTCGTCCGTATGAGGTAGAAACTCATGCAGAGGCGGATCCAAAGTTCTTATAATTACGGGTAAATCATGCATTACCCTGAAAATCTCAATGAAATCCTGTCTTTGCATAGGCAGCAATTTAGCCAGAGCTTTCTTTCTCCCTTCGCTGTCTTCTGCTACTATCATCTCTCTCATAGCGTCTATCCTGTCACCTTCAAAGAACATGTGTTCAGTGCGACAGAGCCCGATACCCTGAGCACCAAAAATCCGCGCCACCTGGGAATCTTTCGGCGTATCGGCATTGGTTCTGACTCCCAGGCTCCGGACACTGTCAGCCCACTCCATAAGTTTAGAGAAATGGCGAAAAATTAAGGAATCTTCCTTTCTCATAGTTTTATCAATAAGAACTTGGGCGATTTCTGAGGGATAAGTAGACATCCTGCCCTGGATAACCTCTCCTGTGGTACCATCTATTGAAATGTAATCTCCCTCCTTTACTACTTTTGTGTTCACTGTGAATTGTTTTTTCTGGTAATTAATATCCAGTGCTCCACAGCCGACCACGCAGGGTTTGCCCATCCCCCTAGCCACAACAGCGGCGTGAGAAGTCATACCCCCGCGAGCGGTGAGAATACCCTGAGCCACATTCATTCCCTGAATATCCTCCGGAGAGGTTTCTAAACGAACCAATATGACCTGGTCGCCGGAATTTGCCATGTCCACCGCATCCTCGGCACTAAACACCACCTTACCTGAAGCTGCGCCCGGGCTTGCATTTAACCCCGATGCGAGAAGTTTCCCGTCTCCGATAGCCATTTGCTTCTCCTCACGCCCAAAAATGGGAGAGAGAAGCTGAACAAGTTGGTCTGGTTCTACTCTCATAAGAGCCGTCTTTTTATCTATTAGTCCCTCTTCCGCCATCTCCACCGCAATTCTGACAGCTGCAAAGCCGGTCCTGTTTCCCGTCCTTGTTTGTAGGAGATATAGTCTACCCTTTTGAATGGTGAACTCAATATCTTGCATATCTTTATAATGCCGCTCTATTTTCTGGTACACATTTTCCAATTCCCCGTACACCTTCGGCATTGCCTCTTCCAGGGAAATCAAATTTCTATCTTTCCTTCCACACTTGTTTATGGGATGAGGAGTTCTAATTCCTGCAACCACATCCTCTCCCTGCGCATTGAGCAGGAACTCTCCGTAAAATTTCTTATCGCCTGTAGCAGGGTCGCGAGTAAATGCTACACCGGTGGCCGAATCGTCTCCTAAGTTTCCATAGACCATAGTTTGCACATTTACTGCAGTTCCCCAGTGAGAGGGAATCTTGTGAATCCTTCTATACTCAACTGCCCTCTTATTGTCCCAGGACCTGAAGACAGCAGCGATAGCTTCCCATAGCTGTCGCCAGGGGTCATCTGGAAAATCAATTCCTTTCCTTTTCTTTATCAAAGCCTTAAAATCCCTGACCAAATCTTCCAAATCCTTGGCACTGAGTTCCGTGTCAAGTTTCATTCCTCTTTCCTTCTTCTTCTTTTCAATTAGAACTTCAAAGGGGTCTTCCTCTTTTTCCTCGGGTTTCAAACCCATTACAACATCGCCGTACATTTGCACAAAACGGCGGTAGCAGTCGTATGCAAAACGCTTGTTTCCGGACTGTTTAATCAAACCCTTGATAGTTTCGTCGTTTAATCCTAAATTCAGAACCGTGTCCATCATTCCAGGCATGGAGACCCTGGCGCCGCTACGAACCGAAACCAGGAGAGGATTATCCGTATCTCCGAACTTTGCTCCCATGACCTTTTCCACTTTTTTCATATTCTCTTCTACTTCTTTCTTTAGTCCTTGAGGAAATTTCCCATTATTTTTATAATAGGCTGTGCAAACCTCGGTGGAAATGGTGAAACCGGCTGGCACCCGAATACCCAGATTCGTCATCTCAGCCAGATTTGCTCCCTTCCCTCCCAGAAGATTTTTCATTTCTGCCTTTCCATCCGCTTTTCCTTCACCAAAGAAATAGACATATTTCCCTGCCATCCAAAACTACCTCCTTCGTTCTCCTTGCACGGTTAAAGCCGTGCCTACAACTCTACTCTAGTGTAGTCCTTCTGAAAATTTCAAATTACGGGGACAAGCCCCTACACTACTTGCACGGTTAAAACCGTGCCTACAAGTTGTTTTCACTCCACTACTATTTTTGAAAAGTCAGCAATCCTGCAGAACAAATCCACGATTCTCTTCAGTAGAGCCAGCCGATTATTCCTTAAACCCTCATCTTCTGCCATAACCATCACTTTACTAAAAAAGTCATCCACAGGTTTCCTCAGGCTAACCAGTTCCTGTAAAGCCTCCTGATACTCTCTCTTTTTCAGGAACTTTTCGGTTTCCTTTTCAACTTTAATGAATTCCTCGTAAAGTCTTTTCTCCTCATTCTCTTTTAACTCTCTCTCATTAAATTGGGAACCAGAAACTCTAATTTTCCATTCCTCGGCTTGCTTTAAAATATTTTTTGCTCTCTTAAAAGCAGCAATGATTGGCTCAAAACCAGGTGAACTCCGCAACTTATGAATAGAACGGGCTCTGAGTTCAGCATCAACCAAGTCGCAAAAACCGACTCCCAGTGTAGCGTCGATTTCATCATAGCTAATCCCCGCTTCTGTAAGAATTGACTCTAAACGCTGACTGAAAAATCGTAGAATCTGGTCTTTTACTGCTGGAATTTCTGCCAGTCTTTGGCGACTTAAGCCAGTAGATTTCTTCAGTAGCGCTAACGCTTCATCGACCAAAATATCGAGCAGTAGGTGAAGTCTTCTCTGCAAAATTATGTTAATGACGCCTTGAGCTTGACGCCGCAGGCCGTATGGGTCCTGTGACCCCGATGGCAGAAATCCAATGCAAAAATCTCCACTAATGGTATCTACCTTATCGGCTATACTGACGATTGCTCCTTCTAAGGTTTTCGGTAACTCTCCGCCGGCTGAGAGAGGCAAATGATGTTCGTATATTCCCTCCGCAACAATCTTATCTTCTCCCGAAATCCTGGCATACTCCCTACCCATAATTCCCTGGAGTTCTGGAAATTCGCCAACCATTTCAGTAACCGAATCGGCTTTAGATAGTAGGGCTATTCTCCTGAGAGTTGATTTTTTGCAATTTGCATTTGCCAGGTCATCAATTATCTCAGAAAGCTTAACGACTCTTTGGGTCTTGTCGTAAAGCGTGCCTAGTTCCTCCTGAAAAACCACGCCCTTCAATTTCTCGACATTCTCGTCGAGTTTCTTCTTAATATCCTGCCCAAAGAAAAACTCACTATCCTTCAGCCTTGCCCTCAGCACCCTCTCATACCCTTCTCGCACATTGTCCATATATTCGGAAATCCCGTCCCTCAAACCAACGAAATACGGCAACAGTTTACCTCCGCTATCCACCACGGAGAAATATTTAAGGTGATGCCTGAGACAAGTTATAAGAACCTCCTGTGGTAGGTTCAAGTATTTTTCTTCAAAACGGCCCAAGACTGCCGTGGGATATTCCAGCAGATAATTGACCTCGTTCAATAGTTCTTTATCTTCCAATAATTCACCCTTAACTTTCTTAATAGCACTGGTAATTGCTTTCTCTATAGTCTTCTTCCTCTTTTCCTGGTCAATAATTACATAGCTATTTTTTAAAAGTTCTTCGTATTTCGCAATACTCTTTACCATGAAGGGCCTTGCCGAAATAAGGGGATGACCCCGAGTCAATCTTCCGGCCTTCAGTTTCCCCAGCGAAAAGTTTACAGTCTTTGTGCCATAAATTGCAACTATCCACCTGATTGGCCGCCCAAATCTTATGTCGCTCTGTGGCCAGCGCATCGACTTTGGGAAAGTGATACCTGTTATGATTTGTTTCAATATTTTTGGTAAGACTTTCAGCGTAACACGACCAGGCTCCTTTTTCAAAGCCAGTATATACTCTCCCCTTTCTAACTTTTTCGTCACTAACTCCTTAACTTCAACTCCCTGGCTCTTAGCGAAGCCGATTGCCGCTTTTGTGGGATTGCCATCCGAATCAAATGCAGCCTTCTTTGATGGACCGAGAACTTCTACAACGAGGTCATCTTGTCTCCCACTAACCTCTCTCATAAACAGAACGAGCCGGCGGGGCGTGGCGTAAGTCTTTATCTCTTTAAACGGAATCCTTTCCTCTGAAAATAGTTTCTTAGAAAGTGCCTCCATTTGTTCCAACGCAGGCTCAATATATGTAGCAGGGAGTTCCTCTATTCCCACTTCTAATAATAGATCATCTGCCACTTTCTTCTCCCAGATAGAGTCTGGCCACTCGCCGGGCCAGATTTCTAACTCTTCCAATGTAACCAGTACGCTCGCTAACGCTTATTGCGCCACAGGCGTCTAAAAGATTAAAAGTATGGGAACATTTCATTACATAATCGTAAGCAGGTAGCACCAGTTTCTTATCTAATAATTTTTCACATTCGCCTTCATATATCACAAAAAGTTTAAACTGAGTTTCTATATCCAGGTCCTCAAACCCATATTTTGAGAATTCCCTTTCATCCTTCAGGTGAATATCACCATATGTTACGCCTCTCGACCATTCAACATCAAAAATGGAATCTTTTTTCTGAATGTACATAGCAATCCGCTCCAGCCCATAAGTCAATTCTACTGAAATCGGGTCTAAATCAATTCCCCCTATTTGTTGAAAATATGTAAACTGGGTAATCTCCAAGCCATCTAACCAGACTTCCCAGCCTAATCCCCACGCGCCGAGAGTTGGCGATTCCCAGTCGTCTTCAATAAAACGGATATCATGCTGGCGGGAATCGATGGTCAATTTCTTTAGACTTTGAAGGTAAATCCCTTGAATATCTGCTGGAGCAGGCTTCATGATTACCTGATATTGATAGTGTTTGCCGAGCCTATTTGGGTTTTCGCCGTAGCGGGCATCCTTAGGCCTCCTGGAAGGTTCCACATACGCACAGGCCCAGGGCTTTGGCCCCAAGCAACGAAGAAAAGTTGCAGGATTGAATGTTCCCGCTCCTTTCTCCACATCGTAAGGCTGCATTATCAAGCACCCCTGCTGCGACCAGAAACTCTCTAACCTCATTATAATCTCATCAAAAGTCATAACTCTCCCTCATTTGTCTGTAGTGTAGCCTTTTATGGGCGTCCCGATTTATCGGGATGGGGACAAGCCCTACACTACCAATATTAATTTCAAATTACGGGGACAAGCCCCTACACTACCTGCATTAAATGCAGAGTTTGGCTCTCGGGCTATATTTATGAACTACCGATTAACTTCTCCCTGAACTCTTCTGTCTTTAACTTAATCGGAAGATGGTACGATAAATAGAAATCAACTATCCTCTTTAACTCCTTCTTAACCGAGTCATCCATATCTATTTTGTCAACATTAGCCAGATTAAGTATTTCAAATTTTTTAAGATAATTTATGGCTAGTCCGCTGATATCCATTACCCGAAGGTCGCGAGATTGACATTTTGAACAAAGAATACCCCCATGCAGAATGCTCAATTTATTTTGTTCACTGAGAACGACAGGTCTCCGACAGAAAACACAATTTTCCAAATTCAGTTTATAACCGGCATTGGCCAGAATCTTTGTAACGAAGATCGCTATTATAACATCCCTATCCTGTTTTGGTATCTGGCGAAAAGTTTCAAGAATCAAAGAAAATAGAGGACGGTTTGGTTCTTCGGGTTCTATTAACTTATCCACTAATTCGGCAACGCAACTCCCGGTGATGAAAAGGTCCAGATTTTCCCTTAACTCTTTATAGGCTCGCACTATATTTGAACCAGTAATAAGATACAGGTCTTTCTTTCCTCGCATATATAACATCAAATGGTTATGCGAGAAGAGTTCCATTGAAGAGCCAAACCTGCTCTTTATTCTACGAACCCCTCTGGCCACCGCCCTGAGTTTACCGAATTCCTTAGTATAAAGCGTAACTATCTTATCCGCTTCGCCAAAGTCGTGATGGCCTAAAACAATTGCTTCAGTCTTGTTATATGGTGGCAAAAATTACCTCTTGTGTGAATCAGCCTGTGCTCAATTAGAACGCAGAGCTATCGCTCTGCAGCTACAACTCCCCTCACCTTATATCCTCTCCCCCTTAGGGGAGAGGGTCGGGGTCAGGGGGTATTTGTTTTTGTAGCAGCAAAGCGTGAGGTTTACTTCCAACATTAAAAAATTAGTCGCTTGGCGACTTCAAAGTATATGATCAAGCAGGTCGCATCAACAACCGTCGTAATAAAAGGACTGGCTGCTACTGCAGGGTCGAAGCCAAGCCTTTTAAATACGAGCGGCAAAAACGCACCTGTAACCGTGGCTACTGTTACCACTATGGTCAAAGAAAAGCCTACAGAAAAGGCAAGCCTTATGTTGAAGCCCTGTAGAACGAACACGCTCAACATAGCAACAATCCCCATTAACACTCCGCTCATCAGTCCGGCGAAAACTTCTTTGCGACAGATTTTCCACACCTCCTTGAGCGTGACCTCCCCGGTAGCCAGTCCGCGCACAACCATAGCCAGAGACTGAGCGCCAGCATTGCCTCCAGAGTCCATCATCATGGGAATAAAGATAGCCAGCGCAATTACTGACTGAAGCACCCCAGAATAACCCTTGAGTAGCCTCCCGGAAACAAAAGTACCGATTAGTAGCAGAACAAATAGCCAAATGATCCTATTCTTTACTAAGGTAAAAACAGAAGCTTTCCCATAGTCAATTTCTGCGACCTTTTCCGCTCCACTTATCTTTCCCATTCCGTAGATGTCTTTTGTTGCTTCCTTCTGGATTACATCCACAATATCATCAATAGTAATTATGCCCAATAATCTATTGTCATCATCAACCACTGGCGCTGACAACAGGTCATATCTGCTGAAGACTCTAGCAACTTCTTCCTGCCGCATGTTCACATTAATCTTTATCATCTGCACTGGAGACATAATATCTTGCAGTAATATATCAGGAGGAGAGGTTACGAGGGTTTTTAATGAAAGCCCTCCAATCAGACGACTTTCGGCATTAGTTACATAAACATCTTGAATAGTCTCACCGTAGTATGTACGATAACATTCCTGTATTTTTAAGATGGCCTGCCGGGCAGTCATATCCTTCTTCAATTCTACAAACTCAGTAGTCATCAACCCACCAGCTGTATGCTCCTTATATGAAAGCAGGTCCTTTACATCTTCGACCTCTTCCCTTTTCATCACACCAAAAAGTTTTTTTACTATCTTTTCGGGCAACTCGACAAACAAGTCAGCCCTCTCATCAGCAGACATTTCATCCAAAACTTCACCTAGTTCTGGGGATTCTAAACTATCAATTAACTTCTTTTGCTCCTCAAAACGCAAATCTTCAAAAACTTCGATGGCCCGTTTTCTTTCCAAAAGATGAAAAATAATATTTCTTTCCGCAATAGAAAATTGGCCCCACCCTTCCGCAAGGTCAATAGGCGGAACTTCTTTTAACAGTTTTTTTAACTCACTGTAATTTTTTCCCCTTAATAGTTCGTTCACCTCTGGCAGAAAAAGCGCAATTCCCTTAATTCCTTTCTCCATAATTTTTTTCCTCGCGCTGGATAAATCGGACTCCGCAACAAATAAATCAATCCATAGCCCGGGTTTATCCGACTTTTTCTATTTTCTCATAATTTTCAACTTGATAACTTTTTTTCTATCCGCTTCTTGCACTATGAACTTCAAATTACCAAAATTTATCTCTTCCCCTGCTCGAGGAACTCTTCCAAACAAATCAACCACCAATCCTCCAAGAGAATCGAATTCTTCAGCTGGCAACTCCAGACCCAGTTCCTCATTAATCTTATCCAGGTCCTCCTTGGCATAAACAACAGCTTCTCTGTCCGACAATTTCATAATTGTTCCTTCTTCAACATCGTATTCATCCATGATGTCTCCCATGATTTCTTCTATCAAGTCCTCTATGGTTACCAATCCTGCGGTAACTCCGTATTCATCCACAACTACCGCCAGATGCATCCTCCCCTTCCGAAATTCTTCCAATAACTCACTAATCTTCTTCGTTTCTGGCACAAAATATGCCTGGCGCATAATGTCTTCCAAAATTATCAGTTCTCTGTTTCGCCACGCGGTCAGTAGGTCCTTAGCGTATATGATTCCAATGATGTTGTCAAGATTTCCCTTATAAACGGGAACGCGTGAATATCTCATCTTTCCTATC
>Ga0315310_10000258_pt1 | contig 34228 bp, 32 predicted proteins | sample TDP5_MG_FD_203630 | JGI IMG/M metagenome (GOLD analysis project Ga0315310, IMG submission 203630) | Freshwater sediment microbial communities from Lake Towuti, South Sulawesi, Indonesia - TDP5 | ecosystem: Environmental > Aquatic > Freshwater > Lake > Sediment | place: Indonesia: South Sulawesi...
ACTAAATGAGAACTCAAACTGGATATTATTAACAAGAAACAATCTTCTTGTGAGCGGACGATATTGAAGTGGGCGAACTTCAACTGTCACAATCCGGGCACCATCCATAATCCCCTCACCAACAATTTCGATATACTTCTCAGGAAAAAGTGAATCAGAATTGTAGATTAAAGTATCCGGTGGCACCCAGGGGATACTCTCGCCCGGCACCCATGGAGGTTGTGCTGGATATATCAGATATTCACCAGGAATCTCAGTAACATGATATTGACTGATTATGATTGATTCGGCTTTCGCATTGGGTGGGATAATGTAATGAAGACAGGCGGCGGGCAGTTCTGGCGCCCCGGGCTCACCACAAAGAGCAAAGTTCGAAGTCCTTACCCGGTCATAGCCATTCTCTTTATAGAACGAAAACTCTGTAAGGGAATAGTCAAGCGTATATCCCCCCCATAAGAAAATAGCTGGCGTAATTATTAACAGCGTAAACCTGATAATTTTGTTCATCTTACCTCCTTTATTATAATTATAAACAAATTACGGAAAAAGTCAATAGCGAAAGCAAGCGGTAACACACCTTGTTACCAGAGCAGGATAGAGGGGACAGGTATAAACTTTTAAACTTTTTCTTATTGGTGTGGAAGATGGCCCGGTTAACTGGCGTAAGGCATCGGGTTTGATTATCGGGGATGCGAAGTTTGTTGAAGGGATTGAGGAGTCAATTGATGATGAAAAAGACATTGAATGGCCGGATGAAGATTTGTTAAAGGTTTTGGGTCGGCGGTTAAAAGTGAAGCCTGAATTATTATTAAATCCTCGTGGTTACAAGCTGCGGAAGCTTCGGCATAAGGCGTTTGTGATTTTAACAAAACTGAACGCCTGCCCCAATTTATAATCTCCCATCTTCTTTTACAACAATTCTGCTATCTGGACTGCATTGAGGGCTGCACCCTTACGGACATTATCAGCAACAACCCACATCGCCAGACCATTTTCAAAGGCTAAGTCCTTTCTTACCCTGCCTACAAAGACATCATCTTTTTGTGCAGAATAAATGGGCACAGGGTATTCATCATCTTTTTCAAATAACTGAACACCAGGTGCAGACTTTAAGATTTCCTTCGCCTCCTCAACCGAAAGGGACTTTTCAAATTCTACAGAAATTGCCTCAGCATGTCCATAATAGACTGGCACGCGCACGCAGGTGGCAGTGACAAGTATTGAATTATCATTGAAGATTTTTCTTGTTTCGTTCACCATCTTCATCTCTTCCTTTGTATAACCTATTTCATTAAATCCTCCGATTTGAGGGAAAAGATTACCACCGATTGGATGGGGGAAGACTTGCAACTCGGGTTTGACAATTTCTTCGCTCATTGCCATATGCTCAATCTCCAATTTTAACTCGTCTACCGCATCCCTGCCCCAGCCCGAAACTGATTGATATGTTGCAACAAAAATTCGCTTCGCCTTTGCCTTTTTGTGGAGCGGAAACAATGCAACAAGCATCTGGATTGTCGAGCAGTTTGGATTGGCGATAATTCCCTTATGGTTTTTTATCGTTTCGGGATTTACCTCAGGGACAACAAGTGGCACCCCAGGGTCTAATCGATAGGCGGATGAGTTGTCAATTACTACCGAGTTATTTTCAAACTTCGGCACAATCTGTTGGGCAAGGTTTTCTTCTACACAGGAAAATACAATATCCACCTTATTGATGAATCCTTCGTAGTCAGAGAGCACATCAATATTATTATCCTTGAATGCTATTGTCAATCCTTCGCTTTTCTCTGAGGCAAAAAGATAGAGTTCCTTTAATGGAAAATCTCTCTGCTCCAGGATTTTTATAACTTCCCTACCAACTAATCCAGTAGCGCCTAAGACAGCAACATTCTTCTTCATAATGAATTATAATAAAAATTTAAAAAAAATCAAGGACTATGTCCTTTTGCTTGACATTCAATTTTATTTGTATATACTTATAATCTGGAGGTTTAATGCAATATAAGCAATTAGAAAATATCTTACTTTCAATTCTTTTAGTTTTTGCTGGGGGTATCTACTTATACACGGTTGCACCAACACTTTCCTTCTGGGATTGTGGCGAGTTTATCTCAGCATCATATACCCTTGCTGTTCCTCATCCGCCAGGGACTCCCTTTTTTGAAATCTTAGGAAGGGTCTGGTTAATGATTATGTCTATTATTGCTGCAGTTTTACCTATTTCCAAGGAAGTTGCCTGGCATATGAATGTCTTAGGAATCGGTTTTAATTTGCTCACAATCTTTCTAACATACAGACTAATCCTAAAGATTCTCAGGATGAGCCAGCGGAATAGTGAGCGGTCAACCAATTTGATTATTGCCTTTGCTTCCTGTCTGGGCATAACATTCTTTTATACCATATGGGAGAATGCATTAGAAACCGAGGTCTATGGCGCAGCGACCTTCATCTTTATTCTGATAAACTATTTTGTATTTCTGTGGTATGAGGGTGTAAAACAGGGTAAGCCAAGGCACGAATACATTATCTTATCATTTTATCTGATCTTTCTTTCGACCGGAATACATTTATTGCTATTTTTGATCTGCATTCCCCTTTATATCTTCATGTTTGCTGCCGAGAGACATTATCTTAAAGACTGGTTGTTATTGCTTTTAGGACTATTTCAGATTATACTCTTTCTGCTTCTATTTATACTACCGCAATCGCTCTATACAACTGCGATAATCTTATTAATTTTAATTCTCCTGGGCGGGATAATTCTACCGCTCAATAATCCAATGAAATATCGTAACTGGCGTTTCTTCTGGATAGGTATATTTTTAATTATTATGGGTATCTCTACTGAATTGTATCTACCAATAAGGTCAAGCGTTCTGACGAAGTTATATAAGGATAAGAAGGTTGAGGAACAGTATCTTGCCGGCAAGAACATCGCGCCAAGGATAAATGAGTGCGAACCCGGTGAAAGTCTGGAGGCATTCAATAATGTTCTCCATCGCGTCCAGTATGGCCCGCAGAGAGTGATTCCCAGACAGACCCAGGATGAGACAGGCTACGGTGTTATTGAAGGTTATTTCTGGCAATTTGCTATGTTTATTCGATATCTATCCTGGCAGCCTATTCCTGAGGATGTTAATAGGTTTTTTAGGGCATTGGTCCTTGCACTATTTTATTTATTTGCCATCTGGGGGATGGTTGAATTGTATAAGCGTGAGAAGAAGATATTTCTATTGATGATAATGATTATGTTTATGCTTTCCTTTGCAACGGTCAGTTATCTAAATATGAAATTTTCGCCTAGCGACAGCAATCCAAAGCACCAACCGAGGGAGGTGCGTGAAAGAGACTATTTCTTTATTATTAGTTATGCCTATTTTGGCATTTTTATAAGTCTTGGATTTGTTGGTTTTCTCGATTGGCTAAAAAACGAGACGAGGAACAACAAATTTGCCCATATTGGTGGTCTTACTGGAATAGTTGCATTTTCAATAATTCCATTCTTTGCCAATGTTCGTATTAATAATCGCTATAAGGACTTTATTCCGAAGGACTATGGATATAATATGCTTACCTCTTGCGATGATGGCTCTGTAGTATTTACCAATGGTGATAATGATACATTTCCGCTCTGGTTTGCTCAAGAGGTGTTAGGGATAAAGAGGAGGGTGATCGTTGCTAATCTTTCGCTTATCAATACCGATTGGTATATAAGACAATTAAAATACTGGGGAGCACCGATAAGATTCAGCGAGTATGTTATCAAACGGCTTGGGCCGTATATTACACCTGACCGAAGGGTAATCCTTGTTAAGGATATAATGATCAGACACATTCTTGCAACCAATGCCGGGATAGAGTTGAAGGACGAAGATTACTTTATTCCCCAGGAAGAATTTGCCAAACGCTATTTAAAGGGTTATAAAGGTAAGAGAACAATTTATTTCTCATCCACGGTCTCCGAGGAGAACCATAAAGGATTTGCACCTTATTTGAGGCTTGAAGGTCTTGTCTATCGGGTAACCGGCGATAGTCTTTCTCCAATGCGTAATATTGATGTTGCGCGAACAAAGAATTTCTTTTATAATATTTATCGTTATACCGGTGTATTTGAACCTAAAAAACAGAAGATGGTTTCGGCAATGCTAAATGATTTTGATAGAAGAAAGAATGAAGGTGAATTCTTTGATTACGCAGTTGTTAAGGATGAAAATACAAAAAGGTTATATACCAACTATGCAGCTGGATTGTTTGCCCTTGGTCTTGAATTGAAGGAACAGGGTGATATAAAGGGGACGATCGAGGCATGGCGTTTTGCCCTTCTATTTGAGCCTCAACCAATTTTCCCATTCTTATATAATCTTGGACTTCTCTATGCCCAGATTGGTGATATTGATTCGGCAGAGAATTATTTTTCACAGATAAACATAAGAGACCCTCAAATAATATCACAGATTGGAAACATTTACAGAACCTTTGGAAAATATGATGAGGCGATAGAATATTTCCAGCGGGCAATTGCTATCAATCCGCGGGCTGCTCAAGGATATATGGGTCTTTTAACCATCTATATAGAAAAGGGTGACAAAAATTCGGCAGTAAAAGTCTTGAAGGACTGGCTATCCCTAAATCCGAGGGATACCACTGCGTATAACATGTTGAAGGAACTGGAAGGCACTGGTAAATGAAGGCGGTTGTCCTTTATTCAGGTGGATTAGATTCTTGTCTTGTCCTGTCAATTGTAAGAGGTTGGCGGGTTGAAGTTCTTCCACTTCATATCAGTCATAAATTCCTTGTGATAAAATCACTCCCCGAGGTCTCAAATCTAAAGATAACGGATATTAGCGAAGAATTCATAGAGGTTGTTCGCAACCCGCGATTTGGCTATGGTAAAAATCTGAATCCCTGTATTGATTGTCGAATATTAATGTTGAAGAAGGCAAAGGAATACATGAATGAAATGAAGGCAGATTTTGTGGTCACCGGCGAAGTCCTCGAACAGAGACCGATGTCCCAGCGTTTTGAAACACTCTTCCTCATCGAACAGGAATCCGGTCTTGAAGGATTGATTGTAAGACCTTTAAGCGGTGGATTGCTACCACCAACAATCCCGGAAAATAAAGGTCTCATTAATAGAGAAAAATTATTAAAATTAAAAGGGAGAAGGCGGAATTTCGAATTTGCACTGGCAAAAAAAATGAACATAACTCAATACTTCTCGCCTAGTGGAGGGTGTCTATTAACTGACCCGGGATTTTCAAAAAGACTTGCGGATTTAATGAGGTATCAAGAAAAAATTAATATTGGCGACATTGAATTATTAAAGCTTGGGCGCCATTTTCGACTTGCACCCGATACAAAGGTTATTGTAGGGAGAAACAATGACGAAAACGAGAAATTGGAGGCTTTTGTTAGCCCGGAAAGGATATTTATATCTGTCCCTGATACCGGCAGTCCCAATGCGATATTTATCGGTGATAAAAAATATCTTAACATTGCGGCTGAGGTTACGGCACGGTATAGTGATAAAAGGAATGAAAAAAGTGTTGAGGTGTGGTATCAAGAGAAGAAAAAAGTTCATAAGTTGTCGGTAAAGCCGATGACCGATGATGAATTGATCAAGTGGAGAATATAATAATGGATAGACTCTGGGCACCATGGCGCAGTGAATATATCCGAAATCCCGGCATTGGTTGTCTCTTCTGTGAAGAACTGAAGAAAAAGGATTATACTGAGACACTTATTCTTGAAAAATGGGAGAGGGCGTTCACAATCATGAATCGTTATCCCTACAACAACGGACACCTTATGATTGCATCAATTAGACATATTGGTCTAATGGAGGATTTAAATGACGATGAGGTTTTAGAGATGAATCGCTTAATGACAAGGGCAATCAAGGCACTCAACTATTCAATGAAGCCACAAGGATTCAATATCGGAATAAATCAGGGGCAGGTTGCCGGTGCCGGCGTTGTATCCCATATCCATGTCCATGTTGTGCCGCGCTGGTTGGGCGATACAAATTATATGCCTATTCTATCTAATACAAAAGTAGTATCAGAAGCACTCTTAGCGACCTATAAAAAAATTAAAGAGGGATTGAAGAAAATAGATAACCCCTGAGATGCAGGACATCTTAAATCCTAAATCTCAAATCACAAATTCCAAACAAATCATAATAACCAAGATTCCAAACAGTTTTGGAAATTGTATTCATTGACAAAGGCACAATTTGGTATATAATAAAATGGATGATGATACTATATTTTATTTGGTCTTGTTGCTGTCTTGGGGGTTCGAGTGATTTCTATGCTGAACAAGGTTATGCATCATACTATGGTGACGAATTTCAAGGGAAGAAGACCGCCTCAGGCGAGATATACAATAAATGGGATTATACCTGTGCCCATAGAAAATTTCCATTCGGGACGAAACTGAAGGTAACGAATTTGAAAAATCAAAAAAGTGTAATCGTTAGGGTTAATGATCGAGGTCCGTGGGTAAAAGGAAGGATAATTGACCTTTCTTTTGCGGCTGCCAAGGAAATTGGCATGATTGCTGATGGTGTCATAAAAGTGAAGGTGATGTTGATAAAATGATATTCTTAAAGGCATTTGCCAAGATTAATCTCGGCTTGAAGATTCTTAAGAAAAGGGAGGATGGTTTTCATGATATTGAAACGACCCTTACCACAATCACCTTATCTGATAAGATATCAATTGAGGAGTCAGATAAGGGTATAAAGATACAGTGTCCTGGATTGAATATTCCTGATAATGAGAATTTGGTTTATAAGACTGCCGAGCTGTTTTTGTCAAAATATAATGTAACTAAAGGTATCAAGATTGATATTCAGAAGAATATCCCTATTGGGGGAGGTCTTGGTGGTGGCTCTTCGGATGCCGCAACTGTTTTAAACGGTTTGCGCAGTCTTTTCAATTTAAATGTTTCTGATGAGGAACTTATGGGATTGGGCAGGAATCTCGGTTGCGATGTGCCATTTTTTATCAAAGGTGGTGCGGCAATTGCCAAAGGCAGAGGCGATGAACTGAAATTCTTTAAACTTCCCAGGACAATGCTTGTTATCTATTATCCGGGTTATTCAATCTCAACGAAATGGGCTTACGAAGAGTATGATAAATGGGCATTGACGAAAGGATCTGTTTTAGATATTATAGAAGGGAATGAAGGTAAGAAAAAGAAGGCGAGGGGAGGCTTTGATTTAAAGAATGATATTGAAGGTGTTGTCTTTAAGGGGCATCCAGATCTACAGGATGTAAAGATGAAATTATTAGGAAGCGGTGCATTTATAGTCTCTTTATCAGGAAGCGGTTCGTGCCTCTATGTAGTGGTTGATGAAAACACAAAGAAAAAGGTAATAAAGTATCTATCGAGCATTGGCGCTACATATTTTGAGGTAGAAACAATTTAACACGAAAGTATAAAGTTTATTGTTTTACGGCATAGCCGCCGGTATAGTTATTGGGCATAGTCATTAGTTTAAAAACATAAGACGGACAACCAGCGACGATACCAGCATCTATGCCCATTAACGATTGACTTTAAACTGTTATCATTGGGGCGTCGTCTAATGGCAGGACCCAGGATTTTGGATCCTGTTGCGGAGGTTCGACTCCTCCCGCCCCAGTATTGGGAACAGGGCACAGGAAACAGGGGGCGATATGGATGATATAAAGTTATTTACGGGAGGCTCAAGTCAGGAATTGACGAAGAAGATTTCTAAAAAGATTGGTGTTTCGGTTGGTAGAAGCACGGTGAAGCGCTTTGCCGATGGTGAATTGAAGATTAAGATTGAAGAGAATATTCGGGGGCGGGATGTTTTTATTGTCCAATCTACCAATCCGCCTGCTGAAAATATTCTTGAACTCCTATTATTCATTGATGCCGCGCGAAGGGCATCGGCAGAACGAATAACGGCAGTTATTCCTTATTTCGGTTACGCCCGACAGGACCGAAAAGACGAGCCAAGGGTTCCAATTTCAGCAAAACTAATCGCGAACCTTCTCACAACGAGTGGGGCGAACAGGGTTCTTACTATGGATCTTCATGCTGAGCAGATTCAAGGTTTTTTCGATATTCCTGTTGACAATCTGTATGCCGTGCCCGTATTTGTTGAGTATTATCAGAAATTAAAACTAAAAAACTATGTTGTCGTTTCTCCTGATTTAGGTCGGGCAAACAGGGTTCGTGGTTTTGCACAGCGTTTAAACAAAGACCTACCAATTGCGATTGTTGATAAAAGACGGACTGGACCAAATCAAGCACTTGTTTTGAATGTAATTGGCGAAGTCGAAGGGAAGGCCGCGCTAATCTATGATGACATGCTCGATACGGGAGGCACGATGGTTCAAGGCGCGCAGGCAGTCATCGAGAAGGGGGCTAAAGAGGTATATGCCTGTGTAGTACATCCACTACTATCACGGGATGCACCAAAGAAGGTTACGGATTCTCCTATCAAAGAGCTTGTCGTAACTGACACCATTGCACTCTTACCTGAACGGCAAATAGAAAAGATTAAGGTCTTATCTGTTGCCGGACTTTTGGGCGATGCAATAATGAGAATTCACCGTTCGGAGTCAATAAGCTCCTTATTTAAGGAGGTTGAAGGATGAAGATAGATTTGCAGGCAATCGTATATGATGTTAAAACCAAGGGCGATGTTAGGAGATTGAGAAGGACGGGTAAAATCCCGGGCATTTTATATGGCCATGGAGAAAAATCGAAGCGGATCTATGTTTTAGAAAAAGAATTTAAGAAAATTTTGGATATCTTGAAGAATGAGGCAATCACGGTCAATCTCAAGATTGAAAATAAAAATTACCCATGTTTAATAAAATCTGTTCAGCACAATCCAATGACTGACCAGCTTCTCCATATTGATTTTCAACACATCCAGAAGAAAGAGAAGATTAAGGCGACCGTTCCTATTCATTCTATTGGTGAATCACCAGGTGTGAAGAAGGGAGGAATTTTAGATATACATCTCCATGAGGTCATTGTAAAATGTCTTCCCGATGATATTCCCTCACATATTGATGTTGATATCTCACATCTGGACCTTGGGGGGACAATCCATATAAAGGACATAAAAATACCGAGTATTGAATTTGAGATGAGTTTGGAAACACCAGTGATAACAGTATTGACACCAAGGGTAGAGAAGGAAGTGCCGAAGCCAGAGGTGAAGGAGGAGGTTGTGGCTGAGGAGAAGAAGGAAGAAGAGGCCGAGGTCAAAGAGGCCAAGGAGACCAAAGAAATAAAGGAGGCACCACCAAAAGAGAAAGAAAAAGAGAAGGCAAAATGATTCTTTTCGGTCTTGGAAATCCAGGCACAAAGTATCGTTTGACAAGGCACAATGCAGGGAATATTTTCCTCGCCGAGATGGCAAAAAGGTATAAAAAAAAATTTTCAACACATCAGGGTTACAAAATTACAAATGTAATAATCGGTAACAAGCGAATTAGGTTAATTAAACCTATATGCTGGATGAATCAATCCGGTTTAGCAATTGCCAATATAATGAAAAAAGAGAAGGATGATTTTTTGATTATTCTTGATGACATTAACCTACCCTTAGGGAGGATGAGATTGAGGTTAAAAGGGAGTGACGGCGGCCATCTTGGTCTCCGTTCGATCATCAATACGCTTAATACCGCGGATTTCCCCAGATTGAGGATTGGCATCAGCAATCCTGGGTACGAGGATGCTGCTGATTATGTTCTTAGCCCGTTCACACCTGAAGAGCGAAGGACTTTCCTAACGCTAATTGAGAGAGGAATTGAGGGAATAAGGATATTGATTAGAAAAGGATATGGGCCAGCGCAGAATTTTATAAATTCAATTGACTTAAGATTAATATTTTAAAGGGAAATATGAAGATTGGCATCGTTGGTCTACCCAATGTAGGAAAGTCAAGTTTATTCAATCTCTTAACAAAGGCTAATGCCCAGGTTGCAAAATTCCCATTTACAACAATTGACCGTAATGTTGGTATGGCAATAATACCCGACGAAAAACTCGAAAGGATTGTTGAAATCACAAAATCACCCAAAATGACCTATGGCGCGATTGAATTTATTGATATTGCAGGATTGATAAAAGGCGCATCAAAAGGGGAGGGGCTTGGTAATAAATTTCTTTCCCATATTCGAGGTGTTGATTTGATTATTCATCTCTTACGCTGTTTTTCTGACCCAGATATTCCCCACACCGATAGCGAAATTTTACCTAAAAGGGATTATGAGATTGTGCGAACCGAACTCTTTATTTCTGATCTGGAAATTGTTGAGCGAAAAATCGAAAAGATAAAGAAAAAGGCAGAATGTAAGGATGAATTCGAGCATTTAAATCGCATAAAAGATTATTTGGCACGTGCCGAAATTCCCGGGGATACCCTACCTGATTTACCATTGCTCTCAATGAAACCCGAAATTGTCGTTTTAAATTTGGATGAGGATGGAAAATTTAAGAATGGGGTAGAAGGCTATCGGCTCTCTGTGAGATTGGAAGAAGATATTTTGGATTTTGAAGAGAATGAAAAAGAAGATTTAAGGAAAGAGGCATCGTTAGAACCTCAGGGCCTAAAGGGTCTTTTAGACCGGTGTTTGAAAAATCTTTCGATAATACTCTTCTATACAATTAAAGGCGAAGAGGCAAGGGCATGGCCAATAAAGACAGGAACAAAGGTTATTGATGCGGCAGGGATGATTCATACCGACTTGAAAGAAGGTTTTATAAAGGCCGAGGTATTACCCTATAATGATTTCATAAAATCTGGTGGTTTTACCCAGGCACAAACTATAGGATTGACAAAGGTTGAGGGGAAGGATTATGTTGTTCTGGATGGCGACATAATTTTAATAAAATTTCGAGTTTAGAAATAGAATATTAATTAGTGCGATAAAAAGATAATTCCAGCGATGAAAGACACTTGACAAATGAAAAATTGCGATTATAGTATAAAGAATTACCAAACTACGAAGGAGGCATTATGGCAATATGGGCTCTTGTGGTTTTTGTAATCGGTGTATTTGCGCTTGTCTTTAATATTTTCAATATCTTTGAGTGGTTTACGCCAATCTGGGCGATAATTCTTATGGCCATTGCTTTGGGTATGCTTGCGCGCATTGCGGCAAAAGAAAGGGAAGGTGAAAAAGAGAGACTGGTTGAACGGATTCAAGAGCTTGAGGCACAACTTAGAGGAGAGAAGGTAGGAGAGACCAAGAAAGAAGGATAGAATTTAAGGAAGTTCGTCGAAAATAATCAGTTTCTCCTCAGTCATCTCTTTTATTGCGAAGTCTGGTCCTTCGCGACCAAAGCCACTGCCTTTTACACCACCATAGGGCATATTATCAACACGGAATGTTGGAATTTCATTTATTAGAATACCACCCGCCTCAATATGCTCGGCACACTCCAAACCCAAGGAGATATTATGTGTAAATACACCGACCTGCAGGCCATACTTTGTATTATTTACCTTTTCAATCACCTCCTCTAAGGTTTTAAACTTATTGATTGCAACTATTGGTGCAAATGCCTCTTCTTGAATGACTTTGGCATCTTCAGAAACATTAAAGAGAATCGTAGGTAGAAATATATTACCTTCTCTTTGACCACCAAGAATCAATAGACCTGAGTGCCGCCGCGCATCATCGCAGAACGCCTGAGCTTTTTTAAGTGCTGATTCATCAATCATCGGTCCCATCTCGGTATCCTCTAATAAAGGGTCACCGTATTTTATCTGGCCTACCCCGATGGAGACCTCTCTTAAGAATTCGTCAGCGATATCTTCCTCGACATAAATCCTCTGAATTGAAATACAGACCTGACCAGCAAGTGTATAGCCACCCTTACGAATTTTTTTTGTAACATAACTTAGTGGCGCATCTTTAAATACAACTACCGCCGAATTTGAACCCAGTTCCATCGTTACCTGTTTCATGCCACAATTTGCCATAATCGTTTCACCGACATCTAAACTGCCTGTAAAACTTATCTTTCGAATTTCCGAGGACCTGACAAGTTGCATACCGATTGTGCCACCAGAACCGACGATGACTGAAATTCCTTCTTTTGGTAAACCAGCATCAACCAAGGCCTGCGCAAATTTTATTCCAGAAATTGGTGTTTTGGTGGCTGGTTTATGTATGACCGCATTGCCGGCGGCAATTGCGGGACCTATCTTATGACACGACAGATTCAATGGAAAATTGAAAGGCGTAATTGCTAAAACGATGCCGTGCGGAACACGGGTATAAAAACCCATTTTTTTAGATGGGCCGCCAAGGTCAAACCGAACTGTTTCGCCACCCAATTTCATTGCTGCTAAAGCTGATAGTCTAATCGTATTGATTGCCCTATCAACCTCGGTTCGTGCCTCGTTAATCGTCTTGCCTACCTCAAGACAAATTGTTCTACTAAAATCTTCTTTTCTATCTTTTATAATATCGGCTGCATTTTCTAAGACACTCGCCCGTTGTCCAGCGGGCATTTCTTTTAAAATTCTAAATCCTTTTTTTGCAGTTTCAATTGCCGTTGCGATATCTTTTTCATCACATAAACCAACTTTTTCCACGACCTGATTATTATATGGGTTGATGACATCAACTAATTTATTTTTTTTGAGTCGTTCACCTAATAGAAACATAAATTATTATATTCAGCAAATCTGTTTTGTAAAGGAGTAAGGCAAGGTTAATTTAAACTAAACATAAGTGTCTCAAAATGAGACACCTTTTTGATAGTGAGACAAATTTTATTTTAAATCTTACGAAATTTCTAATTATTTTTAAAATATTCCTGGCACGCCTTTTGCATATAAAAATATAAATGAGACAATATGAGACTTTATTACGGCATATGTCTAAACTTAATAATTTTTAATATTTTAACTGGCCAAACATCTATTATCAACCAGGGCACAATTAAAAACTTCTTTTCTAAAAATCGCGAAGGTGAATTTTTAATTGACACTAATGTAGTTGCTGTTTCTGGTTTAGGTGATCAGCTACTACCCTTGGTCACCTTTGATGGTGTAAATTATTTCATCATCTGGACAGAAAATCGGCACGGATATTCTGAGATCTATGGCGCCCGGGTGAACCAGCAAGGGGTGCTCCTCGATACATCGGGCATTCCCATCGCTACTGCTGCCGAATCTCAGCAAGCTCCATCGGTTATTTATGATGGTGTCAATTATTTTGTTGTCTGGAAGGATTATCGTGCCGGGCATGTTGGGGATTTGGTTGAGACAGATATTTATGGTGCCAGGGTTAACCCATCTGGTGTTGTTCTTGATACAACAGGTATACTGATCTCGGTCTATAATGGTCAATTGGATGAGCCTGATGGCTGTCCAGCAGTTGCCTTTGATGGCACAAATTATTTTGTTGTATGGCAACAAGAACGCCTAAACAACATTTATGGTGCTAGGGTCAGTCAATCCGGAATTGTTTTGGATAGCACTTGCATCGTCATTTCAAGTGAAAATATTAATCGTCATCCCGCTATCGCCTTTGACGGCAATAACTATTTTGTTGTCTGGGAGGGTTGTAGCTGGTGGGTTGACAGTATGCGTATTTACGGTGTAAGGATTTCACCAACAGGCGTTGTTCTTGATACAATAATTAATATTTCAAATGTAGCTAATACACATGGATATCCAGCTGTGGCCTTTGACGGGACGAATTATCTCGTTGTATGGGAAGATAGAAGTAATAGCAATAGCAGAATTGACATATACGGTGCACGAGTGAGCCAATCAGGTATAGTGATTGATACAGCAAATATTCCAATTTCAACTGTTGTAAGAGGTCAGCGCCGACCATCAATTGTATTTGATGGCACAAACTACTTTGTAGTCTGGCAAGACATGCGCAATTCGTATTTAGATATCTACGGTGCAAGGGTTACTCCTTCAGGGGTTGTCCTTGATCCAACAGGCATTGCTATTTCAATAGTTCCGCAAAAGTTTGAATGCCTGCCATCGGTTGGCTTTGATGGAATAAACTATTTTGTAGTCTGGCAGGATGGACGCAGATATAATCATAACAACAATATTTACGGATATGACATCTATTGTGCCCGGATCAATCAATCAGGTTTAGTTCTTGATCCCTCAGGGATTTCTCTTGCCGGACAAATACCAGGTTCACAATATTGTTCTGCAGCCGCCTTTGATGGCACAAACTACTTTGTGGTCTGGCACGACTATCATTACGACTCTACCTCAATATTTTACTCCAATATTTACGGTGCAAGGGTAAATCAATTTGGCTTAATTTTAGATACGGTTACTATTGGCATCTCAACTGCTCCAGAAAATCAGTTGTATCCTGTAGCCGCCTTTGACGGCACAAACTACCTGGTTGTCTGGGAAGATTGGCGCAATGTGTTTTCCGGTCAACATTTTGCTGATATTTATGGTGCCCGTATTAGTCCATCAGGCATTGTTCTTGATACATCCGGTATCTCAATTTTTGATGCGCAAAATAGTCAATCCTCTCCATCAATAGCTTTTGATGGCACGAACTATCTTGTTGTTTGGCAAGATTCACGCAATAGTTACTTTCCTGATATCTATGGTGCCCGGGTTAACCCAGCTGGTATCGTCCTTGATACATCGGGTTTTGTTATTGCCACAGGAGGCTATCAACAAAATGCATCAATTGCCTTTGACGGCATAAACTATTTAGTTGTATGGGATGACTTGTCTGATATTTATGGTTCAAGGGTTACTCAATCAGGTGTTGTGCTTGACACATTACCTATCGCTATATCAGGTGTTCAAGGATATGGCTGTTCCTCGCCTTCAGTTGCCTTTGATGGCACAAACTACCTTGTGGTCTGGCACGATTGGCGCAATTCTTATCCTTACATGAATGATATTTATGGTGCCCGTATTAGTCCATCAGGCATAGTTCTTGATACAGCGGCTATTGCCATTGCTATTGCTATGAATTATCAAGAGCACCCTTCGGTTTCCTTTGATGGCACAAACTATCTTGTTATATGGGAAGACTTCCGGAGTGGCAAAAATTACGACATTTATGGTGCAAAGATTACTGCTACCGGAACTGTCATTAATACCTATGAAATCGTAAAACAACAAAGAAATCAGTATGAACCAGCTTTAGCAAACGGGATTGGTGAGCAAATTCTTATTACTTATACTGGCTGGGCAAATTCAATTAATAATCACAATGTCAAGGCGATGCGTATTTGGGGTAAATTCTATCCATTCACAGGAATTTCTGAGGATGCGGGATACAAGATTCGCGATTCGGGATTTGGTTTAGAGGCTTATCCGAATCCGTTCAGTGCGAAAACAACTATTAGATACACAATACAGGATTCCCGATACACGATAAAAGATATTTCTTTGAAAATCTACGATGCCAGTGGCAGATTAGTGAGACAATGGAACTATCAGACGACAAGACAATCAGACCAAATTCTTTGGTCTGGTGACGATGACCTTGGTCGCAAACTTTCTGCTGGTATCTATTTCTGTAGATTAGAAATGAATGGTGGTGTTGTTACACAAAAGGTAATTTTACTGAGATAAATGCAAAATTTTGTATAAATAAATATTAGAAAGGTGTATTTCCATTATTGAGTGGACGTAATAAAATATTTTCGCAGATTTGTATTATAGTTTATGCAATAGATACAGGGTTAGGAAGATGAAGACGACGGTAAGGACAGTTATGTTGATAAAAAGACCGAATGAAAAAGAGAGAAAACCTAAATTGACAGTGACTGTCGAGAACCCAATCTTCAAGGCATCAAAAAAGAAACTCTTTACTGGGCCCCTGGGGAAGATGTTATTAAAAAAATATGCTAATACGGAACCAATGATACCCCCAATTATAATTCCTAAAAAAATTGTTGCAACTCTTCTTCTGGCTGCCATTAAGCCTCCTTACCTTATAAACAGGTCAATAAAGCATATCATACTATTATATTAATCTTCTCACCACATCGCGCACACTGGCTATCCTTCAATCCTTTAATCAGTGCCCGATAGTAAAGCCTTTCGATGAGAAGATTGCCACATTTGGGGCAGTTTGTATTTGACCCCTCTTCAGATGGAACATTGCCGAGATAGACATGGTTTAACTTTTCCTTCCCTTTTTCGAAGGCGTATTCGAGAATTTTAATATTGGTCGGTGCCTTTGTATATTTGTAATTTGGATAATATCGAGAAAAATGGAGAGGAATATTTTTGTCCACACATGCAACATAATCAATCAATTGTTCGATTTGTTCATCTTTATCATTCAGCCCGGTAACAATGAGATGGGTGATTTCAATATGACAGTGTTTATGGGAAATCTCGATGGTCTGTTTAACAGTATCAAGGTCGCCGGTCAAGACCTTTCTGTAGATATTGGCATCAATAGATTTCAGATCTATATTCATTGCATCAATGAATGGCAAAAGTTCCATCAATGGTTTTTCATTAATTAAGCCATTTGTAACCAAGACATTCTTACCACCTTCCTGACGGATAAGTTTTGTTACCTCAAGTAGATATTCGAACCACATCAGGGGTTCAGTATAGGTATAGGCAACGCCAACCGATGGATGACCATGAAACATCCTTATAAGCATTTCAGGTGAAATATATTCGGTTTTGACATCAACCTGAGAAATTTCCCAGTTTTGGCAGAATGGACAACGCATGTTGCAGCTATTACAGGAGATGGAAAGGATTTGGGTTCCTGGATAAAAATGGTAAAGCGGTTTCTTTTCAATAGGGTCTAAGGCAATGGATGTGGTCTCACCATAATCTATTGCCCATAATTTTCCGTCTTCGTTTCTACGTGCCCGGCAGATGCCTAATTTATCTGGTTGAATCTTGCAATAATGGGGACAGACCTGACATTCAATATAGTTATCCTTCCTTTCGTAATATTTAGCCTCGACCTTCATCGAGTTTCACTTTTCAGTAATTTCCCATCTTTTTCATGATATATTATACCCTTAATTTTTAAAGAGTCAAGAAATTTCAAACCATTTCCTGCACCCATCACAGCAACTGCGGTTGCCATGCCATCACTAAATGCTGTCTCCTCTTCAAATATTGTTACCGAGGCAAATTCCTGGGCGGGCACACCTGTTTTTGGATTTATGATATGGGGATACCTCTTACCATTAATCATAAAGAACTTCTCATAGTCACCCGATGTTGACAATGCCCCGTCTTCTAATTCGACAATTTCGATTATACCTTCACCCCTCGGATTTTTTATTCCAACACGCCAGGGCTTATTCTTTGGTGACCTGCCGATGGCTAATACCTCACCAGCAATATTTATTATTGCGGATTTTATACTGAGCTTTCTCAAGATGTCACCAACAATGTCAGCCGCAAAACCCTGGGCAATACCACCAAGGTCTATCCTCATCCCTTCGGGAATGAAGATTGAATCACTTTTTAATTCAATCTTTCGGAAGTTGACAAGTTTTTTTGCTCTTTCAATATCTCTGGCACTTGGAATTTTCGGTTCACCTTGATAAAATCCCCAGATTTCGAGCAGAGGCGCAACTGATATATCAAATAGACCATTGGTCAATCTTGATATAGAATCACTCAAAGAGAATAGATAAAGAATATCCTTGTCTAATTTTGCTCGATGCTGGTGATTGATTTCACTGACAAGGCTCTTTGGAGAAAAATAGTTTAAAAGCGAGTCTAATCTAACTAATTCTTCATCAATCTCTTCAAGAGCGCTTTTTGCATTTTTTTCTTTGTTACAATAAAATTTAATATTACACTGACCACCCATGAGAAATTTTTTATAGGTATACTCCCTTTGTGCACAGGATAAAAATAATAGCAGTAAGAACCAAATCATCGCTGTTTACATTGCGATTATACTCATTACTTTGTAAAAGTCAATATTTGCTCCTTTTTATATTTGACTTCATAATCTCAAAACCTATATTCTTTTCCTGCCATTCATTAATTAGAAAATTTGTTAATTGCAAACAACTATAATTAACATGTTTAGCGAGAAATTCGATAATTCTATCATTCCAATATTCTAAAATTATAGAATTATAGAATGATAAAATTTTATTATTTTGCAATTGCGCATTTGCACATATGCACAGATATCGAACTAAAGGGGAAAGGGAACAGAAGGTTATTTTATAAATGGTGACCAGTCAGGGGCGTTGGCGATGATACCATTGGTAAGTTTGCGTTGTCTGGTGCCATCCCAGTTCATGGTGTACAGTTCATATTTTCCGCTGCGGTCAGAACTGAAGACGATATGAAGCCCATCTGGTGACCATGATGGCTCCTCATTATTACCTTCATAGGTGAGGCGAATGGGCATATAGTCATAGGGGTCGGTAACATATATCTGCTGGGAATTATCTTCTTCCCGAGAGACATAGACAATCAAATCGCCCCTTGGCGACCAGGCAGGTGAGGTATTATAGCCACCATGGAATGTGAGTCTTCGAACATTCCCGCCATAAAGATCCATAATGTAAATCTGCGGACCACCAGAACGGTCTGAGACAAAGGCAATCTCACGACTATTGGGGGAGAATGCCGGTGAAACATCAATTGCCCAATTATTTGTTAAACGGTTCAATTTTTTTGTATTCAGATCCAAGATATAGATTTCGGCATTGCCGTCCTTTGTGAGACTCATGCAAATTTTTGTGCCATCGGGTGACCAGCAGGGTGCAAAGTTGAGTCCTTGATAAGAAGCGATGGGGTTGACAGATTTCTTTGTTAAACTGAGCAAGTAAAGATTCAATCGGTCAACTGTATAAGTAGAGAATAGAATTCTATTGCCGTCCGATGACCAGCAGGGAAAGAGATTGAGATTACAATTGTTTGTGAGTGATGCAAAGTTATAACCATCGTAGTCAATCATGCCTAGTTCTTTACCACGCGGCATCTTATAAGAAAAGACGATTCTGGTTGAAGAAATTCCTTTTTCGCCAGTTAATGTTTCAATTATTTCATCGGCAATTTTATGGCTGAGATTTCTTGGTTCACCTTCAATTGTATAGCCCTTTTCGGAAACCTTGTTGTGTGATTCAAAATCCGCTAAGATAATTGATAATTGCCTTTCATTAACTAATCCGCTTAGAATCAGGCCAGATTTTTTTTTGCTCCCTAATAAATATGTTGTATCAGGAAATATATCAAAGTACAGGGAATATTCTAAATCACTCTTTATAATACCTTCTATAGTTTTTGTTTTGATTGTTAAATCATCAGTACCTTTTAAAACTCGAAATGGCTCAGTAACAAGATTTGTCTTACCGCCGGCATAATCAGTAAGACGAAGATAAATATCCTGGGCAGAAACGAAGGCGAAAACCAATATGAAGAAAATATATTGTGTATTGTGTATGGTGCAGGGCGTAGAACATTTTCTCATTGTGCCGTAAGAAATTCCAAGTGGACTTTGAGAAAATCTGTCGAAAATTCCTCGGGCAAGGGTGGTAATTTCTTTGTTGAGGCAACAGCCCGAATCGTTGTCTCATTATATAAATCATTACCGGAATCTTCTTCTAATCGGATATTATAGATATTGCCGTTTTTATCTATCTCAAAGTAGACGATGCTCTTTAAAACAACATCCGAATCTTTGAATGGATTCTGCCAGTTCTGACCAACTTTACTTAAGAGGATGTTTAAATAATAAGAATAGTTGAAACCCCTTCCGCTGCCGGTGTATATTTGGGGTGTAATATCGGGCAATCCCTGGGATGTGCCACCCCCTTTGGTCTTTGCTGGCGGTTTAATCTCAGTTTCTCCTTTTTTGGGGGCAATCTTCTCTCTGGATTTTTCCATTAAGGGCAGTGCCTTCTCTTCCTTCTTTTCTGGTTTCATCGGCTTTGTTTCTTCTTTCCCCTCACCTTTTTCTGGGATCGGGGCAGTCATAATCCTTGGCTGTGGCATCGGGGCAAGGCTTACTTTGTAAATTTCAAATTTTGGGAGTGGCTTGAAGCTGCCACGACTTGAAATAGCTATAGTAACAATAAATGCAAGGTGTAGTATGATAGAAAAAAAGAAGAAACGGTTCATTCCTGTGGTATCTCAGCAACCAGTCCCAATTCTTTAACCCCCGCCTTTCTTATTCGGCCGACGATTTCAACGACAAATCCGTAATCAACCTCTTTGTCCGCACGAAGGTAGATGATTACACCGGGTGGCTTACCCTTTAGGATTTGTTCGATCTTTTCTTGTAGTTTTTCGAGGGCGATTTTGTCGCTATCAATGAATATTTCTTTTGTTGCCTTTATTGAAATAGTTATCCCCTCCTCATCATGAGGCAAGGATGCATCGGTGCGCGGTAGATTAACATCAATACCCGGGGTCATCATCGGTGCCGTGATAATAAAGATTGTTAAAATTGTTAGTGCAACATCAACTAAATTTGTGACATTTATGTCACCGATGAGGGCTTCTTGTCTATTCCGTCTCAATCAAACCTCGCCTTAATTTTATAAAGGCTTCGGTAATAAATTTATCTAAATCAGTTTCAATATTGTTTACCCGCGTGCGCAGATAGTTATTAAAAAATAGGGCAGGGAGCGCGACTAAAAGACCATAGACGGTAGTAATTAAGGCATCGGATATGCCTGGCGCGACTACGGTAATATGGGCTGAGCCTCGTGCCCGAACATCTAAGAATGCCTCCATTATACCCCAGACAGTTCCCAAGAGTCCCAAAAATGGTCCTGCGGTAACGATTGTGCTCAGTGATGGTAAGGCGGTTTCTAAATTTTCAATTTCCTCAATCTTTATCTGTTCCATTGCCATTTTTATATTTTCAGCCATTTCGAGAATTTTTGGGTTTGTCGCCAAATTACTTGTCTTTAATCCTTTAAACTCCGCTATGCCTTTCTTCAATACCCTGCCATATGGGTTATCATCGAGAAGCCTTCCAAGGTTGTCGTAATCCTTCACCGTTCGATAAAAATGGTATGTGGAAAGGAATGCCTGGCTTCGCCTTTTTATAAGTGAAAGGTCATACAGTTTTTTGAAGAAGATCGCCCATGACCAGATTGAAAAAAAGACCAAAATCAACATGATAATCTGGGCAGCGAAGCCGGATTCTAAGAAGACCCTAAAGATATTCATTAAAGTCTGGCCTTGGCTAAAGTTGCCTCAGCTGAATTTGGGTATTCCTTTATCACCCGTTCATAATAAATTCTGGCAGTCTTTAAGTCCTTTGCTTCTTCGTAGATAATGCCTATCTTATATAGTGCGGTTGGTATTCTACTGCTCTGTGGATATTTGGTGATTAATTCATGGAAGGTATCCACGGCATTTTGCCTTTTACCCATTGCAGCGTAAGATTCCCCAATCCAGTATAGGGCATTATCAGCGAGCGGTGATACAGGCGCAACCTTGAGGTATGTCTGGAAGCCATTTATTGCATCGGTATAGTTTCCTTTGACATAATTGACATAGGCAGATTCATATATCATTCTTGCCTCAGGGTTTATCTTCTGGGAAAGTGTATCTTCAGGTGTAACTTTGTGACCCGGACCCAATCTCTCATATATGCGGGTTAGCTGTGTTTCAGTTTCGCCAAGTCTTGTATTTAGCATCTCCATCTTATCGCTCAATTCTTCTGATTTTGTATAGAGGTCTGTCCTCAAGTCTGCCATCTCTTTTATCTGGATTTTGAATGAGCTATCAAATTTGGCCGTATAGTATCTAAGGCTATCCAGTTGCCAGTTGAAGTTATTGAAGCGCCGTCGATTAAAACAATTAGAATTTATTAGTGAAAAGATTATGCCAATGATGACAATTAACCGAGAAGAAAAATTACCGAACGACAAACTCACAGCGCCGATTTTTGGGTAAATCGTTAGGGTCAAGCGGTCGCTCTTCACCATAACTGATAGTGGAGAGGCGTTCCGGGGTAATGCCCAACATCAAAAGATAATCACGGGCTGAATTTGCCCTTCGTTCTCCCAATGCCATATTATACTCAGCAGTGCCGATTTTACAGCAATGACCTTCGATAATTAGTTTTGCCTCTGGATACAATTTCAGCAGTTCGGCATTCTTCTTCAAGACCTCTGCCGCATCCGGTCTGATATCCGATTTATCAAAATCGAAGAATATACGATTCAATTCCAAGGCTGGTTTTTCTACTACGGGTTGTGTTACTTTAAGGGTCTCCTCGGGAACTTTTAATGTCTCTTCAGGTGCTACAATCTCTTCTTTGGGAATCTCAGGTTTTACTACCGGTCTCTTGGGACACCCCAACAAAAAAATGAATATAACCAATATCGGAATTGCACCTAATCTAAGATATCTCACCTGTGCCTCCTTTCTGGCAATTATATTTATAAATTTATATCTGTCAAGAATATATGCGTTTTTATTTAATAAGGGCATCAGAGGAGATGGGTTTATCGGTTGTTATCAAGACAATGCCGTTTTTATCCTCAGCAGCGAGGAGCATGCCCTGTGACAAAAATCCTTTTATATATGCTGGTTTGAGGTTGTCAACGATGGCAATTATCTTCCCGATTAATTCCTCTGGTTTGTAGTATCTACCTATGCCCGCAATTATTTGTCGTTTTTGATTACCTATCTCAATATCACAAAGGATAAGATTATTAGTCCCTTCGACAAGTTTTGCCGATAAAACCTTGGCCGTCTTTAATACAACCTTCTGGAATTCTTCAATTGTAATCTCCCTTTTCTTCAATTTACCGATTTGGACATTTATAACATCATCACTGATTTTGCGAAATAGTATTTCAGGTCTACCAATACTCGGGGCAACCTTCGGTGAGCTACTATTATCCCAATGCTGGTCAATGAAGTTAATCATCTTCTTTATCTTCTGGACGGTGAAGGGTAGAAATGGTTCTAATAATATTGCAAGGGATGTGGTCATCTTCATGCAAATATACATTGTTCTTTCACATACTAAGGGATTAGTTTTACGGGTAACCCAGGGCTCTTCGTAATCGAAATAGCGATTCCCTTCCTGGGCAATTTTCATCACTTCCTGGAGTGCGCTTTTAAATTCAAATTTTTCGATTTTCTCACCAATTACTGACGATGTCTTGTGGAGCAGATCCAGGATACGATTATCAGTTTCCGTAAATGCGGAGGCAGTCGGTACTAATGAATTGTAGTATTTATTGATAAAGGTGAGGGTGCGATTGATAAAATTACCAAGAATATCGGCGAGTTCATTATTGTGCCAGGTTTGGAAGTCGTGCCAGGTAAAATCGGCATCCCGTGTTTCTGGTGCATTACGGGTAAGGACATATCTTAAAGAGTCTGCCTCAAATTCTTTTAAATAATCAGGCAGCCAGATTGCATACCCTCGGGATGTAGAAAATTTTTCTCCCTCGAGGTTCAAAAACTGATTTGCGGGAATGTTGTCTGGCAAAATATAATCACCATAGGCCATGAGCATGGCAGGCCAGATCAATGCATGGAATACGATATTGTCCTTGCCGATAAAATGGATAAGTTTGGTATCCTTATTAAACCAGTATTCCTTCCATAAATCTGGTTCGCCTTTATTTTCTGCCCATTCCAATGTTGAAGAAATATAACCAATGGGTGCATCGAACCAGACATATAATACCTTTCCCTGTGCTTCATCGAGGGGAACGGGAACACCCCATGGCATATCCCGGGTAATAGGACGGTCTTCAAGACCTTCACGAAGCCACCCCTTAACAAATTGGAGCACATGCTCTTTCCAATGCGATTTTCCTTCAATCCATTTTGTAAGTTTGTCTTGAAATTGGGAGAGTTTAAAATACCAGTGCCTTGTCACCTTCTTTTGAGGTACTTCGCTACAAATTATGCATCGAGGTTCAATCAGTTGGAAGGGTTCAAGCCATCTACCACAGGCTTCACACTGGTCACCTTTTGCACCATCAACACCACACTGAGGGCATTTACCAACAATATAGCGGTCTGGAAGGAAACGCTTACACCTTGGACAGTAAAACTGCTCAATCTCTTTGGAATAGATATAACCTTTACTATATATCTGCATAAAGAAGTCTTGGGCAAGGCGATAATGAAGGGGCAATGTTGTTCGTGAAAAGTTGTCGAAGGCTATACCAAAATCTTCGAATGACCTTTTGATTGATTGATAATATTGATCAACTATCTCTTTGGGTGTTTTCTTCTGTTCCTCAGCACTGACTGTTATGGGAACCCCATGCTCATCAGTTCCGCAGATATAGATGACATCCCTATTTTTGAGCCGCTGATACCTTACATAAATATCGCTGTGGAGATAACAACCAGCTAAATGGCCAAGATGAATATCTCCATTGGCATAAGGCAGGGCACTTGTTACCAGAATTTTCATAATCAATTATAGACAAAAGTTATTAAATGTCAATGAGGCAATCTTTGGTTGCCTTACGCATTATTCCTGAAGGCTTCGGCGGATTTTATACGCTTACCGGGCGAGGGATGGGAATAACTATACCACTCAATTAGAGGGTTGGGATAGGCAATTATCAATTGGTCATTGCAAAATCTCGCCATAAGGCTTATAAAGCTTTCAGGATTTTTTGTTAAATTGAGTAAGCCTTTATCGGCTCTCTTTTCGTAGTATCTTGAAATGGCTGAACCAAACGGTTTACTGAGAAAAGAGAGGATAGCAAAAATAAGGGCAAAGAGGGGAAAGGCGGCGATGTCGGAGACATTTTTAAATCCTAAGAGATGATAAAAATAGTGGTGGATTTTGAAGAATATATAAAACATTATAAGGGTAATTAGTGATTGCCAGAGTACCAATAACCATATGTGATGCTCTTTATAATGGATAATCTCATGGGCAAGGGTAGAGATTATTTCGCCTTCGTTATATTTTCCAATTAAGGTGTCACCAATGAGAATCTTTTTTGTGTTACCAAGACCAACGACTGCCGCATTTGCCTTGGTTGATTTACTACTCAGGTTGATACTGAATATGCCCTTGACATTTATCTTTGCCCTATTAGTAATTTCAGCGATGCACTGTTTCAAATCTTCATTTTCAATGGGTGAGGTTTTATAAAAGAGGGGTAGTATCAAGACTGGAAAGAGATTGGCAAGGATAATACTGAAAATAATCATTATTATTGACAGCCAGAGCCACCATAGATTGGATGAAAGGGCCGTAATTGTATAGATTACTTCAAAGACAATTGTCCCTAAGATAAAACTAACAACAAACGCCTTTATTTGATCTATCAACCACTTCTTAAAATTCTGGGTGGAGAAACCATATTTGTGTTCGATGATATAACCATCAATATAACTGAAAGGAAATGAAATTATTGTGTAAATAATGAAAAAGGCGGTAAAATAGAGCAGGATTATCAAGAATTGAGAATCCGTTAAATTGTGTAGTATGGTTGTGAAATTTCTTGAGATATCAGAATATAGAAGCACGATGAGAAAAATTCCTGAGACAATATAAGAGATGATGCTGATTTTCAGATTATCGTTATGGTATCGCTTTGCCAGTTTCTGCTTTTCTTCATCAATAAGGGGGTGCATCTATGTTTCTTTTAGGACCGCAGTTAGTCCAAAATGACTAATTTTCTTTTTATCGTCTCCTCGTTCAACCGCATAACAATAAAATAGATTCCTGATGAAACTTTCATCCCCTTATTATTCAGGCGATCCCAAGACAGGCTGTGACATTGCATTTTCTGGTTAAGCACAATTCTAAATGATCTGACGAACTGACCAGCAATGTCATATACAGAAACTTCAATCCTCGAGTTTGACGGACCACTAATTTGAAAGTCAACGTAGTTTCTTGCTGGATTGGGCAATACAACTATGTCAAACCCCTGGTCGGTTTGAACTTCTTGTTCGGCAATACCTATTACATTTTTTACCCGGACACGCATACTGTCAGCACGGCTATTACCGTATTCATCAGAGGCAATAACTTTGACCCAATAATACCCATCAGCGACAGTTGTTGTATTCCAACCCGGCAATGAGTCGGTTCCCTCAATTATCGAATCGCCATCGGTGTTTGTAAAAATGAAGTAAAGGCGACGGGCAAGTGAATCATAATTGCAGTTTGAGTTACAGGTAGCATCATCTTTGTATACCGTGCGGACCTGGGGGGATGAATACGCATCCAGGGATTCAGAAAATTGAAAACCAAGCGTAGTTGGAACGACATAGTTGAATAAGGTGTCGCGGATTGAATACACAATTTTGTATGGCGCACACCACCATAAGCGGTGGTTTATTTTGTCTTCAACCCGGCAGATAAAATCAACTGTTCCGTAGATGCTGTCCGGATTCAAATATGTGGTTGTGTTGTTGCGACATACTGCAAACCGACGGCCGGTTACTGCGTTTGAAAATACTGGAATATTGGAGTCGTTATCAGGGTTGAATTCAGTCAATGGATTTTTGTAAAATCCGCCATAACTTGACCAGGTGACACCCGAATTTCTATTCTTGGAAAAATGGTTATGATGAAAACCAGCCACGGTCCAGGTTACCACCTTCGCAATTGTGTCACCTACATACACCGTGTCGCCGACTTGCACCTTTATTGAATCCATATGATAATACATATATCCTGAGCAAAACGCAGCACCAGCAGAGTCGGCAACACTTATGCCACGATAAAGCGGTCCGCTATTCCATATCGCCTTCACATAACCGTACTTGATTGCTGTGGTCGGCAAAAGAGCAGTTGTCATTATATCATCACCATTGTGAACATAAGAACCAGCGCCATAATCCTGGAACAGCCCCCACGAATTACCAAGCGGGTGGACCTGATTCTGTGGTGGATGGGGCCAGGGCCGCTGGCTGAATGCCCAGGAAATCATTAAGAAAATAGTGAAATATCTCATGGCTGCCTCCATTATTGCCGATAAGAATATTTTATAATTTCAGAATCGGTTCTTATCCAGAATGTTTTGTCGCTATCAAAACGAACCTCAGGGATGGAGATGTCCCATGTCGCGTATCTCAAACCGCTACTCCATACCAGACCATTGTCAGTGTTGAAAAGATAAACATAGCCATTTTGATGTCTCAGGGCGCTGTTTCTTCCGTAATCTTCATCAAGACCTGCAAGTATTGTTATGTTGTCAGTTGCGATGTCACAGGAAATCAAGTTCCGTTCAGGTCTTGTCTCTTCAAACTTGAAAATCTGTTGCTGGTCTTTAACCCGATAGGCGAAAATATTCTTGCGGTCAATGAAACATAATAGACTGCCATCTTTTGAGAATTTTATCTGGCGGATAAATGGTGAGGCAATCAGGATTTCTCCAATCAGCGTTCCATTGCTGAATAAAACAATCACTTGGTCCTTTGCAAGCGCAAGATACGAACCATCCAAAGAAACTGCAAAGATATTGCCCTTACCTAAGTTGTAGAGTGGACTACCATCAGCTTTAAATACGCGCAATCCATTTATACCGTCCATGACACAATAGACATTTCCGCTTACCGAGAATGCCCTTTGTCCCAGAAAATCGATAGCTGCTGTTTTTTGCTCAACCCCGTTGCGGTCATAGAAATGGAGTATCGCCTTGCCAGAAATCGGTCCGTCAAAATCACTGCCAACAACGAACCCGTTATCAGCGATATCAACAACTGTATGATTGAAATTGTTTTTTGAGTATATAGTCTTACCATACTTATCCTGCAGTATGAATTGGTCAAAAGGAACAAACTCAGAATTACCAAGACCGTAAGAAACGAGCGAATGAAATTGATTGTTGAGTGAATACATTACCAGCGGTTCAGGCTCATATCTGTTTCTGCCCACCAATACCGGTTCAAATGCCATAACCAGTGTTGGTAAGAACATCAGTAATTTTTTCATAAAACCCCCTGTGTTCTGTAACATGTTATGGTAATGATAAATGATGAATTGTCAATAATGGACAAATAAATCCAGGGTATTAGGTCAGAATTTTCTCTTTGAAAGGAGGTGATCCAGCCGCACGTTCCCGTACGGCTACCTTGTTACGACTTAGCCCCAGTCACCTACCCTACCTTAGGCCCCGATAAACGGGGACTTTAGGTATTGTAGACTCCCATGGCTTGACGGGCGGTGTGTACAAGACCCGAGAACGTATTCACCGCAGCATGCTGATCTGCGATTACTAGCGATTCCTTCTTCATGAGGGCGAATTGCAGCCCTCAATCCGAACCATGCCTATCTTTATGGGATTTGCTCCGCCTTACGGTTTAGCTTCCCATTGTAATAGGCACTGTAGTACGTTTGTGGCCCTGGGCATAAAGGCCATGATGACTTGACGTCATCCCCACCTTCCTCCACATTATCTGCGGCGGTCCCCTTAGAGTGGCCTTCGCTTACGCGAGATGGCAACTAAGGGCAGGGGTTGCGCTCGTTGCAGGACTTAACCTTACACCTCACGGCACGAGCTGACGACAGCCATGCAGCACCTGTGCTAGCTTTCCGCCGAAGCGGAATCCCTTGCCTTTCGGCGCAGTACTACCAGCATGTCAAGCCCAGGTAAGGTTCTTCGCGTTGCCTCGAATTAAACAACATACTCCACCGCTTGTGCGGGTCCCCGTCAATTCCTTTGAGTTTCAACCTTGCGGCCGTAGTCCCCAGGCGGTGCACTTAACAGGTTGCCTCCGGCACACATCAAAAGACGCATGCCAAGTGCACATCGTTTAGGGCTGGGACTACCGGGGTATCTAATCCCGTTTGCTCCCCCAGCTTTCGTGTTTCAGCGTCGGGACCGACTAATTCAACCCGAAGGTCAAATTAACCAGCTCCTCATACGAGGAGCGCACCAGAGAGCCGCCTTCGCCATCGGCATTCCTCGCGATATCCACGCATTCTACCGCTACACCGCGAGTTCCACTCTCCCCTCACGCCCCCAAGCCTCATAGTTTCGGACGCAATTTGACCGTTGAGCGGCCAGATTTCACACCCGACCCATGAAACCGCCTGCACACCCTTTACGCCCAGTGATTCCGGACAACGCTTGCCTCCTCCGTATTACCGCGGCTGCTGGCACGGAGTTAGCCGAGGCTTCCTCGAGGGGTACCGTCATAATCGTCCCCCTCAACAGAGGTTTACATCCCGAAGGACTTCATCCCTCACGCGGTGTCGCTGCGTCAGACTTTCGTCCATTGCGCAAATTTCTAGACTGCTGCCTCCCGTAGGAGTTGGGACCGTGTCTCAGTTCCCATGTGGGGGGACATGCTCTCACACCCCCTACCCGTCATTGCCTTGGTGGGCCATTACCCCGCCAACGAGCTGATGGGACAAAGGCCTCTCCCGAAGCGACCGAAGTCTTTCCTTCATAAACTTGCGTCTATGAAGAATATGGGGAATTAGTCCCGCTTTCGCGGGGTTATACCCCACTTCGGGGTACGTTACCTTTGTATTACTCACCCGTTCGCCACTATCCAGCACCTTTATTGCTAAAAGTGCTGGACCGTTCGACTTGCATGTCTAAGACACACCGCCAGCGTTAGTCCTGAGCCAGGATCAAACTCTCCATAAGAATAATATTTCGATTGATTGCGGTGATATTATATCACCGCAATCAATTATTCTGGACCCAATACCCTGGGAAATTTCTAACGATTAGATTGTCAAAGACCATCTTTGGCTTTTTTATTAATAACCACTATATTATAATCAAAATTTGAAAATTGTCAAGGGGTAAAATGCATCTTTGATATTTCTTGACAAAACTAAACTTTTGTGTATAATTCAATGTCTAAAGGGCGAATAGCTCAGTTGGCGAGAGCGTCTCCCTTACAAGGAGAAGGCCACCCGTTCAAGTCGGGTTTCGCCCAGATTAATATTTACCTAAAAATTATTGGTGTTGATAGAGCCGAGCAATAGCGAGGTTCTATTTAATCGTATCAAAATTTTTGATAATTTTGACTTAGCCCTTTTTGAAGAATGGGCTGCCTAAATAGATAGTGCACGAACCCAGTCTCTTCATGAAAAGGCTGGAAGAATGAAGTATGTGCCTATCTGAAAAATATAGAGAAGCGAAAGGAGGCAAAATGAAAATAAGACCCCTACACGACCACATTCTCGTTGAAAGGATTGAAGAAGAAGTAAAAAAAGGAGGTATTATTATCCCTGATACGGCAAAAGAGAAGCCACAACAGGGAAAAGTAATAGCGGTGGGTGATGGTCGTAAAGATGATAAAGGAAACAGAATTGCAATGGATGTGAAGAAGGGCGATACGATTCTCTTTGGTAAATATGCAGGAACAGAGGTGAAGATCGAGGACAAAGAGTATCTTATCATTCGTGAAGATGATATTTTAGGTATTATTGAAAAAGAAAAATAAGGGAAAGGAGCGAATATGGCAGCGAAACTAATTAAATTTGACGAAGAGGCGAGAAGGTCAATATTAAAAGGCGTCAAAATTTTATCGGATGCAGTTAAAGTAACATTGGGTCCCAAAGGTCGAAATGTCATTTTAGAGAAGAAATTCGGCTCCCCAACAATTACAAAAGATGGCGTTACCGTGGCTAAAGAAATAGACCTTGAAGATAAATTTGAAAATGTTGGTGCCCAGATGGTTAAAGAGGTTGCCTCTAAAACATCTGATGTTGCCGGTGATGGGACAACTACGGCAACGATTCTGGCTGAGGCGATTTATCGTGAAGGACTAAAGACGGTTACTGCCGGGGCAAATGCAATGGAGGTTAAAAAGGGTATTGATAAGGCAGTCGAGGTAGTAGTTGAGGGCTTAAAGAAACTTTCAACAACGGTGAAGGGAAGAACAGAAATATTCCAGGTCGCAACAAATTCAGCAAATAACGATGAGACTATCGGGAATCGCATTGCTGATGCCATGGAGAAGGTAGGCAAGGATGGTGTGATTACAGTTGAAGAAGCAAAAGGTATGGAGACGACCGTTGATGTTGTTGAAGGTATGCAATTTGATCGAGGTTATCTTTCGCCATACTTTATCACGAATCCAGACCGAATGGAATGTGTTTTAGAAGATGTCTATATTCTATTATATGAAAAGAAGATAAGTGCAATGAAAGACCTTCTGCCAATCTTAGAGAAGATTGCTCAAAAGGGAAGGCCGATTCTCATTGTTGCGGAAGAGGCTGAAGGTGAGGCGTTGGCGACCCTTGTAGTAAATAAAATTAGAGGAACGCTTCAATGCTGTGCAGTTAAGGCACCAGGCTATGGTGACCGTAGAAGGGCAATGCTTGAAGATATTGGTGTTCTTACCGGGGGTAAACTCATTTCTGAGGATATTGGTATCAAATTAGAGAATGTTCAATTATCCGACCTCGGTCAGGCTAAGAGGCTCACGGTAGATAAGGAGAATACAACCATCGTTGAGGGAGCAGGAAAGAAAACCGATATACAAGCGCGAATAACTCAGATAAAAAATGAAATAACTGAGACAAAGTCTGATTATGATAAGGAGAAATTACAAGAACGATTGGCAAAGCTTGCGGGCGGTGTTGCTGTATTAAATGTTGGTGCGGCTACGGAAGTCGAGATGAAGGAGAAGAAAGCCCGAGTTGAAGATGCACTCCATGCTACAAGGGCAGCAGTTGAAGAGGGTTTTGTACCTGGTGGTGGTGTTGCATATATCCGATGCCTTTCGGACCTTGATAAAATGAAGTTGTCTGGCGATCAGCAGATTGGTATTGAAATAGTGAAAAAGGCACTTGAGGAACCATCGAGACAATTAGCTGAAAATGCCGGGAAGGAAGGTTCGGTAGTCGTTGACCAGATAAAGAAAGAAAAGACCAATATTGGATTCAATGTAATGTCCGAAAAATATGAGGATATGGTGGAAGTTGGTATTATTGACCCAACAAAGGTTGTCAGAATTGCCCTTCAAAATGCCTCAAGTATTGCCGCCCTTTTAGTTACGACTGAAGCAGTCGTTGTTGAAAAACCCGAAGAAGAAAAACCACCGGCAATGCCGCCGGGCGGTTATGGCGGTGAATACTGAAAAATAGTATAAAGGTTGGGGTTGGGAAGCTGGAAATTAATTATATTTCAAGCATCCTAACCCTAACTTGATAATCTTTTGGTAATTATGCCGACCTACGAATACGAATGCACTCAATGTAAACATCATTTTGAAGAATTCCAGAAAATTACTGAAAAACCACTTAACAAATGCCCTAAATGCGGTGGGGATTTGAGGCGGTTAATTTCTGGTGGTACGGGTTTGATCTTCAAAGGCAGCGGTTTTTATATTACCGATTACAAGAAAAAGAACCTACCCAAAGAAGAAAAAAAGAGCGAATTAAAAAAATTAGAAGATAAACCTGTTTTGAGTTCTAAGACTGATACAAAATCTAAATCCTAATATCGAAATTTTAAACATATGACAAACATTGCCAAATTTTTGATTATTCTTGGCATTATTTTTTTAATATCTGGTCTTTTGTTTTTGGTCTTCCCTAAACTTTCTTTTTTTAAGTTGCCTGGCGATATAATTATAAAAAAAGAGAATTTTGTATTTGTATTCCCTATTGCTACAAGTTTGATTATCTCCTTAATTTTAACACTCATATTGAATTTAGTCCTTAGAAAATAATTTCGCTTTTATTTAGCCCAAAAAACTATTACTATCTTCTTTCTGCTCAATAAATTCAGGTCTATATAATCTTACCAATTCTATTTAGTCTAATTGTTCTCCACCGCCAGAATTTTAATATGTCAAAGAGGCTGGTCGCCTCACCACCTGGGTTGAAGGAAAAATATATAAAGAGCGGTTTGCCTTTAAGGTATTTTTTGTGGAGTGGTCCCCAGAACCGTGAATCCATAGAATTATCCCGATTATCGCCCATCGCAAAGATATAATCTTTGGGCACGACAATGGGTCCAAAATTGTCACGCACATAAATACCATAGAGATCATAAAGTTCGGCATGCATCCAGCGTTTCTGATAAGTCTTATTATCGTAACTAACACCAGGCGGAGGAGAAATTATACGATTATCTTGATAATATGTATATGGTTCATTAACTTTCTTTTTGTTTACATATAAAATTTTATTTATAATTTCAACTGTATCTCCTTCAACAGCAATGCACCTCTTCACGAAATCTCTATTCTCGAAGGGGTATTTAAAAACAACTATGTCACCACGATGAGGCATTCGTCCAGGTATTATAACGGATTGTGTATACGGAAATTTGACACCATAGATAAACCTGTTGACCAAGAGGGCGTCACCAATGAGCAGGGTTTTCTCCATTGAGCCGGTTGGTATCACATATGCCTCAACGAAGATTGCCCTTAAAATCAAGACGACAATGATAACGATTGTCCAAGAGTATATTTCCCTTTTTATCTTTTCACTCATGATGTATTATACCCAATTCTATTAATTAGTCAAGGACACCAAAAGGTTTTTGTTTCCTTCATTTTATTGCAACTTCACGATTTTTTTTGTAACCGTAAACTCGTTAGTTTCCAAACAACAGAAATAGACACCAGCAGGGAGTTTGTGGCCGGAATCGTCGGTGCCGTCCCAGACGATTTCGTCGCATTGTCTCATAGTCTGATAGTCCCATTGTCTAACCAACCTGCCGGTCGCATCGTAGATTTTTAAACTGAAATTTGGGATTTGGAATTTAATCGTCAAACGATTAAAGAATGGATTCGGATAAACCTCTAAGCTTAGAGCGTCAGGCGTAAGGCGTCCAGCGGTTTCTTCAACCCCACCTGCATCATATTCATAGATTCTTGTCTCGTCATTGCCAGAAATGACAATCTCATTTAAACCATTGCCGTCAATGTCATTAGTGACCCGCACACTTGAACCAGAGACATTTCCCGGTAATGTATCCCAGACATAGAACGAATCATTGCCAGATGCCTTTATAATAAAGACATTCTGTCTTGCCTCAAGGACAATTTCAGGGATGCTATCACCGTCTACATCTCCAGCATCCGAATAGCCGCCCTCATAATCACCACCGGGAAGGATAAGCGTATCAATTATCTCATAAGTATTATCACCAGTTGCCTCAAAGATAAAAACATCAATCAATGCACTAAGAATTCTATACCCCTTAACCACAAACTCAAGTTTACCGTCCCTATCCGCATCAGGCACAGAAAAACAATCTTTGATGTTTTTGGTAGGAACTGAACCTAAGCGGATAAATTCGTAAGTATTATTTGAGGGCGATTCATAAAGCCAATAAGCCGCTCCAACACCGTCACTTAAATTACCCAAAA
>Ga0315310_10000259_pt1 | contig 34220 bp, 29 predicted proteins | sample TDP5_MG_FD_203630 | JGI IMG/M metagenome (GOLD analysis project Ga0315310, IMG submission 203630) | Freshwater sediment microbial communities from Lake Towuti, South Sulawesi, Indonesia - TDP5 | ecosystem: Environmental > Aquatic > Freshwater > Lake > Sediment | place: Indonesia: South Sulawesi...
GAAACCGTGACTTCAAGGTTTGCAGTTTCAAGATTGAAATCAATGTCCGTCGGATCATTGACCAGGTTCACAATTGTCTCGTTTAATAATAGGTCATCCTCAAAGGCTCTGACGCGATATCTTCCAAAGGGAAATACAGATGAAGCGACACCTGAGCTGTCGATTTCGAAGGACTGCAAAGGCGTTGCTAAGACTGTTTCCGAGAATTCGTAGATTTTCACTAACACGCCTACAGCAGGTGTGCCTTTGGAATCAAAAAAACGCAGGTTCAATCTGTTGTTGGGTAAAGTTAGCTGGAGGCTTATCCAAGGCGACGCGGGCGCAAAGTCTATCGTTAATGTTGTGTTTTGGAAGAGCATATCATATCGCTTAGCATTAACTTGATAGGTTATGTTAGTGAGAAGATTATGAAGCTCAGCCATGCCAGTTGTGTTTGTTAGCGCTGAATCCGTCTGAGTTAGTGATATGTTGTCTCTCGTTGTATAGTTGTATTTTAAATCAACTGCTATGGATTGGACCTTCTCTCCAGTTGCGGTTTCAGCGGTAGCTACGATATTGACCAAGCGAAGCTGGATCGTGAACGTATTGTCGGCCACTATGATCTGATTCGGCAGGCTACCCACCTCAGCATCTCTGAAAAACGCCTTGAATGTGTAGTTGCCCTGGTCGAGGTTGAAGAGAGTCCATCCTGAACTGTTGGTTCTCCTTGCCAAGTTCAAATACGTGTTAGACGTGGCGTTGTAAACCTCAACAACCGCATCCGCAACTGCTTCACCAGCGCGATTCAGGGTTCTAACCGAACAAATGGCACCTAACACAGTGAAAGTTTCTTGATCAGCAATAGTCTTGTTTTGGTTCATTGTGCTAGATACCTGGACTTGATATTTTCCAGGCGTCGCATCGCCTGGAATAGGCCAAGCGTCTGTTACCACTCCCGTATTGTTCGCAAGTATAGTTTTGGGATAACCTGCAATCGATGTGTTGCTCGTTGTCAAGTCTATTGTAACGTTCTCACCTGAAGAGTAACCGACTGCTCGAATCTGGACAGTTTCGGTTCTTCTGTATTCAAGCTTGTCGGTTAAGCCAACTATGAAGTTGGCGTTTGCGAGGATTGCGTTAGTTGTAATGTTGTAGACTGCAATCATGTAGACGCCGACGTACTTGGTGTGGGCGCCACCAGTGAAGTTGCCCCAATATTGTGTGGAATTGGTGCCGAAGCCTGTTCCATTGATTGTGATGGAGAGCATCGTTGCGTAGGAGGCACCGACAGGATCGGTTACGTTGAGTGCCACTGTGGTGTTAGCGATTTCGTTGAGTGCCTCAACGGTTATAGTGGTGTTGAGGCCCTCTTGTATTCGAGCTGGGTTAGCTGTTGCCTTGTACGTGGGATCGCCAGCCGCCGCAGATGCCTGTGAAGTAGAACCCACATTGGCTGCATTCTGTCCATACGCCACATTAGTTTCAAAAGATGCCCCTATGAGGCATACTGTCAGCAAGAAGAAGAGACAAAGGGTTCTAAGATTTCTTCGCTTTGTCAAAGTCAGCTTCACACTCGTCTGAAGGTCTTTCTCTACTTCTTGAACATATAGGAAGTTGTGAACACTTTCAGCAGTGTGTATTTTAAGCTTTGCCATTTACAATTCTGGTAATGCCAAAGCCTCAGTGCAGCATGCCCTTGCATGAATATGCTTAAAAGAATTGACACAATGAGGAAGTGCACATGAAGTTAATGCTTGTTGTGGGTGCGCGGCCGCAAATTATTAAGTCGGCGCCGATAATACGCGAAGCCTTAAAGCACGAGGAAATTGAGCTTCAACTGGTTCACACAGGTCAACACTATGATTTTGAGATGTCTAAGATCTTCTTTCAAGAAATGGAGCTGCCGGAGCCTGTAGTCAATTTAGGTGTGGGGTCGGGCACGCATGCGTGGCAGACGGGTAACATGATGATGAAGCTGGAAAAGACCATGATCAAAGGTAGGCCTGACATGGTTATGGTGCCTGGCGACACCAATTCAACCTTGGCAGGAGCCTTGGCTGCGGTGAAACTCAGCCTGCCAGTAGCTCACATTGAATCCGGAGCCAGAAGCTACGATATGCGGATGCCTGAGGAAGTCAATCGCCGCTTAACAGACCATTGCTCGTCGCTCCTTTTCACGCCTACCAGCAGCTGTGTCAGTAATCTGCAAAGAGAGGGGATTCCGAAACAGCGGATAAAGTTGGTGGGTGACACCATGTATGATGCCCTACTTCAGCATCTTCCTGCAGCAGCTAAGAGTGGTGTTTTGAGGAAACTTAGTGTTGGCAGGGACCGCTATGGTATATTGACGTTGCATAGGCCTGAGAATGTGGATACGCGGGAAACGTTGAGTGGCATAATGAAAGCTATGATGATGCTGACTGATTTGACGGTTTTGTTTCCCATTCATCCGAGAACGAGAGAAAGGTTGGCTAAGTTTCAGCTTCTAGGACAGCTTGAAGCCACTGCTCACGTGAAATTCGCAGCTCCTGTAGGCTACCACGATATGTTATGGTTGGTTAAACATGCGAAGCTTGTGTTCACGGATTCTGGTGGTTTGCAGAAAGAGGCTTTTTGGCTTGGCACGCCTTGCATAACGCTTCGAGACACAACAGAATGGACTGAGACAACTCGGTTGGGCGCCAACATTCTGGTCGGTAGCAATCCCAAGAAGATTGTTGCAGTTGCGAGAAAGATTATAGGCCAAAGAGACATCGAAAGCCGACTGCAAAAGCTGAAAAATCCGTTCGGAGACGGCCAAGCCTCCAGAAAGATCATTGCTGAGATGCTCAGACGGAGGTGAGCGTGATCGACGACAGCTGCATGATAGTTGTGGGGACGAGACCTGAGATAATTAAGATGGCGCCTGTAATCCGCGAGTTTGAGAGGCAGGCTCTTCCATACGTCTTTGTTCACTGCGGGCAGCACTACGACTACAACATGTCACAGCAGTTTATTGAAGAGCTTGAATTGCCTAAGCCTGATTATGGTTTTGAGGTTAGGGCTTACTTGCCTGGATTGCAGACTGGAAAAATAATGATGCGGATTGAGCGCGTTGTCAGGGCAGAAAAGCCGAGCACTGTGCTGGTTGAAGGAGACACAAACGGAGTCTTGGCCTCGGGTCTGGCTGCTGTGAAGCTTAATGTTTCTGTGGGGCATGTGGAGGCTGGGCTTCGAAGTTTTGACCTGCGCATGCCAGAAGAACACAACCGGCGCTTGGTAGATCACCTGTCAGAATATTTGTTTGCGCCAACTGAGACTGCAAGAAAGAATCTGCAGAGGGAGAGCGTTTGGGGCCAGATTTATGTTACTGGAAACACAGTTATCGACGCGGTTTTGCAGCTCATGCCCTTGGCGTTGGAAAAATCTGCTGTCATGGAGAGAGTAAGGTTCAAGCGATTCGCTTTGGTCACTGCTCATCGAGCTGAGAATGTGGACGACCTTGGTGTGCTCAGCGCCTTTGTGGAAGCGTTCGCAGAAGCCCCGCTTCCTGTGGTTTATCCGATTCACCCGAGGAGTAGAAAGCGGTTGCGTCAGCAGAGGATGTTAGGCAAGCTTGCAAGAGCGGAGAATGTTCAGTTGTTGCCTCCTTTGGGTTACTTTGATTTTCTTGTGCTTATGAGAAACTGTGATGTGATAATCACTGACTCGGGTGGGATTCAGGAGGAGGCTACGGCGCCGAACATTAGGAAGCCGGTTTTGGTGATTAGGTTGTCTACAGAGAGACCGGAGGCGGTCGAGGCCGCGTTCGCAAGGGTGGTTGGGGTGGAAAAGGAGAGGATGTTGAAGGCTATGGAGCAAGCGGTCAGCGAGAAGGTAGAACTTCCAAGAACGTCGCCTTATGGAGACGGAACAGCGGCCAAGAAGATCGTGGGCATTCTGCGTGAGGCGCTTGGGTGATCTTGGGGTTTGGGTTTTTGTTTCTGCAAATTTGGTTACTTTTGGTTGCTTTTAGTAACTTTTAATTGCTTTTGGTTGTTTTTGGTTGTTGGTGGCTGTTTGGAGGATTTTGTGGTTCGTGTTTATTCGGGTGGTAAGGTTACGGTTCCTAGTCGTTTGAGGGATTTGTTCGGCGTTAAGGATGGTTGTTATGTTCGTTTGGTTTTGGTTGAGGTTTTGGAGAAGGATGAGAAGGGTGGTGGTTGGGTTAGGAGGAGGGTCAAGTAATGAGTGCTTTGAAGCATGGGTTTTTCAGGCGTGGCTTCATGCTTTGTGATCGTTGTGTTTTGAGTAGCAAGTGTGAGTTTTTTGTTCCCGGTGGAGAGTGTGCTGTGGAGAAGAAGGCTTTTGATGGTTTGATGTCCAAGCTGATGCATCAGTATGGCCTCAGTGGGTTAGCTGACGAGATTTTGGTTGAGAGGGTTGCGATGTATTTGGTTCGGATTGCTAGGGCTGAGGTTTATGAGGCGAATGTTGGGGTTTCGGATTTTTCTGTTGTGTGGGGGCGTTATATTGCTGGTTTGGATAAGACGCTTCGGTTTTTGTTGAGGGATCTTGCGATAACGAGAGTTGAGCGTAAGAAGTTGGAGAAGGATGATGTGCTTGTTGATGTTGATCGTTTGTTGAGTGGTTTGAAGCAGAGGTCGCGAGTGCGGCCGACGGTTGAGAGGCGGACGGCTCTGAAGCGTTCCCCTACGGGTTTGTTGCTTAGTGATTGGGAGACGGATAGGCCTCGGCTCAGATCGATTGTTCAGGGTGATAGGCATGTCAGAAGGAAAGAAGATTCCGAAGACTGTTCTTAAGTCGTTGATGCAGTATTGCCACGAACAGAGTAAGGAGACGGGAACGTCAACCGCTGAGATATTTAGGGATTTTTTGGAGTTGATGAGGAAGTATGCGGATTATTTTTTCAAGGAGCCTTGGCCTGAGAAACTTGAGGTTCAGTATGAGTTGAGTGAGGAGGATTATGAGTTCATTGACAAAGGGGAAAACTATGCGGATAAGGTTGACCGCTTAACTGCTGCGTGTTTGAGAAAGAACATTAGCATGGAAGGCCTTGACCTGCAGGGTTTTGTTGGATATCTTGATTTCCACGGGCGTGTGGCGTGTGGGGATTGTGTGGTTTCTGAAGCCACGTGGTTGAGGGAGCAGATTGTGAAGATGGAGCAGGCGAGGAAAGAGGTTGAAGAAGCGGTGAAGGCTGGATGTGCTTCCCCGACTGACTCAGAGATGCATGCTTATTATAATAGTCCTGAAGTGATCCGAGATGACAAGATGCGTCGGGTTAACCTGAGGTTCTTTGAGGAGCATGGGAGAGCTAAAGGAAAAAGTTGCACGGTTAGCAATTGGTCTAAGTGTCCATATGGGGAGGAGTCAGGGCTTCTTCTTCGTGATGGTCGATTGGTCAAGGCCATATGGCGACTGGTTGAATGGTATAATGACCACTGGAACCGTTCCCAGTTCTCCACTCCGTCTGGTGACAGCGTGAAATGGTACCATTATGACGAGCCTGGCATAATAGATGTGACAAGCTATGATGATATTATCAAGGCTTTGGAGGATGGAAGAATGAAAAAGATTGCAGAAGAGCATGAGAGATACGAGAAAGAATACGAAGCGTAGTCTGAGGAAGATTTATGCAGATTTCCTGGAAAAGATCTTGGTTTAACATTTCTCGCTCTAAAGGGTGGGGCAAAGATCTGTCGTCACGGAAATGAATATATGAAAGATCAACTAAAAAAGCTGGAAGTTCTGGGAATGTCGAATTCATTTCCGCGTGCGTATTCTTAACGATGAATATATGAACAAGAGCAACATAGTGATAATGCGGATCAAGTGAAATAGGCTTGCTGAGTTCCGTAATGAAGACTAAGATTAACATCTTTTACGCTTTGGCTTTTGCGCCACTGCCACTAATAGCTTATTCATCTTATACAAGCGGGGCGAGCATACTCGGCGCATTGATTCCTATTTATGGCTTCCTTCTTCTCTTCATTAAGAAAGATACGTTGTCATCGTTTCCTGGGGCAGATAAAGTGCAGCGATACATAGGACTTGTCGCAATTTTAGTTGGCTTCGTTACATTCTATCTTGTGACGGCGGTTTTTTCTTCGTTTGCTTGGTACGGAGCTTGGACAAGCTTGTACTCTTTCTACACCGTTGGATTGCTTCTGATTTTTTTCACGGTACCTGCTTTGAAGGAGTCCTTTTCTGCCGTTTTCCTCATTGTTGCCGGAGGTTCTAGTTTCTATATTGGAGAGTGGTTGGAGTTCTATATGGAGAGTCTTGTGCCCTTCTTCGTGCAGATTATGGCTTTTGTTCTCCTAGTACTAAGTATCCCGGCTACTGTTCAGAATCCGAACTCAATTATGCTTGATACGCCTAGAGGCCAGGTGCCCGTCGCATTTGAAGCTGGATGTATAGGCTTCGAGAGTTTCTTGGTTTTTTGTGTCATCGTTGTCGTTACAATGATGGAGGAGAGGGCAAGTATCAAAACGAAGTTGCTGTGGTCTGTAGGAGGATTGCTAGGCACGTTCATCATAAATATCATTCGAGTCAGCCTGATCTCTGTGGTGATATACTACTTTGGATACGAACGATGGGGAGAGATACACTCATGGATAGGATACGCATTATTTCTTCTGTGGCTCGGGTTCTTTTTTATGCTATTTTCAGCAAGAGAAGCCATTCGAAACAAGACCCGAGCGTTTTTCTCAAAAAGCCTTGTTTTGCGATTAGTATGGCTTTAAGGCTCTTCAATGGATCATGTCGGCAATTGAGCGTGACATAGGCTCTTTATTGTTCAGTGGGGGATTTCTTGTAATAGAAGATCGCGATTTTTTCCTCGCCTTGGTGGAAGAAGAGCTGGTATGTTTGGAGCCCATTTTGAAGAGCCTGGGATCTTACGCGATAGTATTCTTCTGAGCCTAATCTAGGCTTTTCTATCACGAAGTAGACGATGGAAGCGTTACTATATTTGGTTGCGTTGGCCATGTTGGCTTCAGTGGGCTCTCTTTTCATCTCGACAAAGAGTGAGATCCCTCTTGGATCCCTTGCGGCGAAGTAATATGCATCGGGATTGTTGATTCCTACCCGTATTTCAGCGGCGAATATGAACCATTGGTCACAGATGACTATGTATCTTTCTTCTGTCGTCTGTTGTATATATTGAACTGCTTCGAGTTCATAGGTGGTGGTTTGCAGAGGGGCATAGTGCGGGTAGGCACGATGCAAAGAGACTGTGATCCACCCTGAGACGAGAAAGAAAGCGGATAAATACAATATAAGTAGTGCCGACGCAAGCGTGAAGGCTTTCAATCTTCTCGAGCCTAGGAGTACAGAGTAGTTCGCAAGAGATGAGCGCAAATAGTTTAGTGCATTTAGCGTCTTCTTGTGCAAGAAACCGATAGTAGCGTCCACGAATACGCCTACAAAGGGAACTACTGTGAAGTCTCTAAACAACCAGAGTCTCCCCGCAGCGAAAGGAACGCCTGTCATGAATAGAGTTAGGATTCTGTGTTGCACCACAAACATCACCATCCCAAGGAAAAGAAACACTATGCAAGTTCGGTATGTTTTGTTTGATCCTTTTTGGGCAGAGCGGAATAAGACATAAACTATACTGATAATGCCCGCTAAAGGAGCCGCGACATACACAAGGGCGGTTGTTAGCTGAAACTCGATAATCTGCCCAAAAAGGGCTAGCAACATGAAATCTAATGCTGGCAATTCGTAAATATTCGCCAGACTGAAGTACGTGTATATAGGGTAGAAGATTTTCTGGTATATCAGTGCGAAGGGTACAAGGCTTGTACATAGAATGAGCACTATAAGGAGAGAAGCTTTCGCTGCATAGGGCGAACTGCGGCGTTCGTTTTCATATCTTTTTAAAGTCAAAGCCAAAAGCAAAAGTGAGAATGATATTATGCCTGATAGGGCATGACCGAGGAACGAAAGGACAGAGAACAGTATCATTAGAAAGGCATTACGTGTTGCATGCCACGCACGAGAAGATAGATACTCCAAACAGAAAGGCACTACTGGAGTGAAGAATACATATCCTAGACTATTAGGCACTGAATACGTGCCCCATGCCACTATCGCAGGAAACAAAGAGACTAGTAACGCTGACAGGACCGACATTTTTTCATTTGCGCCTAATGCTTTTGTCGTTAGAAATGCAGATATTGGAATGAAGGTGCCATACAGAACTGGTATGAGCAATAAGTGCGTCCAAAGGACATCTACGTAGAGCATTCGGGCAAATATTACACTAAAAGCCGTTTGAAAGTTGATGCCACCGAAGATGCGATAGATGCGTTCTAGGACGTTCGTGACCGGGGTGGGAGGCCATCCATCCATGATCACATTGTCAAATACGAGGCGAGTTCTTCCCAGAACTATTTGCTGACCGCTAATATCCCCTGCTGGGAATATGATGATGAAGAACGAGTGTGTAAGTATTGAGTGAATTATCACAAACAACAGCTTGAACCGAAGGTTCACAGGTGAGAGAATCGTGATAAGTAGCAGCAAAGTTGTGAGAAAGTAGACTGGCATGAGCATTGGATGCATGTACTGCCAAACCGTGTATATTTCTTCAGATCTTGCCAGAATAAGCAAATATAATAAAAGCCCTGTGAGGAACAAGTAGAGGACGGTAGGCACATACGAGCGTATGTTGGGTTGCCTAGCTGAAAGTTCTTGTTCTCGGGTATTGCGGTCATGCCTGTTCAGCTTATTTGTTATGGAAGCGGTTGTTGCCACAATGAAGAGCGCTACGGTTGATCTGGTTTCGTCAAGGTTGTAGATGACCATGGTTGCCCAACTGACAAGACCAAGCAGCGCAATAAGCAAAAAGCTCCCTAACAACACCTTCACGAATGCTCTCTCATTGCTGAAGAAGGCTTTTCCGATGAAGATGCTGTTTATCAAAAAGAAGACTAGTGTACACGAGACACCGAGGATCGTCGAGTGTGCACTTGTCACATTTATGAAAATGAGAAAAACGATTACATAGGAAATCAAGGAGATGATTGATCTGTTGTCGTCGGTAATCGCTTTTTCCATTCTGTCAAAAAAGCCCTTGTGTTCCATTTTGGTGCTGAGTCCTTAATCTTTGTGCCTCGAGGTGTTTGTTTGCGGTTGGAAGAACACACAGACATCTAACTATTTAGTTTATCTGAAAGGTTGTCAGAGCGGTTTTCCAGATCAGATCAGCCCTGTCCATAACTGCATAATAGAGATAGAGCTTGTCTTTTCTTACAAAAGGGCAAGGTGTATCTAGTGCTATCTCGCTTTTTATCGCAGGTATTATTTCTTTCTTCTCTACAGGGCCGTCAACCAGAACACCCATTTGCTGCGGTTTTTCGAAATATAGAGACGACCCAGTAATCATCCCGATGTATTGCCTGTACGGAAAGCCTAGAGAGTAGGTTGATGCGGTCGGAAATAGGCAATGCTTATCTTGAATTCCGAGATAGCCAGGGCAGAAGAGCGACTCATTCCAACTTCCTTTAGGACCATTCAAGTGTTCGAGTGGGTTGCTTTCGTATCTGTAGGCTTCGATGCTGGATGGGGAATTGATTTTCAACTTCAGTATGCCAATCTTTCTGATGGGAAAGCGTCGACCAAAAAGCCTGCCCAATGACCGTTTTTTCGTGACATTGCTATAATAGACTATCAACTCGTGTTCACTAATTTTGGTAATACTTGGTCCTAGATCAATGTCGTTTCCTTCCCAGGGTTCCTTCGGTCTGATAAGTTCACCTATGATTCGCCAAGGACCTCTTGGGTCATCGGCGTAGGCTATGCCTATTCTTCTGCCTTTCCATGATGCTGGTTTGCCAGCGAGGATCATGTAATACTGATTTCCTACTTTTACCACAGTGGGGGTGAGAGCTTCCTTGGAACAGAAAGAGGTCTTCTGGTTTTCTATAATTGGGTTTAACTTGTCGGCTTTTCTGAAGTCTATTCCATCCCTTGAGGTTGCTACTCCTATGCTGGTATGTGACCAATGAGTATCTTTAGCGCCAGTATAGAATAGATAATTCGTGTTCGGTTCCTCTTTATCTACAAAGAGTGTGGCGAAGGTAGCCGCCCCGTTGTCGAATTTTCCACCAGATACATCGAGAACGATCCCTTTATGGTTTCGCTTGTTCAACTCTATCTTCAACATCAATTATTCGCGCCGGGCTTTCTCTACTATTAGTAGACGCACAAATAAGTACTTTAGTGAACAGTGACATTAGAAGGAGTGCACACTTTGGGCGCGCGGAATTTTGATTTATGAACAACAAGTATAATTTCCTCGAAATTAGATAATTTAACTTGCTAAGTGTGAAAGATGGGTGCGCAATATTTCGTTGAAGAATGCGGAAACCTTAATGAATGGCAGAGTTTTGTAGATGATTCTGCCCTTGGTAACATTTTTCAAACGAAGGATTGGGCTAAGGCGATGCTTGGAGCTGGATGGAGAAACTTACTTTTGGTGGCTAGGGATCGGACAGGGAATATAAGTGGCGGATTGTTGTCTTTTTACATCGACTTCTCTTTTTTGGGGTTGAAGATTGTTCCGACCATATCAGCCGTCGGTGGCCCCATTGTTTATGATCTAAACGACAATGATTTGCTGGATACGATACTAAGTGTTTTCGACGTTAAGGCTAGAAAGATTGGAGCGTTGCACTCTTTTCTTCGTAGCTTTTTCCCATTGGATCAAATCTTACTTGAACATCTAAATTACAGGATTGAACGCGACCGTTTGCCTTGCACTGTAATCGTGGATCTTACAAGACCAACTGAGGAGCTATGGAAAGACTTGAATAAAAATGCTCGTTGGGGTGTTAGGAAAGCTGAAAGAACAGGTGTTGTCGTTCGAGAAGGGAGAGACCTTCATGATGTTTTTGCGTATTATCAAATTCATGTTCAGACATGTAGGCGTCTGAAGATACCTCCTGCTTCTTTTCTTGCATTTAAGTCTGTTTGGAATACTTTATCATCGGGAAACAATGTGAAACTTTTTTTGGCAGTGTTTGATGGTAAACCCATCGCTGGCAATATTGTGCTGAGGTGGCGCGATAAGGCATGGGCGTGGCATGGGGCCTCACTCGAAAGATACTGGAGGCTACACCCAAATCAATTTGTAGAGTGGCACTCAATAAAGTGGGCTAAGGAGAATGACGCCAAAACGTATGATTTTCTTGGCATTCCATGCAAAAAGGATAACAGACACCCAAAATATGGCCTCTACCTCTATAAGACACAGTATGGAGGAGAAATCGTACGCCAAGGAGAGTATTTGAAGCGATATTTTCCTTTGAGATCTATCCTCTTCAAACAATCGTTATCGATCTATGCTCGAGTCTTAGGATCAAGGGGACGCAGATAATATGTGCAGGAGTTCTAAAGAAGAGCTCCAACATCCGTATGCCTCTCTAGCGTTCTTCGAGCACTGGAAGACATCGGAAGGATAAAGATGAAGACTGACACTGTTATAAGGGAATATAGACTGTCGGATTTTAAGGACCTTGTTCAGGCGGGGTTTCCGTTCAGTACCGCAGAGTGGGGAAGTATTTACAAGGACTTGAGACTCAAAGCAATGAACTTCCTGGAACAAACAGAGCACAAGAAATTTGTGGCTTATTCGCTGGAAGACAAAAAGGCTGTAGGGGTCATAACTATAAAGAAGATCACCCGCAGTTTATGGGGCATATGGAATATTTTCGTCTCACCCTATCATCGAAGACGTGGAATTAGCCTCGCCCTTTATCAAAAATCGTTTGATTACCTGAGGAAAAGGGGAGTCGAGAAAGCCGTAGGATCTGTGGAAGTGACTAACATACCCTCAATAAAAAGCATAAAGAGAGTCTGGGATGGCTTCTTGTCACAGAAATTCTACGAATGCCAAGGAAATGTTCGTCACAACCAAAGGAATAGCCAGAAAGCAGCTGCAAGAAAGACTGGTTCTTTTGATCAGGATGCGTTATTTGAAATCTACAGACAGTGCGCTGGAAGAGATTGGTATACCTTTTTAGAAATCGATAAAACCAATTTTCTGCAAAGGTTCATTGAACACAAATACTACAGAGGTCCTTTGAGGTTTTTATTAGAAAGGCAGACCTTGGCTTTCGAATCTGAGTGTGGAGCTTTGAATGGCTACGCGATCGCCCCAACACGGAAGTGGCCACTACGCGGACCGAGCGAAAGAGTGTACTTCTTTATGTCTCCCCAACTTACACCTGACGAAGCTGTAGACTTAATCAATGAAATGTTTGGTCTCAAATCTCGTGGAAATTTTACAAAAGTATCCATGTTTACCTTAAATACAAACGAAAAGTTGCTACTTGAAACATCACGAATGCTTAGGGCGGATTTCAACTTCAAAGTTCTTCAACACATGGTTCCGATAAAGAAACTCTAGTATTGCGGCAATTACGCTGGAAACTTCTTGTCCTAACGGAACTCAAAAATAAAAGGCCGTTCATAAATTCTGGTCGATGATAAATATGGCATACTCTTTGCTCGATACGCACCTTGTTTGCCGCGCTCTCTTGGTTTTATACATTAACTTCCTATTGAAGAGCTTATCATTCGTCATATCTTTCCTTCCAGCTAGGGTGACCGAAATATGAAGCCAAATATAATTATACGAGAGTATTCGTCAAGTGATTATCAAGACCTCACAAATGCAGAATATCCTTTTGATCTTGAAGACTTGAAGTCACAACATGGATGGAAAGGTTGGATATCAAGAATCATCTACCTTTTTCTAGGCCTAGAGAAAAAAGCGTTCGTGGCGTACTCCGTTGACAACCAAAAAGCCGTCGGAATAGTAACTTTAACAAAGATCAGCGATACAATTTGGGGACTATGGAATATTTTCGTATCTCCGACTCACAGAAGACAAGGAATCAGCACTCAACTCTACAACAAAAGCTTTGAGTACCTAAGGAGTAGAAAGGTCAAGAAAGCGGTGGGTTCAGTGGCAACAGACAATATAGCCTCAATAAGAGGTTTGGAAAAGACATGGAACAGATTCATATCTCAGAAATTCCATCACTACTCTGGAAAGTTTCGTGCCACTCCAGCCTCAGAAACAGAAGGAATCATCATTAGGAACTTTCACCCTACGGACATAAAAGCTCTGTTTCAAATATACAACGCATGCGCAACCGAAGATTGGAAAAGGTCTTTGGAAATCACAGAAAAGAACTTCCTGGATAGATTTATCGGCAACATATATGGCAAGGGAATTTGGAGGTTATTGTTCAGAAAACAGATTCTAATAGCTGAACACAACGAAAAAATTGTTGGGTATGTGATTACAACCAGAACGCGATTCGTTCAAAAAGACTCAGATGCCGCCACACTTTTCATATTCTTCAACCCTCAACTATCTGAAGAAGTCACCATATCATCTATAAGGACGATCATTTCAACACTTGTTACGAAAGGCGTCAAAACACTCTCTCTTTACGCTCTGGCTGACAACGAAAACACGGTGGAACAGATTATGACAAACTTGAATACGACGCCCCTAACGCTTATGGTTCCAATTATCGAATTACGACTGTCATAAATAGAAACTTGACAGCATTACATCTGACGTATGTGGATCCATTTTTGTACTGAAGAGGCCATCCAGTCTAGATTGGAAAAATGGATTATTGGCAAATTAATGAAACTTACACCCTCTAGAGAATGTTCGTACGTTACAGGAGTTGACAATACAATTGGACTATTCTCTCTGCCCGTTTCCTTAGGTCGAATTTTCCTTCTGCCATCTTTCTTCCCTCTTTGCCCATTTGCCTAGCTTTTTCAGGATGCTCTAATAGGAACAGGATCTTATCAGCGAGATCCTTCGGATCTTTAGGTTTGACCAGAAATCCGTTTGCTCCGTCAACAATGGTGTCTGGTATTCCGCCAACATCACTTCCAACAACAGGTTTTCCACAAGCCATCGCTTCTACGGTTACTAATCCAAAAGCCTCGATCAGAGAGGGTACCGCGACCACATCAGAGGCGGCATAGTAGTAGGGCATGTGATTGGGAGGAATGAAGCCCGGAAAAGCAACATTCTTAGACACTCCTAATTTTCTTGCTAACAATTCATGGTATTCACGCAGAGGTCCTCCACCTCCAATTATGAACTTGGCTTCAGGAAATCTTCTCAGTATAGGAACGGATGCTCTTACTAAATACTCTATCCCATATACTGGGAGATGCGCTCTCGCCGTAAAAACTACTGGATCATCGTTTCTCAGATTGTACAAACGACGAATCTTGGAACCGTCAAGAGCAGGGTTAAAACTCTCGATATCTATCGCATTGGGCAAGTACATAAGGTTGCCACCTGGGCATCCGGCTCTCAAAGCCTCTTCGAAAACACACTTGCTTCCAACCAGGACCTTATCTGCTCCTATCAACACTTTTCTGATGGCGTCATTTAAGTGCTTTTGAAGCCTAGCTCCATAGCTAATTGAGGCGTCTCTTAAAATGTCAACGCCATGAAGTGTAACTATCAAGGGTTTATGAATTTCTCTTTTAGCTAGTAAAGCCGCAAAACCGGATGGCCAGGCAAAATGAGCATGCAGAATTCGCATGCCATACTTCCTCGCAATGTTGGCTATTCCTTTGCCATAAACTGACAACCCAATAATGAGCCTAGGACGGGAAAGAAAAGAGCGTGGAAATATAGATGCATTCAGTAGCCCAAATATAGAGTTTGGTAGGGCAGATTTCAATGCGTTGTGAACATAGACTCCATTCATACAGACATCTTTGCCAAAGGAAAATCTGGCGATGTGGACTTCCACATTCCTACGTAGAAGCTCAAGGGCTTCGCTATTGACAAGTCTTTGAGAGGGGAATGAAGCTGAGACGATTAGCGACTTCATGTTTGTTAATGCACTTTATGGAAACGGTAACTAATCAATGTTTAATGCGCGCCGGCAAAGATGGAAAGCAAAGTTGCTGAAACTAGGCAATTAAGAATAATCTAAATATTGAAGGATTTCCTTTTCTCTGTAGATGACTACAATGCAAGACATCAAGAGATCAGCGACCCGCATGGCGACGTATGTAGCATTCATCTCGCTCTCTTTAATCATGATTTACATTGTTTCCTCATCGTGGTCACCAGAAGCTCTTTTCCTTCACCCACTTCTCATGCCACTGTATTTCGCAGCTACCACACTTCTTTTGCTCATAATCTTCAGTGATAGAGTGCGATTTTCGACAGGCGACAAACTCGCATTCACCATCACACACTCGTTTCTAACCCGTATAGTATGCCTAATCTTTTTTTTCCCAGGCACATCAGGTGATAATGCGTACCACTTGGCGCATGAAAGAACCTTTGACATCTTTGGGCAATACTACGCAGCGTTGGAATTCCAGATACCTGGGCTGAGCTATCTACCACATATCCAAAGCGTCACTAGCAGATTATTCCTATACCAAAGAGCTTCAATACAATATGGTTTGGTGACAGCACTCTCAAAAACGCTCTATATTGATGTTTCTTGGATCCACTTGTTTCTAATTGGAACATTATGGAGTTTCTTTGTTCCACTAATCGGCTTTAAGATTTCTGAGACGTTAGGAGCAAGTAATCGCGCCGGTCTCTTGACAGGATTCTTGGCCGCAAATGCGCCCATGGTTATAGGATGGAGTACTGGAGGTGTTCCCAATAGCCTGGGATTCTTCTTCTTCTTTGTAACAATCTACTTTCTACTGAAATCGCTGTCTTCCAAAAACGTGTTGAAATACGTCTTTCTAACGTTGCTGGCGCTGGTGGTATCACTATTGACTCATGGGTTGACCGCAATTGCAACCTTCATAGTAGTACTATTGGCAGCTAGCGTAAAGAAATATCAATCGTGGAAGGAAAACCACCAAAAGAGAGCCTCATTTTTCCTGGTCTTTAGTTTCTTTGTCTGCGTTATTTTGTTGCCAGCAGCCTCTGTTCTAATGTATCTGGTTTACCCCACGTATTCCAGCTTTAGTCTGCAGAAAATCCTTGGTCTCAATATCAACTATGTAGTTCTTGCCAACTACGCAAGCTATTCTACGATTGAAAACCTGATGTATGGCACAATAACGTTTTTGGGAATTATCGGGATGGTCCTACATAGCAGAAAAGGTAAGAGAAAGAGTTTAGGGTTATTTATGATACTAGCTCTAGTCTTGATCATCGCTGAATACAGAATCCATTTATATTTCGCAACAAGAGAGCTTTTCGGCACAGGAAGGTTTCTCTCGTTTGAACCATTCATCACAGTACCATTCGCAGCCATAGCCATAGAGTATCTTATAAACACTGCAAAACCAGTCATGCCGACGTCACTCAACCCTGCGCATGCACACTCTTCGAAACGAGGGATACTGTCAAAACTAAATTTTCCGAGTAAACAAACTCTTATAGCGATTCTCATGTGCTTGGGGCTTTCTGCATTAATTGTTGAAGGAGCTCTAACCCTTTTTCAGGGATTAGGGTTCGGACGTGAACCCTACGGCATTCTCTCAGTCTACTCACAAGAAGCCGCTACGCTGATACACGAAGAATATCGGAGAACCGGAGAGAAATACGCGGTCGTCAGCGACTTCGTAAGTGAGACTGCTGGCATGTCAGTCGTTGGAAGAAGCAACCCAGACGAATACTATCATTACGGGCCTCTAAACGGTGCATTTTTTTCTGAACTGCTGCTCGAATTGTCAATTGAACCCCTTGTAGCCGCATCAGGGTACAACGATGCCCAGCAAGTGTACGTGATCCTCTCAAGATATTCTGTCATAAGGCGTCTAGGACCTACGGCAGATGTCGACCGACTTATTAACTCTTTAAGCAGGCTACTCCGTCCGCCTTTAGCTGTCGTGGGAGAGGGGTGGCGACAAGTCTACGTCTTCAGCTTCAGACCAAAAAGTGCCCAAGGAACTGGCCCAAAGGTCACCGTATACAAAGATTTACAGGAGACACATTTGAATACCACATATTCCTACTGGACCCTAGAAGATGTAGAATACACCTTGAACCTCACAGGAGCTACAACCTACAAAGTTACGGGGTGGCCCAAACACTGGTCTTACGAAGCGATTTCTCCAGGTCCCACCAATGCCTCCATCGACGCTAATGTATGGATAAACCTCACAGGTAAACCCGATGGCACCTATATGATAAAATGGATCGCTAATGACATCTACTCGGATGTTGTCTGGAAGGACGACTCATTTCTGGAAGGATGGAACTTGAACACCGCTCGTGGTAACTATTCCTTCTCCAGCAACGGCGATGTCGCCGTTCAAACCATAGGCGGTCAACCAGCAGGGTTCGTCTATCATGCGAAAGCGCTCCCATTGTTGCAGGGCTCCTTAAGCTTTCAAATGCGGGTGAAAGGAGCATCCAACTCGTACTTTTACGTTTTACTATGGACCATCAAGGAGGGCTCAAGTCAAATCGTGTTCAATAGCCTGCGGAAACTCGCGCCTTCAGACTTCAAAACCTATACCTTTGCCTTACCCACCGATGTAGTTTTCTCACAAATTTGGTTAAGCTCGTACACCGGTGATGGATCTCCATCAGTTATCCAATGGGACTATGTAGCGTTCGTTCAAGGTCAATTCGGATAAACAGGCGAGTGGAAAAAATGAAACTCGAAAGACTCGAAAAGACAATCGCCCATGACAGGAGGGGCTACTTCACTATTCTAGCGTTGCTTTCAATTATCGCAATGCTCATCAACGCTATCACGCTTTCCTCTCCTATTCTAGAACTCTTATTTGCTCTAATGTACTTCCTGATTAACAGCATTTTCTGCGGTAGCATTTTCTTCCAGGAAGAAGACGTAGGTTTCAGGATAGCCTTTGGTCTCCTGGTTCTACTTATGCTAATTGCAACAGGTAGCGCAATCATCATTATAGCGCGTGCGCTTTTCCCCATCATGCTGAACATGAAGACAATCATTGCTGTCCTAAGCCTCATTACAATCTTGCTCTCAGTCACGAAACACACTGGAATCAATGCGTGGCTGAACCAAATACACAAAAACAAGAGATAGAAACGCCTGCCAGGGTTGATGATATGAAATGATTCAGCAACTCTTATACGGAGGCGGATCACGACAACTATAAGGATTTAGCATAACAGAGGGAGGCGCCAAGAATAACGCGTATTGGCCCTGCGGACCTCAATTTCCAAGCGATCCACGAATACTTGTGTTTCTCCATAGTCCTTAGACCAAAGCACTTCCTTAAGACAATAACAAAGCCGACAATCCAATATCAGCCTAGCCCGACGCCCTCACCCCCCACTCCCAACATAAGCTGGATGAGAGAAACCATCCTTCAGACGATCAGAAAACTCCTTCAGACAAAACCGCACACGACTGCGGTGGTCGCGAGCGGAGGAATGGACAGCTCAACCATCGCTGCCATGGCCGCAAGCATCGTCAAACCAGAGACGCTGCATGTCTACCACGTAACATATCATTTCGAAGAGACTCGTTACGCTCAGGCGCTGGCTGAGCGCTTTGACAATATACAATTGCATGTTGTGCAGCTTGATGGTGACGAGTTTCCACAAGCCACGGAACTTGTTTACCAACAATGTGCCCCAGAATATCACCCCCAAGCGGGACCGCCCTTTTATAGCAAGGTTCAGATGTTCAATCGAATAGCAAAAGACGGCTTCAAAACTGTTCTTACTGGAGAAGGAGGGGATGAGATCTTCCTCGGTTATCCATTGTTCCATTTCATTCCTTTCAAGCGGAACTTGGCAACATTACGTTTGCTGTTGCATAATATAAACGCTGTACGTTTTTACCCTTGGCGCACCTTAAGGGAATATCGCCGCAGAACGCTGTCTCCTAAACGTGGCACACCCTTCCTAGAGCAATTCTACGACAATCGAGCGATTTACAAGCCCGAATTCATCTGTAGTCTCTTCCAACCTCAAATCCAAGAGCAACTTAATGTGAAAGACGTGGAAGACGGCTTTTTTGAAACCATCCCGATTGGAGACCACTCTCTAGACATGCTTCAAAAATGGTTCCTAACGCAGGATTTGCCATGCGCAATAGAAACAAACGATGCGACTGCAAAAGTTACAGGTTTAACGGTCTATTCGCCAATGATGAACCCGCGAATCATCGAGCATGTACTATCTCTTCCACCCAAAGTCCGAGCGCCTCCACCACACCTCAAAATACTACTACGCAAAATAGCGGAACCCTACCTACCACCGAAGATTCTCAACAGAAAAGACAAGAAAGGGTTTCCCACGCCCTTTTATGAATGGATGACAGCCTCAAAAATAGACTACATCCGCAAGCTTCTCCTCTCAGACGATTCAAAGCTAATTTCCATTCTTGACCCAAAAGCCGTAATGAACATTCTAGCAAGATTCGAAGAAGGAGAAAAGGAACTTGGCTTCCTCCTGTACGAACTTACCCAACTTGAATATTGGCTGAAGGCAATCAACGTCAGCAAAACTAGAGGCTGAAGTACTAACAAAAAAACCATGCGAGCAAGCTAACTTAAAGACCTATCTCGATGGTGAAAAATTCTCATAATCCATTTCGCTTACAAAGCTCATCTATCAACGACACGAACCTTAGACCTAATCGTTTCTTATCATACAATCTCTTCACAACTTCCCTAGCATTCTCCCCCATGATTTTGACTTCATTCCTGTTGTTTAAGAAGAACGAAATACCCTTGGCGAAATTGCTCTCATACGGTGGACCAACAAAAAAACCTGTTTTATGTTCTTGAATGAGTCTGTCGATAACGCTACCGTAAGGCCCAGAAGCGAGGATGGGTAACTTGCAAGACATATACGAGAAAATCTTACTGCCATACATACCCTTCCAGTAATCCTCTCCGCGATATACAACTAAGCCAACGTCACAAGCAGAAAGAACCTCGGCTGCGTCGGCAACTGTAAGAGGACCCATGAACCTCACGCTGTCCTCGAGTCCTAACTTTTCAATAATTTTCTTTTCATAACCATAGTCCAAATGACTTAATATCAATAATTCAAGATCGTTTCTTGCGCTTGTGCATAAAATTTTTTTCAATCCCCTAGCAACTTCAATCACAGGATAATACCAGGCCAAGGCACCAGCATACACGAAGATAAATTTCTCCAGAGGCAACTCATATTTCGATCTTATTCTGTTGCAATCTTCCAGCCTACAAGGCTTGTAAACAGAAGACTCGGCTCCATGAGGTATTACGACAACTCTCCTGACATCGACTCCTGATGTAACAAGTCGGCGCTTTATACTCATGTCTACACAAACTAGCTTGTCTGCGTTCTGGTAGAAAATACGAAAAATACCACTAAAAAGATCGTTGAGTTTCGAGGGAATTCCCATATGGGCACGCACAATTCCATCGGTGGGCGGAGGAAACATGTCTCTAATGTCAACCAGTAGAGGAATCTTGAATACACGTGAGAGCACAAAGCCAATAACAGCAGTCTCTCCAGCAGGAACAGAAGCAAGAATCACATCAAAACGTTTCCTTGCCAGAATAATCACAGATGCAAAAAGGTAAAGCAAGAGAACAATAGGGCTAGGAATTACAAACGAAGAAGCAAACAAGAACATTGGATAATGAAAATCATAGACTAAAGTGTCGTCATAATCTGAAAACTCTCTGACATCGTTCGAACCTCGACTACACGTTAAGACGAGAACTTCAAAACGGCTCTTAATAAGAGCCTTAACGAATGAGGAAATCCTCTGCGCAGGAGCTTGGGGACACGGAGGGAAAACGGGCGTTAAAACAAGGACTTTTGAACCGCGTGTTCCCTTTTTCATTCATATCGCTTCTGGCAATTTCGGTTCTTCATATCCCGCACTATTGAACCGCCACTCCATTCTCTAGGTTTGAAATGATAGAACGCAGTTTCCCAGCCTTGTCCTTTGGAAGCTCGTTCAGCAATCTTATTTCGATCTCAGCATCCTCACCAAGGATCTTTTCTAATTCATTGCGGATATGAGTAGGTGTTTCTGGAGAATAATCAGAGTCTCCAATAAACTCAACCACAAACTTGCTTTTTGTTTCCTGAATTATCCTGTACTGCAAAATCCCCGGGATAGCCCTCATGGTAATGCTCCACACACCTGGAGGCAAAATGCGACCGTCTGGAGCAACTATCAAATCATCTGTTCGCCCAATAATATTCTTCATCATAGGCAACCCCCTACCACACGGACAAGAATCATCAGTAAGAGTGCACATGTCATGTACATCGTATCTAATTAGCGGCATCGCGTAGTTGTACAAGCTTGTATACAGGATACGTCCGTTTTCTTCAGCCGCAACTTGCTCGTTGCCATTGACGACTTCCATCACCACAGCATCTGCATCGACATGATAATACTTGTGTTCCCCACATTCCCAAGCAGTCCGACCACATTCTACACCACCAAACAAGTCAAACATTTCGACCCCAAAGGTAGAGTTTATGTAACTACGAACTCTCTCGCTCAAAGGCTCAGACTCTCCATGGACTACTTCTGGTCCAATGTCAGTTGCATTGCTTTCCCGCACAGCTTTAGCTAGGAGCAGGAGACTGTATGAAGGCCCTCCTATGGCTTTAGGCTTCACTTTCTTCAGAACAGACAAGTGATGTTCTGGAGAATCGAAGACAGACAAAAACACCGGAGAGAGAAGATTGAACTTTTGATACCACTCTTTTTGAACTCGTGCACGCCCAGGCGAAGTGATTATAGCCCACTTATCACGCCAACCTACCCCAATTTCCCTGTAGCAACGAACCGCAACAGCCTTTTGGAAGTCCTCAGCCTTTTCATCATAGACGACTGTCAGAGGTTCACCACTTGTTCCACTGGTCTTTGCTAAGTGGCATCTTGACAGATCTACATTTCTGCCAAGTATGGTCCTATCGCGGAAAGCCTCTCTTATGTCGGATTTAGTAGCTATTGGAATCTTTGGCAAATCCTTAACTGTCTTAATGTCATCTGGTCTAATCCCTGCATCCCGGAATCTTCTGTGATAGAACTCCACGTTATCGTATGCGTGCCTGAGGATTGCTCCAAGTTTCTTCTCTTGAAGTTTCTGGATTTCAAGAGGCGCTAACCATTGGCTTCTTCTTAGTTCTAACAGGTACCATATTCTTCTAAGCCACATAGCTCAGCCCTTTCAACACGCGTTTTTCTAATTGTCTTCCTATTTTTCAGCTACTTCCGAGATATACAGAGTTCATTACTTCGGAATACATCCTTTCCCATTTTGGGATAACCGAATCCCACGAAAAATACTTCCTCACACGTCTAAGTGCTTTGTCCCCCATCATTGTCTGATGCAAATCAGCCAAAACCTCTTCTAAGGCACCGCACAGTTCTTCAACATCGCCAGGTTCAACCAACACCCCAGTTTCACCATTCAAAATAATGTCGCTCGCTCCGCCCACTCGAGTTGAAATAACGGGTTTGGCGCAAGCCGAAGCCTCAAGAACTGCATTCGGAAATCCTTCTGAAGTTGAAGAAAGAACGAAAATGTCGGCAGCATTCATAACATCGGGCATGTCGTGGCGATAACCAATGAATTCGACTGCTGATCTTAGGCTCCGAGTTTCTCTTTCGTACTTGCCACGAAGTACACCATCTCCTGCCACCATAAATACTATCTTGCTGTGGTTTCTAATCAAAACCCTAGCCGCCTCTAAAAAGTACTCTAACCCTTTCACTGGCACCAAGCGTCCTGCAAATAGAATCATTTTTTCATCATCCTTCAAATTCAACTTCCTTCTCATCTGGCTGCGACGACTTGGGTCTGGAAAAAAGGTTTCTGTATCAACACCCCGAGGTATTACTGATATCCTGTCAGGGGAAGCACCGAGATTAAGGGCGTCTTTTACGTAAACAGTTGCTGATAATACGACTCTGTCGGCACTTCTCAAAACAGTCTTGCACAATGTAAGAGTGTACAATTTTGCCACTAAATCCACAAGATGATTGCCGTAGAACCACGAAAAACCCGGAAAGCCTTGCATACTCAGTATAACAGGCTTCTTCAGTGCCTTTTTGACCAAGGGAACCAAAAGTGAGGTCAGAAACGCGCCATCTTCAACGTGAATCAGACTTATCTTGTATCTCCTAATCAGCAAGACAACCCAGGAATATAGTAGAAGCAGATTCGGAAGAGGATACTCCAAAACAGGCAATGTGATCGCAGGGACCCTGTGAACTTCAACTTCCTCCAGTTCTTCAAAGTAAGGCGCACCGAAAGTTCTGCATGAGACGACACAGATCTGGTGCCCTCGTTTAACTATTCTCTTATCCTGTTCATGCCGCATTGTACCCCTTTTTACCGAATAGACCGAGGAAGGATAAAAGGGATGAATACGCAATATTCTCAGCGTATTATCCTTCTTCAGCGCCTTGACCAGAGATAGGTGGCACCGTTTTAATGATCTTTGCAGGCACGCCACCAACAAAAGTATAAGGTTCAACATCCTTGGTCACCACCGCCCCAGCGGCTACAATAGCCCCTTCGCCAACTGTTACTCCAGCAATTATCAGAACGCCAGAACCGATCCACGCGTTTCTCTTTATTGTCACTGGAGCAGCATACGCTGGCACGCGACCTGTATGCTCGGTTAAGGGTCTGACATGAGTTATGAACATTGCTCGAGGCCCGACAGCTACTCCGTCTTCAATCGTTATTAACTCAGGCCAGTCTGGGTCGATGTGAACGTCAGAGGTAATAACGACGCGTTTGCCTATCTTTGCCCCCATTGATCTGTAGAGAATCAGTTTGAACTCGCCGCTTGGAATCTTTGACGCAATCAAATAACATAAATAGTTATGTATTACCCTCAGAAAGTATCTCAGCTTTCCAAAACGACCTGTGTAACCGTGCGCCTTTGCAAGGTACGGTAACTCAGAAGTCAACCCTTCAACGCGATTATACTCCAGCGGAATTTGCTTCACTGCACCAGCACCTTTGTAAGGCCTCTATGGCCGTGCCCAAACAGCACTTATCATTTCTAGAATCTTTAAAAATTCTGGGGTCGAGGAAAGTTCTGGATTTCTCTGTCAGGAAGGAGGTCTAGTGTTTCCTTCGCTTTTCGAAAACTGGGAGAAACTCTTTCCTTCAGGAATGTCAGCAGTTCGCGCAGAATCATGACCCTTTTCTCGTCTCTTCTAATGTAAGGTAGCCTGAAAATTCGCGACACTTTTGCTTCACTCGGTATCGGGTAAATGTCATAGTTGTGAATGAACAAGGTCATTACTTTTTGATTGAAGTTCAGAAGTAGTGACTTGTAGAGGCCTAAACCGAAAAGCATGCAGTAGCTTAGACCCAGAGGTAATCCTACCAAGGGTAAAGTAGATACCGGTATTTCTGTAATAGGACAATCACCTATCTTATCTAGGCCAACTTTGGAAGGTCTGTATGGCTCGCGAGGCGCTTTGGGAAAATAATACTTGCTAAACAGCTTTAGCGACGGAACAACTGATGAGTCGTACTTGTATCCGAGTTTTATTAGTATCGGAATAGTTGATTCGCTGATTCGGCAAAAAGGTGCTCTAAAGCCCACTACAGTTGTGTTTGCGTTGTCTTGGATTATTTTAGTTGCTTTCTGCAATTCAACGAATTGCTGTTCTTTGTCATTCAATTTCAAAGGTTGATGATTGTAGCCATGGCAGCCAACCTCATGCCCTCTTCGCATTATCTCCTTTACTGTGCCGTGAGCATTTTCAGCTACGTCGCTTGAGACGAAAAAAGTGGAACAAACATCGAATTCATCGAACAAATCCAAGAGAAACGGAACGCCTTCAACAACTGTGGAGTAGTCCCAGCTGCCATCCTTTATCGGCATGCCTTCGACATCAACGGTTACTAGGCAGATCGTTAGAGAGCCCTCATGCCTTATGACCTGCTAAAACCTGAACTCTCCCTCTGACAATCTCGAACACAGCTTCCTTTGGACTTGTCAACGTTTCGAGCTCAAAGAATCTTAGTGTTTTCTCAATATCCACATTCAGAGTGTTTTTCTCGTCTGGCCGGAACATCGGTGGAGCGCCCGTATCGATAATCTCCACCTTGGGGATGACTTCCCCTTTAGTGCATTCAACTATTGCACTACTAACAACCTCTGCTAGTTCCAATATTGTTATGGGCTCAGGATAAAACAGGTTGAAAATCCCGCTTTTGGATTCTTCGCCTGATGAGCGCCCTCTAAGGATTCTCTCAATGTAAGACTCGAAGACCTTGCACACGTCACGAATCGACACATAAAGCATAGGTCTGTGCATAGTGTGTTTGTATGGCGTTATTGATCTTCCTTGTAGACCGTTCTCGATGAAAATGTTGGCTGCTGTTTTTTTCGGCATGTTCTCTCCCAGAACTGTTCCGAGTCTGACTATTCCAAATGTTTTCTTACCTACCATATCGCCGAAAAACCGCACTATACCCTCTTGCATCATTTTTGAAATAACGTAGAGCCTTGCTCTTTCTTCAACCTTGTCAGGCCGGTAGCCAAAAGCGCTGTCCACAGTTCCTCCATAGTCTCGCTCGCCAAAAACGTGCCAGCTCCCGCACAGAATGAGACCTAGAATCTCCGGCGATTCTTTGACCACTTCACAAATATTTTGAGTCCCAATAATATTGACGCCATAGGCCTGTTCCTTCATCTGATCGATAGCAGGTATTTGAATGATGGCGGTGTGAACCACAACCTTAGGTTGGCCCAGACTATCCTTTAACTCTCCAAGTCGCCTCACATCACAAACTCTGTGCTCGACTTTTGTAACACCGCGCAAGAATGGCGGGGAGGGGTTTACGTCAAAGGTCACAACGCTGAGGCTCTTGCTGAGGTGCTTTGCAATGGACGACCCAACAAAGCCTGCACCGATGATTGCAACGTCATATTCCTTCATGTTGCCACCCGAAGCTAGTCCTTTAGGAAATCACGCGCTACTAAACCTTGCGAATGCCTTAGTGCAGAAGGTTTTGACACAGCGAAATTCTGCGGGAGCCAATCGCTAAAGCTTGTGTACTCAACGTCAAATGTTAAAGCAATCCCGCTTCTGTCTACAAGCTCAGATGCCTTGACAAAGCTCAAGTCGCTCCTCAGCAAAGGCTCCAAAAGCGCCTTTACGTATCTTCTCCGCCCTATCCTCCAAGGATGCATGCAAACAGCCGAGCCTCCAGATTTCCACGAGCTGAGAACCCATTTAGCCACGAGATCCTTCGCCTTTAACCGCATCCTATCTAATCCATGCACGTCTGAAGGAGCAATGACGGGAAGCACTGTGACTTTGAACCCCGCGGGACAATACTTCGTTAAGCCATGCTCAGAACTGTCGTAGCTGAGACCCAACTTCTCGCAGGCCAAATAAGTTGCCTTGTTACGAATCAGGTAAGGCGCTCGAAACCCTTGGATCTCTTGGAACTTGCTCAACACTCTGATGCTTTCTGCGATCTCCTTTTCTGCCTCGTCGTAGCTTGCTTCAGAGAAGCTCTTATGCGAGAACCCATGAGACGCTATTTCATGATCTTTCTTGCAGATCATTTGTGGAATTCTAGGATGCCTTTCCGCCATTTCCCCTGTCATAAAGAACGTTGCGTGAACGCCAAAGTTCGCAAGGGTTTCTAAGATGTTTTCTAACTGTGTGTAAATATTGAGGGATGCTCTCTCATGCATGCTTCGAAGAATCCACATTGCTGATTTCTTGCCTACTGCCATCCTTTAACGGAGTCTACGTATCGTTCGATGTCTTTGTCACTTTGGAAGCCCTTGACCTTAGCGGGAATTCCATACGCAACAGCCTTTGGAGGTATACTCTTGGTCACAACCGAGCCGGCGCCTATTAACGCGTGTTTTCCAATTGTTGCGCCAGCCAAGATTTTTGTTCCGCCGCCTATCCTCACATAGTCGTCTATGCTGATTCTCTCAAGTCCTTCTCCTAGGATTATCCTTTTATTGTCCAAGAAGATGCAACCTGGAGCAATGAATACATAATTTCCTATGCTTACCGACTGGGTAATGTAGCATTGGCTCTGAATCATGGAGTTGTTGCCAAGTCTTGAATAGCCATCTAAAATTGCGTGTGTACCAATTACGCAGTTGTCTCCAACTGCTACATTTTCTCTAATCAATATGCTATGGCCCGTACGCAACTTCTTGCCAATTCGAACATGCGTATAGATAACCGAACCCGATCGGATAACAGATCCCTCACCGATTCTCGTAGTCGGCCTCTTGATAACGAAGTCGGCGACCTTTGGGCTGGTGGCCGAAAAATCAGTCTTTTGCACGTGGAGCTTAGACGGATGTCCAATTATGCAATGGCTTCCGATGAGACTGTTGTCTCCAATAATTGACCCAGAGAGAATGCTCGCATTCAGGCTGATCATCACGTTCTTGCCTATTTTGGCTCCCTTTTCCACAAAGAATCCGAATTGCTTGTGCACACTTTTGCCTAAATCAGAGTCTCTGTTAGAAAGCACGCTGTACGGCCTCAGCATGCTGGTGAATCTTAGAGACGGCTTCGACTATTGCGTCCACCTGTTCGTCGTTGAGCTCCGAAAACATCGGCAAGCACAGAACATTCTTAGCCACGTAGCTAGTGTTAGGAAAGGCCTCGTCGTCCTCGTTCAGTTCTGGATAGCATTTCTGCATGTGGAGTGGTGGATAGAAGTATTTTCTTGTCATTATGTTCTCTTTTTCCAAAGCAGTGGCTAACTGATCTCTGTTCAAGCCAAACTTCTTTTCACTGATTAAGATTCCAAAATCCTTGTAGGTGGAGTTGGAATATGCGGTTATCTTTTGAAATCGAATGCCCGGCAATTCGCTTAATGCTTTCATATATCTTCTGGCAATGGAGTTTCTTTTTTCGACGTCTGATGCAACTTGAGGCAAAAGGTTCAGCCCAAGGGCTGCGTGAAGCTCTGACATTCTTGCACTTAGTCCAGGCATTAAACAGTTGTAATCGCCACGGTGCCCATAATTCCTGCCAATTCTGACTTTATCAGCTATTTCCGGGTCGTTGGTTGCAACAACGCCTCCTTCAACCGTTGTAAAGGCTTTTGTCGGCGATCCGCTAAAAACTTCAGCGTCGCCGAATCGCCCAATAGGCACACCATTGTGTTCTGCTCCAAAGCCATGAGCCGCATCATAAATCACCTTAAGCCTGTTGTTTTCAGCGACTTCACTAATTGCTTCTGTATCACAGGGATTTCCGAAAACATGAACAGGCACTATCACGCTCGACTTTCCGGTAGCTTTCTCCCGAAGGTCTTCAGCGCTAATGTTGAACGTTTCAGGGTCACAGTCCACCAGCTTGATTCGTAAGTTGTTCCAGCGAACAGCGTGCGCGGTAGCTGGAAATGTGAAACTGGGTATCAACGCTTCTCCATCTTTAATGTCAAGAGCCTGGATAGCAAGCATCAAAGCTGAAGTGCAGCTCGCAGTTGCCACACAATATTTTACACCGATGTAATTGGCAGCAGCTTCCTCTAGTTTCTGGACAAACTCAAAGTTTGTTATCATCCTGCTTTCAAGAATTTTCCTGTAGTCTAAGAGTGTTCTTTCAATGATCGCCTTCAGAGGAGGCCTAACAATGGGCACAACATTGTCAAATACAGGTTTTCCACCTAAAACCGCTGGCTTCTCACTCATTTTTGTCCTCTTGCTCCTCAGCGTCTTCAGACTTCGGATCTGTGCCGCTTCGCTTTTGAGCATACTTAGCAACGGATATTTCCATCGCTAGCTTCATCAACTGACTGTGTAGTTCAGATAGCCTATAGTATAAGTAGAAAAACATCAACAAGAAGAAAAGGAAGCCCGTAGCGGTCATTGCGGTCACCAAATACTCGGTTCCGTAGAACAATGTGAGAAGTTCAAACAGATAAGGTACAGTGGAAAACATGCCCACAATCACGGCCAAAACAAACCAGAGAACAAACCCTCTGCCTTGGATCTTTCGTTTTCTTAGGAGGTAAAAGTCTAGGACTAACATCGTTATAGCGAAGGCTAGACCAATCAACGTGTACCTTTCTAACAGTCAGGCCACTCTCATGCCACTACTTCTTGGAGAAGTGTCGTTAAAAGCCTTAGCGGGTACATCAGCATTTTGGATTTCGAGAAGCTCTTTGATGTTCCACACTTTCTTGGAAGAACACTTATCGACACTTCTTTCATGCGTAATCCCAATTTCGAAGCAAGAAGAGTCTCGGCGACCCAAAAAACCGAATCCTCAATGAACTTTCTCTCCATATACACAGGTAAGAGGACATCTATCGCCTTACGACTCCAAGCTCTCATTCCCGATGTGATGTCCGTTATCTCCATCTTTCTCAACATAGAAACCAAGGTCGAGGAGAAGAATCTTCCACCTGTCTTAACCGCCGAGTCATCACTGTTTTCGGTATTCAGATAACGCGAGCCAACTGTTATATCGGCCTCATCACTGATCAATGGGTTCAATAACTTTGAGACGTCCTCAGGCCTGTGTTGCCCGTCGCCATCAACTTTCACTACATAATCATAGCCAGAGTTTGCTGCTAAGCTATAACCAGTCTGTATGGCTATACTACCGCCACAGTGGAAAGGCAGGGACACAACGTCTGCTCCAGCCTCTTTAGCCTTTTCAACGGTTCTATCCTCGGAACCATCATCGATAACAACCACATCAAATTTCGAAAATAGAGCCCTCGTGGACTTAACTACTTCTCCCACTGCTTCCTCTTCGTTGTAGGCTGGAATCATAATCAATACTTTAGGGGGCATCACAACTGGCCCCTTCACAACGAAGCTGGCTGAGCCTCGAAATGCCTAAGTCTGCACTGGTCAAGGAACGCGGGTATCCCAACTTTGGGATGAGTCGCTGTGAATCCAAGTAAATCTGTCATCCGTGATACATCAGCGTAGATGCTATACTCACTGTCTCCGTTTGGTTCATACGAAATCTCTACCTTTGGAAAGGCTCTCTGCACCATCTCGGCGATCTCTTTCACCCTTACGCCGACACCAGAACCCACGTTGATGGTTGCTCCGCGGCATGATCCATTGTGCAAGGACCTGATAAAGGCTTCAACAACGTCTTTGACGTGAATAAAGTCCCTGAGCTGTCCTCCTCCCTTCACGCAGATCGGTTCGCCAGCCAGTGTCTTCCTGACAAAAATCGAGATGACACCCTGCTCTTTGTCGAGGTCTCCGTACACGTTAAATATGCGCAGAATCGTGGGTTTCAAGTTGTAGTTTTCTGCGTATCCTCGGATAAGCATTTCAGCCGCCAATTTGTGACTGCCATATAACGTATTGGGCCGTGGACTCAGTTTTTCCTCAACTTTCGGACCGTTCGTCGCTCCATAAACCGCTGCTGTTGAGGGAAAGACAAGACGCTCAACGTCACACTGTCTCATAGCCTCCAACACGCTTTGAACACTTGAAACATTCAACCGAAAGCTAACGTCAGGATTCTCTCGGCAACCTGGAATGGAAGCCAAACCCACCATGTGAACTATACTTGAGACCTCACGGTCACGCATAATCTTCAACAGGTTATCAGAGTCGAAAACGTCTCCGTGCACCATGACCGTGTTCTCGTTTTCGCCGTTTTGAGCTTGAATGTCGTAGACAGCAACCTCATATTCTGGCTTGCGATTCAGAGCATTGACAATATGAGAGCCTATGAATCCTAAGCCGCCAGTGATGAGTACGCTGTTTTCCACTGATTGGTCCTTCTTCACTCTAACTATTCAGTGCATTTGTTCCGAGGAATCTGACGAATCTTAAATCGTATTTCCAAGTCCAAGCGTGGGGGTTGCCCCATAGCCACGCTATCTCACAAATTTTTTCGGCGATTTCGCGCCCAGCTCGTTCCACTTTTCTTAGGTAGTCTTCTTCCAAGGTCTCGAGCAGTTTGTCAAGGATGGTCACAACAGCCTTCATCAGAACGTCACTATTGATTTTCTCTACGCAACGTATGGTCAAGTCTACGATGGAACGCTCTATCCTTGACAAAGTCTTGAACCAGACGCCTCTCCTCAGGGCTCTAGTTTTGACCTTGAGTAGACTATGCTTAGTCAGCAAGCGATTCCTTCCTCTCTGTCTGACTACCTCTCTCAAACAGTGGGCATGCCAATATTAAAGATTATAGGAAATCTATTAAAGCTTACTTGTACAATGTTATATAAGTCAGTTCTAGACACAAATCACGACAGTGCAGCTCACTTGCATCGCTGAACGTGGTGTTCCAAACGCTTATTCAAAAGACCACAAGAAGCCTGGATTAGAAACATCGCGCACTATCCTAAAAGAGTAGAATTTGTCGAACTATTTTAGGTAAGATTCTTCCACAACGGAAATATGCCTTTTATTCATTATATTTATTAGAACATAATTCGAAGAACAAAAGGAGAGACTAAAAATGCGTGCTTTCACAATAGCGGTGGCATCTGCCCTGCTTTTGACAGCGTTGTTGGGGCTGCAGTTCCTCGCTTCGCCCACAACTGCATCATTGGTAGAGGCCGACGTCGATATAGTACCAGACGTATTAAACCTGAAACGGGTCGAAGCACCGGGCGGCGTCATCACGGCATACGTTGGCAACTTGACCAAAAACGGCGTTTCTTATGATGTTCGCGACATCAACAGGTCAACGATAGGACTCTACTATGAAGGCGACTTCGTGACTCAAGCGCTTAGTGCCAAGGTTGAGCAGAAAACATTGATTGTAAAATTTGATGCCGTTACAGTCATAAACTACATTTGGATGAAGATAGTATATCACATGCCCACGATTCCACCACAAGCAGACCAAACTATAACCTTAACCGTGAAAGGTCAACTGATCAACGATGCAGAGATGTTTGCTGGCAGCGACACAATAAAGATAATACTTCCGTAGGCTTCGTTTTCGAGCTGTTTTGGCGCATTGAAGGCGTTACGATCAAGACAGAAAGTGGCTCCTTCTAGTATAGAAGGCTTATGTTATAGAATCTAATACGATAACTCTTAAATCTGCTAGCTTCTTTAAATACGATGGGAGAGGACAGGAAAGGTTCCAGAGCTGATGGGAATGAAGACAGTTACCATGACCCTGGTCTACTTGTTTGTTCTTTCTGTGATAATTGGCGTGGCTGTATTTGCACCGCCGCCGATGGCCACTTCAACAATAGAAATCTTGGTAACTCTTGATCCTGAAAAGATAAATCTTGACGCGCCTCCGCCCGGTCCTGTGGTAATAGCGGTCTTAGAATTTCCCAAGTCCAGCAAGAAAGACGTTAAAGATATCGATCCTTCTACGGTTCTGCTTGACGGTGTCATCCCCCTCTCAAGCTACGTCCTCGAAACGAAGAAGTTCAAGGCCTTTTTTGACAAACAGGCTTATGTTGACTATCTCTGGACCAAAATGTATCACCTGGGTTATATAGAACCCTTCAAGAATGTGCTAGTGGAAATCACAGTCACAGGCAACCTCTATGACGGAACACCCTTCCAAGGAAGCGACACAATCTACGTCAGCGCCAAATAGCGCGCGCTAATTCTCTACCAAACACGTGAATTTTACCTACTTCAATAGCAAAGCTCAGTAGCGGCTTTGTCATCGCACACCTGGCTACACACTAAATCCACGGCTCTGACTTGGCATAGAGAGAGCACACGCCCTAACAGAATGCGAATATCTACATACTTTTCCAATCCGGCTTTTATTGACACTGCGTAATGAGTTACAAAGAACTTTCATTCAGATGGACGAAAGAAAAATAAAAGGAGGGTGTTGCGGCTTCAGTCGACTTTGGCAGAAGCGCTTTCTCATCAGTTGAACGGCTTCAGCAGGAATCGATCGAGCCCCGTGAACCTCTTGCAGGCGGCAACTAATGCAATCAACGGTAGGCTGAAGGTAGCATTAGTCACTGATTCTTGCTTCAAACTGTCTATGTCTAGATGGGCTCTGACATATTGGGCATCGGCTATGAGTATGTTCGCTGCAACGCTCGAAACGTGTTTGCCAGACTGGGCTCGAAGCTGGTTTATGAAAGCGCCGAGCACACCTTTCGCGCCGTTAATTGAACCAGCGTCAATGTATGCTTCAGCTGCGTTGAGTTTCTGGATCAGACTTGTATAGATGCCTTTAGGACTGTAGAAGAACCCGGACTCGTAGAACATTGTTACCAAGTCTTGCAAGCTATCCACAGTTGCAATGATATTGAAGGTCACTGTTTGAGTTGCAGAGTTTCCTGCATTATCAACAGCGTTGACGACAAAGGTGTGGGTTCCCAACGGAAGTTTATACAGTTCAAACGAGTCGCCATCCTTAACGGGTACTCCGTCTAGTGATGCAAGAACCGACGCAACTCCTGACTGCGTGTCGACGACGCTGAAATCAAGGGTCAAGGTCTCCGAGTGCAGGTAGTCTCTGGCCGTAGGTTCAATGATTGTGATCGTTGGCGGTGTTGTATCTTCAGGAGGAATCGGAATCTCAACAAAGACCGCCTTCAAGTCGTGGTCGGCGTCCATCGTGACGCTGTAGGGATCAGCGTCGCCAACGTCAACCGTGTCGAGTTCCCAGTGGTCCAGACTCCAACCAGCAGCTGGAAGAGCGTCAACAGAAACCACAGTGTCCTCGTCGTAGGTGTGAACGCCAGGAGCAGGATCAGTGGTGCCAGAACCCTCAACCGAGATAGTCAAGTCGTAGGTCACAGCAGGAATCGGTGTTAGATCAAAGTTGAGGGTGGTTATCTCTCCAGCGGTGACTGTGGCCGGCTTTGTCAGGTCTTGATATCCGGCTTTGGAAGCTGTAACCGAGTAGCTTCCTGGCTGAAGGCCGAAGATGGCGTAGGTTCCATCAGCCGCCGTGGTTGCAACCTCGGTTTCAGGACCAACCGCAGTCACAGTAGCACCAGAAATCGCAAACGTAGTTGAAGCGTCTCTAACAGTCCCAGAAATCGCTCCGCCCGGTGGCATATTGGAGAAGTAGCCGTCTGACGACGTGTGGGGTATCGGTTGTTCTCCTGACATCGGAGGAGAAATCAAGTAGGTGTCGTAGACGTCGAGGGTGGTGGCTCCGACTTTTTCCACGACAAACGTGATGGTTGCTAGAACTCCGCTTCCGGTGGCGCCGGGATAGTCGCCTATCATGGGGTCGGCCAGGTCCATGTAGCCCTGAGTTGCGTCGTCGTCATACACGTTTATGACCGGGATCGTCATGGTTCCTTGACTGTCAGCCCAGTCTTCAAGGAACGGGCCTATTTCAACCTTGGCTGAGTCGGTGTCCAGC
>Ga0315310_10000260_pt1 | contig 34198 bp, 26 predicted proteins | sample TDP5_MG_FD_203630 | JGI IMG/M metagenome (GOLD analysis project Ga0315310, IMG submission 203630) | Freshwater sediment microbial communities from Lake Towuti, South Sulawesi, Indonesia - TDP5 | ecosystem: Environmental > Aquatic > Freshwater > Lake > Sediment | place: Indonesia: South Sulawesi...
AATATCGTTTTCAATTCCTTTGTAACCTTTTGCCAATCAAGTGGTTTCCCACTTTTCATTGGTGTATATAAGCGCCTTAAATGATTCAAATACAATGCAGCCGCACTTCCCCTTGGGCATAGCCTTCCTCCACTACTTCCCTCACTTATATATTCAACGCCCTTTATTCCAAAATCATTGAATACTACGCCAAACTGACAGCCAAAACTGCAAAATGGACAAAGGGTCTTTATAACCATAGCAGACCGTTATTATAATTATTTAATTTATTACTAAATTTATAATTTATGCATTGAAATTTATTTGGAATTTGGAATTTGGAATTTGGAATTTTCATAAGAATGGTTCCTCGATATCCTGCACATCTTGCCAGGTAAGAACTGGGCCATCCTTACACACATAGAATCTGCCAACCCGACAGTGGTTACACTTTCCGATGCCGCACGACATATTCTTTTCCATAGAAAGATAGATATTCTCATGCAAAAATCCGACCTCGATAAGCCGTTGGGTTACAAACTTCATCATCAAAGGTGGACCGCATACTACAACTGATGCACTATTCACATCAACGGGAATTACATCGAGAATTACAGTCACGACGCCAACCCTTCCTTTCCAGAACGCATCACCAACATCAACAGTAAGTAGAATATCAACACCATTTATCTTCTGCCACTCAGGAATCAAAGTTTTATAGACAATGTCCTTGGGTGTCCTTGCCCCATATCTGATGTAAATTTTTTTGTATTCTTTAAGATTGTGCAGTAGTGTCAGAAATAGCGAACGAAGCGGTGCAAAACCAACACCGCCACCGATAATAAAGACCTCCTTATCCTTAAATTTTTTCAATGGGTATGGCTTCCCAAATGGACCCCTAATACCGACTAAATCGCCCTCTTTTAAATTAAAAAGTGCCTCAGTTACTCGTCCTACTTTCATAATTGTAAATTCCAATTTCTCTTCATAAGGTGAAGAAGATGGTGTGAATGGTGCCTCCCCAACACCAGGCACAGTCAATTCCGCAAATTGCCCAGCCTCAAATGTGATAGGCATGCCATCAAGCATAAATGTCGTAACATTTGATGTCTCTGGAATTATTTTCACTATTCTTGTCGGGATTGGATAATATGGATTTACTGCCATAAAATCTTCCTTATATCAATTAATGCTGAACACCCTCGATAACACCTGCCACAACCAGAACAGGCATAAAACTTTTCATACTGATAGAAGTAATTAAATTTACATTGGAATCTATGCCAGAATCTTTCGTCAAGTTTGCTGCGCGGATTTGCACCGCCTCCAACCCGTGCATAAGCAGCATAATAACATGTATCCCAGGTGCGCACCCTCACCATCTCATTGTCTCCTTTTTTGTAATCGCCAAGTAAGAAACAGTAGCAAGTCGGACACCCATGGAGACAGGCAAAACACTCCACGCATTCATCCCGTGCATTGCGTATCACATTCTTATCAGCCTTTTCAATTACTTCGGGTAAATTAATGTCAAAAGGTTTTTGATTGTTCGTCTCAAGCTGCTTTATTGCTGCCTTACGATTTATATCCCTTTCCTTTTCATCGTCTTTGCCTGGGCTTCTAAATAGATTTCCCGCCTTTTTTATAATTCTTTCACCTCTTTGTGTGAAGACCTCAAATAAAAGACCGGACGAAGTTGGTGTAAAATTTATATCACAGATGCCCTCACCGTAAGGATTCAAACCTACAAGATTACAGAAGCAACAGTCTTCGGGCTCAGGGCAATCAGCAGAAATGATTATAGTATTATCCCTTCTCTCTTTATAAAAAGGGTCAATCGGTTCCCACTTTAAAAAAACTCTATCATAGACATCAATGCCTCTCAAATCACAATTCTTCATACCGAAGAGATATTGCCTCGCCCTTTTTATCTGGATGTCCCGGGGAAATTTACTTAGAACTTCACGACTGGGAAATAGAAAATGCTTTATATTTTCTGCAGTTCTTATTTTGATAAAATTCGGTTTGAATTCTCTATCTTTATCAAATTTAATTAAATGGGCACTGTTATTTTCAACAATTGAATAAAATACTACGCCATCCTCGGAAAGTATTGTAAAAAAATCGAAAACTTTTTCTGGAGGAAGCAGGTAAAAATTCATGGTCAAAATTATATCCAGAAAATAACCCTTTGTCAATTATACCGAATTCCCAAATTCAAATTTAATTTGGGTAAGATTTAATTTTGATAAAAGACGGTGTTATTGTTATCTCACATTATGAATCATGTATTGTGTATCAGTCGTTATTTGAATTACTTAATGACCTAATAACTAAATGATGGACAGTCCGCCTTTTTGGTCCCGATTACTTTTACTTTACGAGCAATACCTTCTTTGTCAGTATAGAATCTTTGACCTTTAAGACGACAAAATATATACCAGATGGCATATCGGCTGGTGACCAGGTCGTTGTTTTATCTCTGTCTGAGAATATTGTCTGAATTAGTGCGCCTTTCGCATCATAAATCTTTATCTCCTGATGTGGTTCTATAGTATTCAATCTCAGGGTCTTTGAAAATAGTGTTGGCGCAATTCTAAAATCATGTTCGGTGGGTCGTTCCGTTTCCTCATCAATACCAATGCCTGGTCTATGTGTTACCATTATCTCCCAATTCCCAGTTGAATAACCCTGCCAGCAAACCCAGAGTTCATTTGTATTACTACATGCAATTTGAGGGTTTATATCTGCACCTGAAAGATTTGCCACAATTTCCGGCGTGCCCCAGGTTGAGTCCCTACAGTATACAGAATAGATATTCCAATCACCGCCAACTTTTGACTGAAAGACAAGCCATAATACACCATTTGTATCTGCGGTTAAATCGCCAAAAAGGTCGGTTTCAATGTTCATTGTAATCCGTTGAGGCGTAGACCAATTAGTGCCATTAAAATAACTTGCATAAATATCAGGATTACCAAGGTCATTTGTCTGCCAGACTACGCAAATTCGCCCGGTTCTATCTACTGCGCCCGATGGCCGATATACCATTGTTTGATTATTAGAAATAGGACCGGACTCAATCCATTGTGAACCGTTATAATAACTACCCCAGATTTCAGAATAATCAGCAAATCTGCGACAATAGAACACCCAGGGCTGACCAATATTGTCCACAACCATTTCTGGAGTTGTTTCATCAGCCGGATTTGTAGTTACTGGCTGGGGCGTAGACCAGACACTACCATTAAAATATGAGGTGTAAATATTAGAATTGACATCGCGTCTCGATTCCCATGAAACCCAAAGCCGACCAATCTGGTCCTTTGCAAGTGATGGCTTTAAATCGAACGCCGGGTCAAGAACATGTAGCATCTGACGTGCAGACCAAGAACCACTATAGATACTATAGAAAATATCATACTGATAATTACCACCCAAATTTTCCCAACCAGCCCAGACTGCGACAGGGCGATTTTGATTATCAATACCAATTACTGGGTTGTAATCCCAATAATAAAATGGACCAATATTCATTGCACTTGACCAACCACCTGCATCACGATAAGCACCGTAAATTTCTGAGCGACCATTTGTATAAGACCTTCCAGACTCCCAGACAACCCATACCTTGCTGTCGGTATTGGTAACTATTTTGGGAAAACCATCTGATTCAGGATCTGGTGCAATAATCTCAGGTGGCTCCCAATCCCTAACATATTGAACATGTGATGACATTTTCTCTTGATTCGTAATTCTATATTGATGCCTCGGTTTTAATGTCGGGTCACCTAATATATTCATGCCATAAAACCAATCCCAGTCAGTTTCACCCCATTGAGAAAACCAACTTTTAAAGGCATCGCCAATACACACATTCTGCTGACCTATTGGACCATAGAAGTCGTCAAAGTATAACATACTGCCAGTTTTTGTACTGCCTATTGCCAAAAGTCCATAAGGGTCAACAAATAGATACCAACCTGCTGAACTATTTTCTTCAACAAACCTTGTTCCTGAACAGGCAAAGAGGTTATAAAATAAGGCATGTGGTTCTAACGAGAAGATTTCATAGTTGAAGACCGTTCCTCGATACTGGCTTGAACCATACATAAATGTATGACCCCATGGTGATGAGTGCGAACAGATGTGAATCCATTCATATCCCTGGGTTAACTGGTTTCGATAATTTGTGGCGGTAGTTTGATAGTTGTCTGTAATAACCACAACATTCGAATAGATTAAATTAAGATAACACGAACCCCAATAAGACCAATCATCATCAACAAAGGAAAGTCCTCGGTCAGGAAGCATTAGGCTATCTACACGATATAAATGGTTTTTTCTAAAATAATTTTTAAGCAGTCTTATTTCGTTATCCCAGGTAAGATTACGGGCATAAATACGACCCACCCAGATTTCTGGTGCAACACTGCCTGTATGATTATCATAGATACCATCCGCATCTGAATCAACATAGGTGCCGTTGAGGTCGCAGAAATATAAATCGTGTGGAAATTCTTCCCAATTACCAAAGCCATTCGTTTCAAACCAGGCAACCGGAGTTTCGCCAACGAAGATGGCACCTAAAAGACCAGAAATTCCAGCAAGATAACTTCTCAGTATAGTATGTGACATGCCTGATATTGTATCAACCTGGACTGAATATCCGGCAATCATTAAATCCAGTGCAAAGGTATTTATTTCTGAAATTATGTCTGGATAGATTTGGGCATTCACCACAACATCAACGACACCCCGACCTTGTCTTATTGTTTTTTCATAGATTTTGCCGATTCTTGTTTCACCTTCTTGAATACCAAGCCCTTTGCACCATACGCTATGCGCTAATGGCTTTCTTCCATAAGGGTCAATCCACTGTAATTTTTTCACATTGGTTATAGCGCCAAAAGAAAAGACTAAAGGAATTAAAAAAACAAAGAATCTTTTGGTCATATTTACCTCCATTAAATTATATTATTCAACAAAACTGACCTGCCATAATTTGTTGAATTTTTAAGTCTTCATAAAAATTTCATCGGTTTTCATTAATCACAACTGCTTATGTTTCATTCGATATTACGCTTAAGGATTCGCACAACCGCAGAACGCGAAAAGACGAGAGCTTTGGCAATGTCGGTTGCTTTAACATTATACTTTGCTACTAATCTCTGCACAACTTGACTACGCATTTTCTGCTCTTGGCGTCCGTGAGGTTTCATCACGCACTCGGGTTCGATGTTAAGTTCAAAGCACGCAAGCCTTACTAGATCTGAAATCGAACGAAGACAAAAATAACTCCGACTCCAATCAACTGGTCCATCATTCTCACTTTCGACAAAGTTTTTGTAACTAACTGATTTTTCTTCACGTTTGCCGAACTGGTCCAAGATGACGTCTTTCTTAACGAAAGTGTTTTTCTCAAGGCCAAGGTATGCTCGATAGCTAGACCACATATAGTCTTCGAGAACACGCACCAGACCAGCATCTAATGCCTGTCGGTGGATGTACCTTGTTAACCATTTTCCATAGAGATTACACTGTACAATCTTGTTATTGAACCGCTTCCCGAATACATGACCCACACGATTTGATACACGATTAAAGTATTGAGCATATTCACCGTGAAGATCCATCATAAACTCAGAGATCCTGTTTCTCCGATCATGGATGAACAGATGCACGTGCCATTCCATTAATGCATACGCAATGACGCTGATGTCATGTATCCTGGCATGAGCAACCAACAAGCTAAGATATTTGCGATAATGTTTTGGATCCTTAAAAACGGGATGTCGGTCATTGCCCCAGGCATATATGTGATGATAAAGGTCTTCGCCACGCTGCCGGATTTTCCATGCCATAATGATTCCTGAGAATTATACACATTAAAAATAAAAAATCAATAACATTTTCCCATTATCTACCACTACAAAAAATTACTTCGAAATATCAGCACTTTTAAGCTCTAAAATTCAACAAACGCTGACAGGTCGTTTGGTGTAATCTGGTCTCTATCCACCTGATAAAGTAGGATAGGTCATACCAAAACGGTATTTGTAATAGACGCGCATTCCTACTAAAATAACAATCACTAACAAAAGATACCAGGGATATAGATATGCCGTGATAATGGTGAAGACCAATCCTGGTAATCGAAATGAAGCAATGGTAAATTTTCGGTTGATCTTATTTTTTAGAAAAAAGTAGCTTGCGACATAAATGAATACCGGTAAAGAAATGCCTGCTGGTATTAGGCAGATAATGTCTTTTAAAATTAGCGATATAATAACTGCACCAGCCATCAAGATTGTTGAGGCAATATAAGAGACACCCTCTTTCAAGAATACCCCTGTCGTCTTTTCACCAACCTTTTTGTCACCTTCAATATCAACAATTGTTGTGTTTATAAATACTGCACAGATACTTAAGAAATATGGTAAAAACTTTAAAAACATAAACCACTCAAAATTACGAAAAACAAGCCAGCCAACCCCGAAGTTTATCATACCATAACCGATGCCATTACTGAGCGTATCTAGTATCGGTTTTCCTTTTAATTTAATGGGCGGCAAGGAGTAAAGTATACCCATTAACAGCGAAACAAATATAAAAATAATAAATGTCTTGCTAAATTGTAATGAGAATACGATTGCCAGAATCCATAAGATTGACATTTCGATGTATGCATATTTTGTTTTTATATAACCGCCTGAAAGTAAAAATAATTTCTTATTTATCTTATCGGTCTCGATGTCCGTAATTTGATTTAAGATATAGACACCACCCATTATAAAAGTGTAGATCATTAAACCGAAGATAATTTCTATAGTAAATCCACCTTTTTGACGGGCTAAATAACTGCCAATAAGAAAAAAATCCCAAACCGGGATTAAAATTAATGGTCTTAAGATAAATAGATAATCAAAAGGATTAAATTTAAAATTCATTTTTAGATTATTCTATCAGGACCAACAGTGCCATAATACCGATACCAAGTGCTATTGAAACAAATTGCAAAAGTGATGCTGATGCGGTTTCACAACCTTGAAGTTCAGGTATCAAATCAGACCCAGCAATATATATAAAACCTCCCGCAGTAATGGGTAGCAAGGCTACCGAATATCCTGTGACATACGGACCTGCAATTAGCGAAATAAAGGCACCAATAAACGATGTCAATGCCGATATGAAATTTAAGGCCAAGGCCCTTTTAACTGAAATGCCACCATGAACAAAAATGCCGAAGTCACCAATCTCTTGGGGTATCTCATGGAGAATGACGGCAAGCGTAGTGGCAATGCCAATAGGAATACTAACACTATAACTGGCACCAATAAGCATACCATCAATAAGGTTATGAACACCATCGCCAATCAGATTCATTGTGACTACTGGATGGGGATGGGTTTTGGAGGTTGGAATGTGACAGTGTCTCCAACGGACAAATTTTTCTAATATAAAAAATATAAGGATGCCAGCCACAATATAAAGCGAAGTAACTAAATTTAAGCCAAGTTCTTTAAATGCCCCAGGTAGAAGGTGAATAAAGGCGTCACCAAATAGACCGCCGACTGCAAAACTAACAAGAAACAGTAAAATCTTCTGTAATTTATTTCCTTTAAGCGAGAGGAAAAAAATACCGATGAGCGAAATTACACTAATTAAAAAAACACTGATTAGGGTATAGAGCCAGACCTTCATCATATAAAAATGCTAAATTTGAAGCCATCAGGCTTTCATTACCTTCCCGGCACTTAGACAGTCGGTACAGACGAGGACCCTTTTCACCTTTCCGTCAATTTTTATCCGCACACGCTGTAAGTTTACATTAAATTTTCTCTTTGTTACATTGTGGGCGTGACTGATGTTAGAACCAACCCGGGCACTTTTACCGCATATTGCACACTTTTTCGCCATAATTATTCTCCTTTCACTTTGTTATTATACTAAATCTGCCATCAAAGTCAAGAACTGTCACTTTTTGTTCTTATTTTTAGGTATTTAAGAATTTTGAACTTTTAGGCATTTAACTTTTTCTAATTGACACATAAACTTTAATTTGTATAATCGATTATGACTATACACGAAAATATTGCCAGATTAAAAATGAAAATTGAAAATGTCGCAAAGCGCGTTGGTCGTAATGCTAACGAGATAACCATTATTGCAGTTGCGAAAACTTTTCCAGTAGAAAAAATTGAAGAAGCAATTGTCAGTGGCATAGGGATTATCGGTGAAAATCGCGTGCAGGAGGCAAAGGCAAAGTTCGAAATTATTGGCAATAGGGTCGTATGGCATCTGGTTGGACACTTGCAGACTAATAAAGTAAAAGATGCCTTAAAAATCTTCTCTTTAATCCATAGTCTTGATTCAATGAGGCTTGCCGAGGAGATTGAAAGGAGGGCGGAAAATTCTATTGATTGTTTGATCGAGGTCAATACCTCAAAAGAGGAAACGAAATTTGGGATCTCGCCCGATGAATTATTCAAATTTTATGAATCAATTAAAGAATTTAAAAAAATTAATATTTTGGGTTTGATGACCATTGGACCCGGCTGGGCAATTACCGACCCAGAGGCATCGCGACCTTGTTTCAAAGTCCTGCGCGACCTGCGCGACGAACTTGCCCAGGCATTCGATAAGCCATTTTCAATTCTTTCAATGGGCATGACCTCAGACTTCGAGGTGGCGATTGAAGAGGGCTCAAATATGATTCGCATCGGCACAGCAATTTTTGGGCCGAAGAGCAAAGTCAACACACCCCCTTGAAAAATATTAATTTATAACTATAATTTAATTAGAGGTTAACCAAAAGGAGGTATGAGATGTTAGTTCTTTTTATCTTGACATGGTTTAGATTCCAGATAGATACAACTAGTGCCGGGGGCACAGGAATCGCCATTGACCAGAACCATCGTCCTCATGTTTTATACTATTCGGCAACTAATCAATTAATTCACAGTTTCTGGAATGGGACCAATTGGCAAAAAGAGAGTGTCTGTCCGGTTGCGAGCTATCATAATGGTGGGCCATCTGTAATAATTGATAATCAGAACCGAATTCATGTTGCATTCTTCAATAATACAGAAAGACTCAGTTATGCAGTATACCAGGGAACCTGGCAGTTTGAAACAGTTGATACTGCTTATAGAACTGGTGATTATTGTGATATTACCTTGGATAGTAACAACCAACCCCATATTGCATATCACCGAAGCACAGGTTTGTTTAGCGGTTATCTGCGGTATGCCGTAAAGATAACCCAATGGCAAATTTACGAGCATAGCTCAGAATATGGTGGATACCACGCCTCACTTGAACTCGATAGTCTTGACCACCCTCATATTTCTGATTGCAATGATTGGAGTGCCGGCGACCTTCGCTATATCTATCACGACGGTCAAAATTGGCATTATGAGAAACCCGTCATCGGCAATGCCTCAGGCTATAATTCACTCGTCCTTGATAATCAGGACCGTCCACAGATAAGTCTCTACTGGGTTGGTGGCACAAGTTTTGATTTAAGGTTCACCGAGAAGAATTCCGGCAACTGGCAGATTCATATTGTTGACCCAGGACAACAACCTTTTAAGAGGGGTTGGGAAAATAAAATCGCCATTGATAATAACAATAATCTACATATTGCCTATCATTGCCATAATGAAGGTCTTCTTAAATATGCCCATGGATATGGCGCCAGCTGGTCTACAGAAATTGTTGATACCATAGGTGGATATGAGGCAAATATTGGAATTGCTGTGGATGGCAACGACATTTACATCAGTTATCATGATGAGTATACTACAGATGTATGGGTCGCCTCGACCAGAAATCTCGTTGCAATTGACGAAACAACGGTAAAAGTCATAGACCATCGCCCTTGCAAGATAATCAACGGCACAATTGTCGTTGAAGGACCATTCCGACTCTATAATATAACGGGTTGCATTCTTCTTCAGGGAGATTTTAAACCAGCAAAGAATATTAAACTTAACAAATCTGGCATCTATTTTTTGAAGACATTGAATTCTAATTATAAGATTGTCGTAATCCACTAAACCCTTCTTTCTCTTAGCTATCGGCGTGAGTATGTTGGAGAATAATAAACAGGGTAGCGAAGATTTACATAAACTTAATGAGTGGCGCCGGTATCAATCCACACTTTCATTTATACTATATGTGGCCACAAAAAAATTATTCCCAAAAAGCAGACTTAGAATTGAACACTCCATGAGCCAGGGATTCTACTGTATCTTAGAAAGGGATAAAAGAGTAATTAATAGTGACTTAAAAAAGATTGAAAAAGTGATGAGGACAGTAATAACAAAAAATGTGCCAATAAAAGAAACAACTTATTCTAAAAAAGAAGCAATGAAACTCTTCCGACGACTTGGTGCAAAGGACAAGATTATGCTTTTGGAAAACACCAGGATAGACAATGTTATGATATATTCACTACTGGACTTCTATGATATGTATCCGGTGCCACCATTTGATTCAACCAGTAAGGCTAACCTATTTTATTTAAAGAACTTCCTGCCCGGGTTTGTTATTGTATTTCCGACATGGTCGGATTTATCTAAAATGCCACAGTATATACTACAATATCGTTTGGCAAAAATCTTTAATGAATATCTGGAGTGGTGTGAAATCTTAGGGATAACCGATGTCGGTGAATTAAATTATGAAATAAGGAATGGCCGGGGTCCGGAAATCGTCAAGGTTAGCGAGGCCCTTCATGAAAAGAAGATTGTCTATATTGCAGACCGCATTACGAAGGAACACAGAAATATAGTTCTAATTGCGGGTCCAAGTAGCGCCGGCAAAACTACATTTACAAAAAGGCTGGCAATACAATTATTGGTGAATGGGTTAAGACCACTTATCATATCCACCGATGACTATTTTCTTCCTCATGCCAGGACACCTGTGGATGAATCAGGTCGGCTCGACTTTGAATCTATCAGGGCGGTAGATATTTCTTTACTAAATAATCTTCTCTTAAAAATTATTGATGGTAAAAAGGTTATATCACCAAAGTTCAATTTCAAAACTGGACGCAGAAAAAAAGGACCGATTGTCTACCTGCCAAAAAATGGCGTAATCCTGGTCGAAGGCATACATTGCTTGAATGAAGAGCTAACCTATAAGATCCCAAAAACTATCAAATTTAAGATTTACATAAGTGCCTTGACCCAGCTTAACATTGACGACCATAATCGAATTTCAACTACCGACACGAGGATGACAAGACGGATAGTCCGAGACATCTATTTCCGCGGTTATCATGTGGAAGGGGTTTTGAAACACTGGGGTAGTGTTCGAAGGGGTGAGGAAAGAAATATATACCCATTCCAAGAAGAGGCTGATGAGATGTTCAATTCAGCACTCATCTACGAACCAGCAGTCCTGAAAAAATGCTGTGTTCCAATCCTTCAAAAAATTTCAAGAACAATGGCTGCTGAATATGAAGAGGCAAAAAGATTATTGAACTTATTGAATCTATTTTACGACCTCGATGAACGGGATGTGCCATCAAATTCAATATTAAGAGAATTTATTGGCAGTAGCTCATTTGTGTATTAATAACTGTGCCCCTTGACTTTGCAGAATTTTCGGATATAATCTTTATGTAAAGGAGATAACCTTCAACCCTGTTTTTCTCACTAATAATAATGGATTTTTGACCTGGTTCAATGAAAATCGCCAGGCAGTCAAAGAGTTATTTTTTAGCCAATTCCTATTTTACAGTTGTGTAAAAATAGACTGGAGGTGATATGGGTAAAACCTTAGCCGAGAAGATTTTATCAGCAAAAAGCGGTCAGGATGCTCATGCCGGCGATATTGTCATTGCGAAGGTTGATGTAGCGGCATTTCAAGACGGCACTGGACCACTTGGTGTGCGTCAGCTTCAAAAGATGAAGTTAGAAAAAGTCAAGGCACCAAAATCACTTGCCTTTATTGACCACGCGGCACCTTCGCCAAGAAAAGAACTATCCAATGACCATATCTTACTCAGGGAGTTTTGCCAAAAATCAGGTGCAACCCTTTCCGAGATTGGCGAAGGGGTTATTCATCAAAGGCTGGTAGAATCTTATGCGAAACCCGGTGATGTTGTCATTGGTGCTGATTCTCATTCCTGCACCTCTGGCGCATTAGGTGCATTCGCGACGGGTATGGGGTCAACCGATGTCGCCATTGGAATGGCACTGGGCAAGACCTGGCTCAAAGTTCCTGAAACATTTCGCATTGAGGTAAAGAATAATTTCCAACCCGGGGTCTATTCCAAGGATTTAATTCTCTATCTAATCGGTATGATTGGCGCAGATGGTGCAACCTACAAGTCTCTGGAGTTTGGTGGGGAGGCAATTGACAATATGTCAATGGAATCCCGGTTTGTCCTCTCGAATATGGCAGTCGAGGCAGGTGCAAAAACAGGAATCATCGCCTCGGATAATATTACAAAGGAATATCTAAAGTTGCGTAGCAGAATTGCTGACTGGCAACCTCTACTACCGGATAAAGATGGCGAATATGAACGGATTATTGAAATTGACGCCTCAAAACTTGAACCTCAGGTTTCCTTTCCCCATACTGTGGATAATACAAAGCCAGTAAAAGATGCAAAAGGTATAAGGATCCATCAAGTTTTAATTGGAACCTGCACAAATGGCCGTAACGAAGACCTGAAGATCGCTGCCGCTATATTAAAAGGCAAAAAGATTGCGCCATGGGTAAGGTTGATCTTATGCCCTGCCTCTCGTGATATATATCTCGATGCCATAAGATTAGGTCTTTTAGAAATATTCGTTCGTGCTGGTGGTATAATAATGGGTCCTGGTTGTGGTCCATGTGTTGGCGTGCATGAAGGTATTCTTGGTGATGGTGAGGTCTGTCTATCAACAGCAAATCGGAATTTCAAAGGTAGGATGGGTAATCCCGAAGGTTTTATCTACCTTGCCTCACCGGCAACTACTGCATATTCCGCACTCACGGGCGAAATCAGCGACCCAAGGGAAGTTATAAAGAAGAGTAAAAAGGGGCGCAAAAAGTGATAGCTAAATAAACAGGGGGTTTAAATGGATGCCTTAAAAATTAAATTAAAAGAAAAAATCCCAGTATGGCGGGAAGAAATAAAAAATTTGGTTAAAGTCCATGGTGAAAAAAAGATATCAGAGGTAACAATCAGCCAGGCTTATGGCGGTATGAGGGGTGTTAAGGCATTGATATGCGATACCTCACTTGTCCCACCTGATAAGGGTTTGATAATTCGAAACAAACCGATTGCCGAGCTGAAAGATAAATTATCTGAGGAAGTGCTGTTCCTCTTGATTACTGATGAACTGCCCGATAAAGAGGGACTCGAAAATCTTAAGGCAGATTTAAAGAAGCGTTCAACAGTGCCAAATTATGTCTGGAAGACATTGGAGGCATTACCTAAAGACACACATCCAATGGCAATGTTCAGTCTTGCTATACTGGCAATGGAAAATGAATCCATATTCAGAAAGAGATACACTGAAGGTATGAAAAAAGAGGAATATTGGGAATCGACACTTGAAGATTGCCTAAATCTTCTTGCAAAACTGCCAGCAATTGCCGCGGGTATATACCGAATGAGGTTTAGTAAAGGACCACGCATAACATCTAACCCAAAATTGGATTGGGCAGCAGATTATGCCCATATGTTGGGAATCCCTGACCCAAAGGGTGAGTTTAAGAACCTGATGCGCCTTTATATGGTCTTACACTCTGACCACGAAGGTGGCAATGTTAGCGCCCATACCTGCCACTGCGTTGGCTCTGCCCTTTCGGATCCCTATTATGCAGTATCTGCAGGTCTAAATGGTCTTGCAGGTCCATTACATGGTCTGGCAAATCAGGAATGTCTGGCTTGGGCAATTGAGGTCAAAGAGAAATTCGGTGGTGTTCCCAAGGATGAAGACCTCAGGCAATTCGCCTGGGATACCTTAAATTCAGGCCAGGTAATACCAGGTTATGGGCATGCCGTCTTGAGAATAACTGACCCGCGATTTGATGCATTCCATGAATTTGGTGCAAGGGTCTGCCCTGATGATCCGCTCTATCAGATTGTTGCCAAGGTTTTTAAAATTGTGCCCGGTGTGTTAAAGGAACAAGGTAAGGCAAAAGACCCGTGGCCAAATGTTGATGCCGCTTCGGGTTGCCTCTTGTATCATTTTGGTTTGACTGAATTTGAATACTATACCGTCCTCTTTGGTGTCTCAAGGGCAATGGGCATGTGTGCACAACTTGTTGTAAGCCGCGCCTTAGGTGAACCTATCGAAAGACCAAAATCGGTGACAACCGATGAGGTAAAAGTGGCTGTGGGAGGATAATATGGTTCTGACGGGCAAGGCTTGGAAGTTTGGTGACAGTATTTCCACTGATTTAATCTGCCCTGGTAGATATTTCCATCTCCGCTCCAATCTACCAGAACTTGCCAAACATGTTCTCGAGGATGCAGACCCAGAATTTGCCAATAAGATGTCAAAAGGTGATTTTGTTGTGGCTGGGAATAATTTCGGACTTGGTAGTTCTCGTGAGCATGCACCAACGATCATCAAACTCGCTGGTATTTCTGCGGTTTTGGCAAAATCATTTGCCCGCATATTTTATCGCAATGCAATCAATATTGGGCTACCGCTTGTTGAATGTGATACCGACAAGATTGAACAGGGAGATGAACTCGAGGTTGACCTTGCATCAGGAACAATCAAAAATAAGAAAAAGGGGATTGAACTTAAGGCGCATCCCTTACCAAAGGCGATGCTCAATATTTTAAATGATGGTGGTCTATTAGCCCATATTGAAAAACATGGGGATTTTAAGTTAGATTAGCAATTAAAAAATGAAGGAGAATAAAGATGAAAAAGAAGAAAAAATTAACAAGAAAGATTAAGAAGACCAAAAAGATAAAAAAGAGACGACCAACAAGACCAATAAAAAAGAAAAAGGCAGTTAAGAAACCAAAAAAAGAGGTTAAGAAGTTATTGAGCCCAATTGAAAGGGCAAAGGAACATTTTGGTATAATTCTTGAGAAACAAATAAAAAGGGTCGAAACTATAAAAAAAGCACAAGACTGGATTGACTATTCTACCCTTAAACCAGTCATTATTGGTGTCATTGGTGGTGATGGCATCGGTCCCTATATCACCAATGAGGCCCAGCGCGTGCTTGAACTTTTACTAAAAGATGAAGTTGTTAATCGAAAAGTGGAATTTAAAGTGATTGAGGGTTTGACAATTGAAAAACGGGCTGAGGTGATGAAGCCAATTCCCGATGAGGTCTTGGCAGAGATCAGAAAGTGTCATGTCTTATTAAAAGGTCCAACAACGACGCCCAAAAAAGGCGACCCCTGGCCCAATATTGAAAGTGCAAATGTGGCAATGCGAAAAGAACTCGACCTTTTTGCCAATGTCAGACCGGTGCGCGTGCCATCCCAGGGTATAGATTGGATATTCTTCCGAGAAAATACAGAAGATGTGTACGCACTTGGACCATATGGAATTGAGGTAACACCTGATTTGGCAATAGACTTCAAGATGATTTCCAAGCCGGGCAGTGACCGGATTATAAGACTTGCCTTTGAATATGCAAAAAAGAACAATAAAAGTAGAGTAACTGCAGTCACCAAAGCCAATGTTGTTAAAACAACAGATGGTTTATTCTTAAAAACCTTTTACGAAATTGCAAAAGAGTATCCAGGGATAAATGCTGATGACTGGTTTATTGATATTATGACAGCAAAACTTGTTGACCTAAAGAGGCGAACCGAATTTAAGGTTTTTACACTGCCCAATTTATACGGTGATATTTTAACCGATGAGGCCGCTGAATTTCAAGGTGGTGTGGGAACCGCAGGCAGTGCCAATATCGGTAAGCGCTATGCGATGTTTGAGGCAATTCATGGTTCAGCACCGAGAATGGTTCAGGAAGGTAGAGCGCAGTATGCAGACCCCTGCAGTGTGATTCGTGCAGGTGCCATGATGCTTAATCATATCGGCCATGTAGAACTTGGTAAAAAACTTGAAATGGCGCTTGATATTTGCGGACAATATGAGAAGAAACTTGTAATGACCGGAAGGTCAACTGGTGCAACTGGTAGGGATTTCTGCAATTACATACTGGAGACGATGAGCGACTCGAATCTCGAAAACCGCTGGAACGAATATCAGAAAGGATAGACTCTCTCAGCGTATTGCCCTCTCCCTCAAAGGGAGAGGGCAAGGGTGAGGGTGGAAAATAAGGGGCTGGGTTTTCCCAGCCCCAATTGTTTGGTCAAAATTAAAAAACATCGTCCATCTAAAGATGGACGCTACAAAAGAAATGGAATTTTTTCGTAAATCTGTAGCGTCCGACTTCAGTCGGACGTTCAGACATCTCTTGATTTTATATAAATCTTAATTATAATTTACTATAATGGATAGAAATTTAGAAAAAACAAAACTGTTACCAGAAATCAATATTAAAAAAGGTCAATCAGGCGAGATTAAGGTTTCATTTCCTTATAATCCTTTCTTTGTTGCAAGGGTTAAAACCATTAAAGGTCATTGTTGGCATCCTGAGGGGAAATACTGGTTCTTTCCAAACACTGATGGAACCTTGGAGAAAATTTTAAAGATCTTTGAAGACGAAGAAGTCCACATAGATCCCACCCTAGAGACTGAACTTAAAAACCCTCCGGAGGTCATTGCGAGGAGCGAAGCGACGAAGCAATCTTTTATAGAAATCAATAAAATTCCCTCTCCTCTTGTGGGAGAGGGTAAGCTTCTGTCCCGAACTTGTTTCGGGAGTGAGGGGGATTTTCAAAACTTGCGCCGAGAACTCCTTTCAAGAAAATACAGCTATAAAACAGTCAAAGCCTATTTCTATTTTAACAGAGATTTTTTAAGATTTACTAACAAAAATCCTAATGAAATAAATGAGAGTGACATAAAGGATTATCTCCTTCATCTTGCTGAAAAAAAGCAATTTGCTACTTCAACACTGAATCAGGCAATCAATGCGTTAAAGTTTTATTATGGCACTATGCTCAAGAAAAAATTTATGTACGACGTTGTGAGACCTCGTAAGGACAAAAAGCTGCCTATTGTCTTAAGCCAAGAAGAAGTTGCAAAAATTCTTTCATCAGTCGAGAATATAAAACACAAAGCAATCCTGATGTTGACTTATTCTGCGGGATTGAGGGTGGGAGAAGTTGTAAAACTGAAACCAGAGGATATTGACAGTAAAAGAATGTTGATTTATATCAGAGGTTCAAAGGGCAGAAAGGATAGGTATACTTTGCTCTCTCAAAAAGCACTAGAAATTTTGAGGCAATATTGGAAAAAATATAAACCTATAAAATGGTTATTCGGAGGAGTAAAAGAAGGTAGATATCTTTCAACAAGAAGTGCAGATAAGATATTTCGTAATGCATGTGAAAAAGCAGGTATTAAAAAGGAGATCTCGTTACATACACTCAGACATAGTTTTGCCACGCACCTTTTGGAAGGTGGCACAGATTTGAGGTATATTCAAGAACTTTTGGGACATGCTCATAGTAAAACCACTGAGATATATACCCATGTCTCTACCAAAAGTTTAGGCAAGATAAAGAGCCCCCTTGATAATCTGAACTTAGAAAGTAAGGTATCAGATGACTAAATTTGTAAACAGGAATAAGTTGTTTCGTTCTTCGGTCAGAACAAAGGCATCCGCCTTAAGTGCTGATAGCATCCCTAAAATGGATTATATCCGCACTCAGGGTGCTGATATGAACGAGTTAGACGCTATTTCGCCTGTATGGTTCATAAGTTTGATAAAGGAGTGAATTAATTATGAAAGTTAAAAATCCATTTTTAAAGGTTGTCGAAGCAAAACAGCACTCACCAGTTTACATGATGCACCGATATTTTGCACGACGACCACACAATGTATTCTCTGAGTTAATTAAGCACTATACGGAGAAAGGAGATATTATACTTGATCCCTTCTGTGGCGGAGGGGTTACCGTAGTTGAGGGGTTGTTGCTTAAACGGAAGGTCGTAGGAATAGATATTAATCCATTGGCAACATTTGTTACAGAAATGGAAATAGAACCTTTAGATATTGATAGATTTTGGAAAGAATATAACCGTCTAAGAGAGAAAGTTCAGGCGACCATGGATTATCTCTATAGGACAAATTGTTCTCGTTGTTCTAGTTCTTCTACACTTTTCGGATCAAAAGTCGGCTCTTACCTTGACTGGGTCGAATGGGAAAATGGGATAATGCTCAAATGCAAATATAGATGTTTACAAGGACACTCTGGAGAGAAGAAACCTGACGAAAACGATATTTCTCTCGCTCATGAGATTGAAAGAGATTTTGAAAAGATAATTAAAGAACAAAAACTTTGGTATCCCCAACAATCTATTCCAAACGGAGATAAAACGGATTCTCTCTTACAAAAAGGATATGATTATTTTTGGCAACTTTTTACAAAGAGGAATCTTATTGCACTTTCTATCTTACGACAAGAAATCCTCAAGATCAAAGATTTACAGGTTCAAAAGTTTTTACTCTTTGTATTGAGTGGAACACTTAAATGGGCAAGCAAGCAGAGTCATCTTAGAGGTGATGTCGTTGAAGGCTGGGCTATGCATGCCTATTGGATTTATCCACGGAGTTTAGAAATTAATGTCTGGGAAACTTTTACCAAACGATGTAAGGCTATTATAAGAGGTAAAAAATATATCCACACATTAAATAATAATTACAGAAAAGCCTCAACATTTGATGACATAAAGGCAAATGCAAATGTTATGATACTCAATCAGTCCTCTGATAATTTACCTCTTCTAGATGGTTCTATAGATGCAGTTATAACCGACCCCCCTTATGGTGGGAATGTGAATTACGGTGAACTTGCGGATTATTGGCTGGTTTGGCTCGATGGTGTATGTCCAAGTATTATGGATAAAACTAAGGAGGCAGTGATCAATGTAACTCAAAGAAAAGGTTTAAAAGAATATGAAGAAATCCTATTCAATGTTTTTAGAGAATGCCATAGAGTCCTGAGAAATGGTAGTCCATTAGTTGCAACATTTAACAGCAAAGATATTGTAATTATATCGAGTTTTGTTAAAGCCGTTGTTAAGGCAGGTTTTCAGTTTATGAAAGATGGCTTGTTGTATCAACCACCTATCAAGGCTTATGTTACTACTGTACATGCTAAGGAAGTTGGAGCATTTACAGGAGATTTTATCTTTACCTTTTGTAAGGAGGAGAAATCTAAAGAATTTATGGTTGTAGATAAAACTTATTGTAGAAAACAAATAGATGAGGTTGTGAGCAGGTTCGCAAAAAAAGCAAGGACAGAAATCCAGCTACGAAAATGGGTTTATGAAGAAATCATACCTCTTATGGCCGAGTGGGTGAAAAGTGATGGTGACTGGATAATTGAGGTGGCAAGATACGCAGAATTACAAATAAAAAAGCAAAAATTTGAAAACTTACATTTTGACCAAGCGAGGGCTATTGCCAGATGATAATCGTAACTCAATGGAGGTTAATAAATGAGTCCAATTGATTTTAGCAAAGAAAATCAGGATGCTGGTAAGTTTGCCCATGATTTATTTCCAAAATTCTTCAAGATTTTAGATGTGAAAGAACGCTATAAAAGAATCGGTCCAGATAAGCACCTCTATTTTAAAGGTGAAATCGTTGCATACGCCGAGCTGGAAGTTAAGCGGGTTTGGAAGACCAAAGAATGGAATGCCGAATGGCCAACGGTTCAGTTTCCTGAGAGAAAGGGACATTATCCATCTGATGAGTATTGGCAGAAAAGAGAAATTAAAGATAAGTTGCCGAAAAAACCAGTATTCCTTGTTATGTTTAATCATGATGGAAGTAATGGACTAATTGTAGATGCCAAAACTGTAGCTGAATCTCCATGCCCTCGTGTTTGGAGCAGGAGAGGAGCCGAACACTTCTATCAGGTTCCGGTAGAAAAAGTAGTATTTGGCCCTGAAAACTTTGAGAAACATATACTGGATAGTTTAGGAATAAAAGTTGAAAAGTGAAAAATAGACAGATGCTATCGGCGAAACGGCGTATAACACAGTATAAAAGGTTCGCCCTTCGCGCTCACTCAAATCCTTCGCTGACGCTCAGGACTTCTTTTATACTGGGAACGTTAGGCGAAACGGGGGTAAAAGAAAAGATAAAGGTGAAGATATAATGAGTGAGAAAGTAAAAACAACTCATAAACTCATATTTGGAGATAGCGAAAATATGAAAGAATTACAGGATGGGAGCATCCATCTTGTAGTTACAAGTCCACCGTATTTTAATGCTCCCTTTGATTACCCTGATCTTTTTGAGAATTATGATGCCTATTTGGACAAGATGAGAAAAGTCGGAAAGGAACTGAGAAGAGTAGTAGCTCAGGGTAGATGCATATGTATAGTGTGTGATGATACTTTAATAAACGGTAGGAAATTTCCTGTTGTTGCAGACTTAACAAAAATCTATGTCGAGGAAGGCTTTATTTACCGTGACAAAATTATATGGATTAAGCCAGAGGGTTATATTCGGATAAGTAGAAGAAGCGGGGTGGTCTTACAGCACCCTTATCCGATGTATTTTTATCCTGACAATATTCAAGAGACAATACTTATTTTCCAAAATGGCAAATTTGATTACAAAAGTATTTCGGATGGGATAAAAGAAAAATCCAAGATCGACACTTCTGAATATCAACAAAGTAAATGGTATTTGACCACATGGAATATAACCAATGTTTTACCGTTTAAAAATCGCCTTGAAAATGGTATCGCCGCTTTTCCCGAGGAAATTCCCAGGAGACTCATCAGATTATTTTCCTTTGTAGGTGAGACAGTTTTAGATCCATTCATGGGTTCGGGAACAACCAACAAAGTAGCTGCAATGTTAAAAAGAAACAGCGTCGGATACGAAATAGATTTAGAACTGTGTGAGATCATCAAAGAAAAAATGGGATTGAATCAAAGTTCTTTATTTGAAAAAGATTATGAAGTTGAGATAGTATTTCGAGATGATGTAAAGCGGCTTCGAGCACAATTACAAAATAAAGTCAGCAATCAAAAATCGGTGGTGAAAAATGACAAAAGAAACCCAAATAAGTCTTTCTGATAAAGACAGAGATAGATTGCTTGAGATTTTAGAGAGACAAGGTAAGACCAAATGGTTTAAAAGATGGAAAGAGCATATGGCTGTACCTGATAACTTAAATCCCCTCTCTTCAAACAGGGACGAACAAGAGAAGGTGCTACGATACTTATTGTTAAGAGTTTTAATTAATCAGCAGGCCAAATTCGAGAAAGTCAGAGAGATGTCTATAAGGATATCAGAAGAATTTACAGATGTTGTCTTATTTGAACCCCATAAAATTTCTGAATCTGAATTATTCAAAGTTTTTAAAGATATAGCGGGTGAAAAAGGTTCTTTATTATATAGGGTTGGGGCGTTAGGTGGGATTAAACCTATTTCTCTCTTTACTTATCGTTTCAAAGCTTACGAGGGTTTCATAAAATGGTTGAATGAAAACAAGCAAAAATTTTTTGATACTATCGTAGGGAAATTACAGGATAAGGAACCGGTTGAACTCTTTGAGTTCTTAAACACTCATCCTATACTTGAGGCTGGCTGGGTAGGAGACGATCCAAAGGCTTGTAGAATGTTTGTGAATTGGGTAGTTTTCCTTCTCGACGAGATATGGAAATTGAAAATAGCAAAGATGGAAAAGACATTGATGATAGTTGATGGTCATGTTGGTAAGGTATTTTGTAGAAGTGGACTATTAGAACAAGTACTTTATGAAAAGGGACGCCCATATATTATCCAAGCGAGTAAAATGAGACCTTGGATAGAAGAAATAGTCTCAACCTCGGGGAAAACACCATTTTATGTTGATAATGGCGCATTCTATCTTTTTGAGGATGAGTTTTGCACAGACCTAAATCCAAATTGCCTGAAGTGTCCAATAAACGGGACATGTAAACAATACAGAAAATGGACCGCCTATCAAAAGTGGGAAGAATAAGCATGACCGCCACTTCATATAACAGAGCGTATTTGGCTACGGTGCTTCGCACCTCCGCCCAAATTCCTCGCTTCGCTCGGAACTTCAGATACGCTCAGCCGTTATACGAAATAGTGATTGCTCTGTTTTACCTAAAATCAATGTAAATGGGAAATAACAATATGAAAATTACTTTTTTAGGAACAGCGGCAGCGACTTCATGTCCTTTAATGTTTTGTAGATGTGAAGTTTGCGAAAAGGCACGGAAATTTGGCGGTCCTAATTTTAGAAAGAGAACATCTTTACTTATCAATAGTGATTTACTGATTGATCTTGGCCCTGATATCATGTCCGCTTCCTTCATGCATGGGATTTCCATAGCAGAAGTCAGATATTGTCTGCAAACTCACTCGCATTCAGATCATTTTGATGTGTCTCATTTCAGCACCCGCGTTTCTGAATATGGCACCATAAATGCACCGAAACTCGAACTATACGCTTCAAATGCCACTCTTAATCAAATGTCCGAAATGTTAAGAAGTGAGGGATATATTAACAACATACTTGATCCCAAAGAACAAAAACGCTTAAACATCAATGTTTTTCCGGTAAAAGCTCTTCAAACATTCACGGCAGGTAAATATCAAATTTCAGCATTCCCGACAAACCACGATAAGTCAGTCGATTCCCTTTTGTATACTATCACAGAAGGCGACTTTACTGTTTTTTATGGCGTTGATACCAACACACTCCCAGGAGAAACATGGCAAGGATTTCATAATAAGAATCTTCAATTTGATATTGTCGTTCTCGACCATACATATGGCCCAAACATTGATGGGGGAGAACATTTGAATGCTAACCAATTTATTGAGCATATACAGAAAATGCGAGGTGAAAATCTGCTAAAAAAGAATGCTCGCATATTTGCAACACATATATCACATGAAGGAAATCCCATACATTCAGAAATGGTTAAATATGGCAAAAAGCATGGATATGAAATCGCTTATGATGGATTAGTAGTCTAAAAAAGTAATCTTCTTGTTGAATAGAACGAATTACTAATTAATCTGCCAGTGGCTTTGCCTCAGGTATGAGTTACTACACTTTTTTGATTTATTAACCAGGTATTCGGCAATTCGGGAATTCCCGAATTGCCGAATGAATCACATTATAACCGATATGCTATTGACATAGTCTATTCGCTGAATACACTTGAATATGGAAGTTTGCAAATTCACCGAAAAGGACCACAAACACTGGGAGGAATTTGTTAACCAGGCAAATAATGGCACGATTTTTCATCTTCAAAAATTTTTAGGATACCATCCACCGGAAAGATTCAAAAATCATCATCATATTATAAAAGAAACTGGAAATATTCTTGCGCTTTTTCCGGGGGTTGTTGATGACAAAACGATAATTTCACATAAGGGTGCCTCTTATGGTGGTTTTATTCTAAAACAAGGACTTGGTATTCATCAAGTTTATCTTATTGTTGAGCATATAATTGAGCATCTTAAGGGACATGGTTATAAAAAAATTATTCTTACGCAACCACCACTAATCTATTACAAAGAACCAAACCAATATATTGATTTTGCTTTGATAAAGAATGGTTTCCACTATCGTAAAAGGGAAATTACCGCCGTAATACCGCTTGATGTGGCTGAGCCACTCTTGACCTTTCATTCAGATGCCAGGCGTTCAACAAAAAAAGCCCTGCGGGAAGGTGTTCAAGTAAAAATTTCCAATGATTTTGCCACATATTACGAAATTTTAAAAAATAATCTGAGGATGAGGCATAATGTTTTACCAACCCATACACTTCAAGAATTACTTAAACTAAAGTCATTATTTCCCAATAAAATCATTCTTTTTGCTGTTTATTTGAAAGACAAAATGCTTGGGGGTATGGTAATTTTTGTGGCTAATCCCAGGGTTATTTTAGCATTCTATATCAGCCATGATAATGAATTTCAGGTATATAGACCAGTTAATCTACTCTTTTTTGAAGTCCTAAAATGGGGAAGAATTATGGGTTTCAGATATCTTGACTTAGGTACCTTTACCCTGAATATGGAACCGAACTGGGGACTTGGTAGATTTAAAGAAAACTTCAATGCCCGGGGATTTTTGCGGGATACATATGAGTTGGACCTATAAGCTAAAAATCCAAAATGCCTAAAATACTAAATTGATGTGCAACAGTTTCCTGTTGCAATTAAATTGGCGGACTTTCGTGAATGGAGTGACACCACTGGTGGTGTCTATCTTGTCTTCGGGAGGCGATATGTTGCATAAAACAATAAAGATCTTTTTATTTTCTCTTTGTGTTCTTGTCCTTTTAAAAGCCCAAGGAGTTGATTCAGCAAGGATATATATTCAAATTGCCAATACTGCCCTTTTTAAAGGCGAATACCAGACTGCTATTGATAATTACAAATCAGCATTAAGATTTCGACCTGAACATGCTGGCGTAACTTATAACATTGCCTGTGCCTACAGTCTTCTGGATAATAAAACTGAAGGCTTGAAATGGTTGGGCAACGCCATAGACCTGGGCTACTACACCTTTGATGATGATGAAGACTTGAGCAATATTAAGGGTACAAAACAATACAAGAAATTGTTGGCAAAAGCAAATAAATTGCTCGCCCAATTAAAGGGCAAGGTCTTTGAACCGATTGTTCTTTTGCCAGCAAATTATGATTCCAGTGTTTCTTATCCATTGATTATCGGGCTTCATGGCTATGGCAGTAACCCGGTAGATTTTTCCAGACTATTTGAGAAAATAAAAGATAAATTAGGTTATATTGTCTGTTGTCCTTATGCTCCAATTGTCATGGGTAAGATTAGTTTTAACTGGGGTGAACTCGACCAGGCAGAAAATCGTATTCTGGGAACAATTGATTTTGTCCAAAACAGACACAAAATTGATAATGAAAAGGTAATTCTTTTGGGTTTTTCCCAGGGTGGTTCAATTGTTTACTACATCGGCTTAAAAGATGCCGGATTATTCAAGGGTGTTGTCTCAATTGCCGGAAATTATGACACAACCTGGAATCAATATTTATCAACAGCCAAAGAAGAATCATTAAAATTTTTTGTTATGCTTGGCGAAGAAGAATCTGAAAATAGAATAAATGCAAATATCGAGGCGTTAAAACAGCTAATCAAAGCCCGTATTACAGTAAGTATAAATATGTATGCTGGCTATGGCCACACGGTTCCGGGAGATGCCGAATTCGAAATTGAGCAAGCAATCAGATGGCTGGAGAAAGAATAAGGATTGATATGATAAAATTGTTTACATTTTTGTTCATCGTATTAAGCATCTGTTTTGGTTTAGAACCGTCTTTACGCATGAAGGCGTTGGGCACTGATTTTGTTCGGCTGATTCCTGATTATGAGACCGACCTTTTCTACGATGCCAATCTCTACGACAAAAAACTTCTGGGAATATCTTATGAACCAGGTTCATCAGCACCAGTAACTTTCCGTATTCTTCCAGGACGATTTGGATTGTGCGGACAATATTGGGGTAGTCATATCGAAAACAAGCCATCATATGTTAATACTACATCTTTCTATGTTAATGACCTCTGGTTGTTGGATTTGAGAGGCAAATTCTGGAAATTCTTAACAAAAGATGTCTGGAACCTGTCAAATGATGGAAGTTACTGTCAAACGAAATATGACTATGGAGACACATTGCGGACAATAAAGTATTTAATGCGTGCAAACGGTGTTGAAAGAATAAGCACAAATTTCCAAGTAACAGTCTCTGGTTGCTCTGGTGTTCTCAATAACTCTATTACAACATATGGATATCCTAATCGGGAGACCATTAATCAATGGTTATTGATTGGTTCTGGAAATATCGGCATTCTTTACCAGAACATCACAGCAAACAATAGGTTCACTTCATTCTACTTAGATTTTGGTGGACCTGCTTCTACAAAAGAAATAGACGGTCTGCCTTATTCGGTTTTCTCGCATCTTGATGATGAGGATATACGACTCTGCTATTTCCTGCGCACGCTTATTGCTAATTTCGGCTGGGCAAAAGGAATACCAATTGGTAATGGTAGTTTCGTTGCTATTGGTCTGCACAATGCATTTTTATACCAACGAACAAATGAAGCTGACACAATTGAACTCCGTGGTTTAAGAAACACTTTATCCTTTCCTGTTGCGATGGAATATACAATAAATAAGGTTATCCTGCGGATGGGCACAAAGGTATTTTATACTTTGAATAATTATCGAAATTGGGATAGTGATTCAATCTACCGCCGGATAAATGAACATCGAGTCAAATTTGACTATTCCTTTGGATTGGGTTTCCAACCAAATGACCATTTGAATTTAGATTTTTGTAACGATACTGATATTTCGTCAGTTAATTATTGGTCTATTTATCTGAAATATATTTACTAAAACAAAAGAAGACCAATAACATATTTCAGTGTATGATTTTATGAAAAAGAATAGTATCCAAAAGCAGTGGGACGACGCTGCAGACGCATGGGCAGACTTCGTGCGCACTGGCAATGATTGGACCAGAGATAACTTGAACAACCCAGCGATGTTCAAGATGCTGGGAAACATTCGCAGAAAGAGAATATTGGACCTTGGATGTGGCGAGGGATACAACGCCAGAATCATGGCGAAAAAAGGCGCAAAGGTTAGGGGCGTGGACTTCTCGAAAAAGATGATAGACCTCGCGGTCAAAGAAGAGAAAAGAAATAAGCTCGGGATAGATTATCACGCTTCGGACGCCTGTAACCTGCGCATGTTCAAAAACAAGACGTTCGATATAGTTGTGTGCTTCATGGCACTTCAGGACATCAAAGATTATAAGGGTGCTATAAAGGAAGTATCAAGAGTTTTGAAAAAACACGGACGATTCGTTTTTGTAATACCACACCCGTGTTTCGAGGTAAGAATAATTGGCGACAAAAAGATCGGCGGGTGGGAGTACAAGCAGGGAACTAAAGAAAGATCAGTCGACGATGTGCCGTACTGGACAAAGGATAAGTTAATCGAAAATGCGCTGTATTATACGGTTGATAGATATTTCGACACCTGTAAGGACGTCATACAGTGGAAAATGGAAAGATTAACAAAGCATTTTGAGACCTCATCATTTCATAGGACGCTGATGAGCTATGCAGATGCATTGCACAGAGCAGGCTTCTTTATATCGAGATTAAAAGAGCCGAAACCAACAAAAACAGGACTTGCGAAACATCCTGAATATTTTGCAGGCAACTTAAGGATTCCTCAGTCTATTGTTATTGAGGCGGTGAAATGCTGATGCACCTTGTTTCAAAATAATGCTGCAAATGCACCCTAAATATATATTTCGACTATCTAAAATTCAACGATTGGCAACATATCACCGATAACTAAGTTTTATAAGTTTAATCTTTCCTAATTCTTTTTCTCCCGAAGCGACAAAAAGAAAATAGATACCAGAGGATATTTCTGTCAGCCTAACATCTTGAATTGTCAAAGAGACCGGAATAAATGGATAAATTTTTTCCAGAACCTTTGTGCCGCAAACTGAATAAAGAACAACCTTTAAGGGTTTTTGCGACGACTCCTTAAATCTCAATTTAATTCCATCTTGGAAAAAAGTAGACACGGGAACAACTTTCAGTGAAGAAGACTCCCTTTGTTCCTCCACTGCGCCAACTGTTGTAAGACTTATAATTGTAAAATCAGCACCAGTACCACTGCCTGTGCTTCTTCCTGTAGTATAGAGATTTCCATCCGCACCATAGATAATAGCATTTGCCTGGTCAGAACTATTCCCTGGACCATTATACCGATAGACCCATCTTTCTATCCCTGTATTGGCAACACTTATAACTACAAAATCATCAATAGTGCCGCTGCCAGTGCTCATCCCTGCAGTATAGATGGTTCCATCCAAACCATAAACAACCGAAGAAGCCCCATCCGCATTATTCCCTGGACCATTATACCGATAGATCCATCTTTCTGTTCCTGCGTTAGTGACACTTATAATCACGAAATCATCACTAGTCCCACTTCCAACGCTGTATCCTGCTGCATAAAGATTTCCATCCGAGCCATAGACAATGGAAAAAGCCTCCTCCCAATCGTTTGCGGGTCCATTATACTGATAAATCCATCGTTCTATCCCAGCATTGGTCAGACTTACAATCGTGAAATCATGAAAAGTTGCACTCTCAATGCTGTATCCAGCAGCATAGAGATTCTCATCCGCTCCATAAACGATGGAATTGGCGCCATCTTCATCGTTTGCTGATCCATTATACGAGTAGACCCATCTCTCGTCCCCTGCATTCGTAAGACTTATAACTGTAAAATCCCAAAATGGGTCGCTAACATTGGTATATCCAGCGATATAGAGATTTCCATCTACGCCATAAACAATAGTATTTGCCCAGTCCCAATCACTTCCTGGTCCGTTATAAGTATAAACCCATCTCTCGGTTCCTGTGTTAGTTAGACTTATAATCGTGAAATCGAAAGAAGTTCCACTGCCCTCGCTGTATCCTGCTACATAGAGATTTCCATCAGAGCCATAGACAATGGAATAAGCCTCGTCATCACCGTTTTCTGACCCATTGTAGGTGTAAACCCATCTCTCTGTCCCTGATGTATCAAGACTGATGACCATGAAATCATAAGCAGTCCCACTGCCAGTGCTCAATCCTGCGATATAAAGGTTGCCATCTAGACCATAAACAATTCCATTTGCCCAGTCCCAACTATTCTCTGTTCCATTATACCGGTAGACCCATCTTTCTGCTCCTGTATTCGTAAGACTTATGACCGTGAAATCCCAAAAAGTCCCGGTGCCTGTGCTCATCCCTGCAGTATAGATGTTTCCATCCAAACCATAAACAACCGAAGATGCCCAATCCCAACTATGCTCTGGGCCGTCATACCTATAGACCCACCTTTCTACTTGAGCAAATAGTAAAAGTGGTGATACTACTTCTATTAATAGCTTCCACATTTGTCTTTCCTTCATGACATCCTCCCATCTTGTTATTCCAAAGCAAACCACTCATCTATACAAAATATATATCTTCTCCTAAATTAAATTTTACATAAATTCCAAGGTAAGTCAAGAACTTAGATTATAAAGATTATAAATGAGGGAACATTAAGGCAGAGGGGCAGACTTCTTCTCTCGTGTCTTCGATATTATAGCAAGAAATTGAGAGATTGAAAGATTGCGGATATGTCAAAAATCTTCATGTTTATAGCAATAAACGGCGGTTTCTTGACAAAACCGCCCTGCTATATTTTGTTAACATTTATCCCCCAAATCTTATGATATTTCAATGCTTATTTTTTGACATTGTCATTTTAAAATTTTGTGAAACTTTTGGCTTGATTTACTTTAACGGTTGGTCAATGGGAATGATTTTTACCTCGGTCGAAAATGCTTTGTTCTGGTGGTCCTTAATATTATAAGCAAATTATTAAGAAATTCAACAACTTTGAATGATACCCAGAGCACAGCACCATCGCTTGACTTTAATTTGGAATTTGTTATAATAAATCATGGTCAAAAATACCGGTGGCAAATTTAAAACAATTATTGAGTCATACTTGAATGATATATTTCAAACTTACCGTTCTGGTGAGGCAACCGAGGCTTCTTATTATACTCATCTAAAAAATTTCCTTGAAAAATATCTTGAAATTGAAAAACATCTGACCGAAATTACTGTGCAACCAAGAAAAACCAACGTTGGCATTCCCGATTTCCTTCTGAAGACTAAAAAATTGCAGATAATTGGCTATATTGAAGCGAAGGATATTGTTGAAAAAAATTTAAGCTATGTTGAGGACACTGAACAATTAAAACGATATCGCGATTCATTACCAAATCTTATTCTAACTAATTTCTATGAATTCAGGCTTTATAGAAATGGTCTTCAGATTGCAGGCGTTGAATTAGCTAATCCGGTATTTTTAAAATTATTTAGGGCTCCTATTCTTATTCCCCAAAATATCGAAAAATTTATGGAATTGCTTGCTGAGTTCTTTTCATTTGCTACACCCAAAGTATATAAGGCAAAAAATCTTGCTACTGAACTTGCAAAACGGACAAAGTTTATGACTGCGATAATCAAAGAAGAACTTGCACAAAACACAAAGTCCTTAATAGATTTCTATAGTGCATTCAAAGAAGAACTAATCGAGTCGCTCACTTTTGAAAAATTTGCCGATATGTATGCCCAAACACTTGCGTACGGTTTATTTGCGGCAAGGGTTAAGGCAAAGAAGAATGATTTCAGCAGAGATACTGCTTATAAATACATTCCTTCAACAATTCCCTTGCTGCGAAAATTATTCTATTTTCTAACCGGTCCAGAACTTCCCGAATCTCTATCCTGGATTGTTGATGATATTACAAATGTTCTATCAAATGCTGATATTTCATCAATTTTAACTGAATTTCACGACCTTTTTGGAGTTAGAGATGACCCAATAATCCATTTTTATGAAACATTTTTGATGGTCCTTAATCCTAAAGAAAGAAAAAGACTTGGTGTTTATTACACGCCGGTGCCGGTTGTTTCATATATAATTCGTTCTATTCATAAGATTCTAAAAGAAGCTTTTGCTAAAAGTGATGGCTTGGCAGACAAAACTGTTATTTTGCTTGACCCGGCAGCGGGAACTTTGACCTTCCCGACCATTGCTGTCCATCAAATAAATGATGAATTAAGACAGAAAGGCAAAGATGGATTGTTTAATGCAATTGTTGCTGAACACATTCTCAAAAATTTCTATGCTTTTGAACTCCTCATCGCTCCTTATGCAATAGGTCATCTTAAAATTTCAATGGTTCTTGAAGACCTTGGTTATAAAATGAAAGATGAAGATAGATTTCAGTTTTATCTTACAAATACATTAGAAACAAAAGAATTACATGAACTACCATTTCTTCCTGATTTAGCAATTGAAGGTAAAAAGGCAAAAGAAATCAAAGAAAAAATACCAGTTTTGGTTGTTGTGGGTAACCCACCATATTCGGTGAGTTCAGAAAATAAGTCTGAATTTATAGAAAATTTGATGGAGGATTATAAACATGATGTTCGCAATGAACGAAATATTCAACCACTCAGTGATGACTATATAAAATTTATCAGATTTGCCCAGTGGAAGATTGAACAGACTGGCAAAGGAGTAGTCGGGATTATTAGCAATAATTCTTATCTTTCTGGTTTAATCCACCGCGGTATGCGAAAACAGTTATTAGATGTATTTGACGATATTTACATACTCAATTTACATGGCAGTTCAAGACTTGGTGAGAAATCTCCGGATGGCTCAAAAGACGAGAATGTTTTTGATATAATGCAGGGCGTAGCAATTGCCATCTTTGTTAAACAAAAAAAGAACGAAAAAATCATTCATTATGCTGACCTTTTTGGTACAAGGGAATTCAAATATCAGTGGCTCAAAACAAATGATATAGAAACTACCAGATGGAAGAAAATTAAGCCAACCCAGCCTTATTATTTCTTTATTCACAAGGAATTTAAAGGAAAAAGAGATTATCAGAAATTTTGGTCTTTACAAAACATTTTTAGTTATTTTCAGGCAGGTGTTACTACCGGTCAGGATAAACTTTTTGTAGATATTAATTATCAATCTCTTAAAGCGCGCATTTTACAAATTTTTAATCGGTCTATAAAAGACAATGAATTAAAAGAACGACTTCAATTAACGAGTCAGGCTGGTGAAAAATTATTGGAAAATAGAAACAAAGTAGATTTTGCCCCCTCCAAGTTAAAACCCTATAGTTATCGTATTTTTGATACCCGATATTTTTATTCAGAAAATATGTTCTTATGGCGCTCTGTCGAAGAACTTCAGCAACATTTTGTCAATAGTAATATTGCATTGGTAACCACTAAATTATTATCGAGTATTTCGTATAAGCATATATTTATAACTAATCATATTGGTGACTATAGTTTTATTTCTAACCGCACGAAGGAAGTCAATTATTATTTCCCGCTTTATTTTTACCGGGAAGCAGAATCGCACAAGAAAAAATCTAATCCCGATAATTTTATGCTGGTATTTGATGAAAAAGAGAAATATAAAGTTAGAGCACCAAACATTAAACATGAATTTCTCAAGCATCTAAATGAAACATATAAACATGAAATTCATCCTGAAGAAATTTTTAACTACATCTATGCGATTCTTTGTATTCCTTCATACCGTGAACAATACAACGAATTCTTGAAAATTGATTTTCCCAGAATTCCGTTTACGAATGATTACAAATTATTTAAAAAATTGAGTGTTTTGGGTGGCGAATTTATTGAATTACACCTCTTAAAATCACCAGTCTTAAAGAATTCATTTGTTAAATTTCCCATTAAAGGAACCGATCGGGTTGATAAAGTTATTTATGAAGGAAAAGCTAAACGAGTTTATATCAATGAAAAACAATATTTTGAAGGTATTCCTGAAGAATTGTGGGAATACTATATCGGCAGTTATCAAATTTTAGAAAAATGGCTCAAAGACCGTCGAGAACGAACTCTTTCCTTGGATGAAATTGACCATTATTTTAAAATGGCAATGGTGATAAAAGAGACCATAGAAATCCAAGGTAAAATAAATAAAATCTATTTAGAGATCGAAAAGAAAATAATACCATCTAATAGAAATGAATAAATATAATTCGTCCATAATAAATAGACAAGAACTTATACAAAAAATCGAAAATGCCTTAAAAAAGCTGAAAGAACCAAATATTTTGTTATCAAGTAGTTTAATGGAATATAAAGAAATTGCTATGATGTTGGATGATAAACAAGCCATTGAATGGGTTGAAAATCAATTAGAGGGGTATAAGGATACCATGATATTATCGGATTACAGAAAAGAAGTCAAGGTAGAAGATAAGATGGAGACTTTTACAGAATCTATCTCATTGTTAGAAGAAGAGTTGAAACGAAAACACGATATTCTCCCAGATGCTACAAATTCACCAATTAATAATCTGATAATGTTCTATAATGTTCAGCGAAGACGTGCAATATTAGATACATTGGATTGGGTTAGACAAAAATCTCATACCTGGCTTGTAAAGAAACTTATAGATATAAAATCGGGTTACTTACCAGAATCTATTTTTATTGAAATACAACAATTTGTGGATACAAAAATAAAGAATCTTGCCCCAGCAATCGCTAATCGTTTTGCGGCAATTCACGATGATTTGGCTTCTTCGAATCAGGCAAAGTGGGCTAATGCAATTTTGTCTTGCCGTGAAATTTTACGACACTTGGCTGATAAATTATTCCCCCTTACAAATGAAATTACCTCAAAAAATGGCCATAAACTCGGAAAAGAAGAATATAGAAATAGGCTAATTGAGTTCATTAAACAAAAAAGTAATAGTGAAAAATTTACTGAAATATTTGGTTCAACACTACAAAATTTTACAGATAGATTAGAAGCAATTTATAATGCCTCATGCAAAGGTAAGTTTCTATGCAAAACTAAAGAAGAAGCGAAAAGACATGTAATTTACACCTATATGCTTGTAGCGGATATTTTAAAACTTACATCCTAAACGATTAAAATTGAAATTGCTGCCCCACCATAATGGGCATGACTGTGTTCACGGATTTACAAACATCTTTGAATTCAAATCTTGCTCTTAACATTACAACAAATTTGTTGTATAATAACTTTGTTGCCAAAAAATCGTGGCTAAATTAGAGGCAAAGAGTTAAAAATTTACACGCATCTACATAGTAGTTATACTAACATTTCTAACATTCTAACATGTTAGTATGATTGAAATGTTAGAAAAAGAAATACGAAATAAATAAGTATACTTTGAAGTATTGGAATTTCAAAATTTTTGAAACCACGAGGTTACACAACACAACAGAGAAGGGACGGGGGTTGACTTTGTGACAAGAATAGATACAATTGTGCAATGAGAAAATCGCGGTTAACATTTAAGGGTGCATATCATCATGTAACGCGGTTAACATTTAAGGGTGCATATCATCATGTAATGAGTCGGGGCATAAATGGTGAGCCAATATTGGCGGGCAAAAGGTGCAAGGAATACTTTTTGCGTCTTTTAAAAGTTTCATCAAGCAATTT
>Ga0315310_10000261_pt1 | contig 34117 bp, 48 predicted proteins | sample TDP5_MG_FD_203630 | JGI IMG/M metagenome (GOLD analysis project Ga0315310, IMG submission 203630) | Freshwater sediment microbial communities from Lake Towuti, South Sulawesi, Indonesia - TDP5 | ecosystem: Environmental > Aquatic > Freshwater > Lake > Sediment | place: Indonesia: South Sulawesi...
GCTAGAACACGGAATGAATTATCTGAAGGGGGAGATAAAATTCGCAGACGAGTACACGACGCTGAAGGGGTTAATGGGATACAACGAGGATCATATGGCGAAAATCTATAATGCAATGGACGTATTGATCCAATGCACATCAGGCGAATCACCTGGAATGCCCATCTTCGAAGCACAATCGTGTGGGATACCCGTCGTCGGCACAGCTTACACTTGCATGCCCGAATTCATCAAGGCTGGGTACTGCGTTAAACCGCTAAAATACTTTCACTCACCTAGTGTGCCACGAATAAAGAAGGCTCTGCCAGACCCATACGACATAGCCGACAAGCTGGAAAAAGTCCTCAACTCAGACCCAGAATACTGGCTTAAAATGGGTCCAGAAGCCATGAAAGAATACACGTGGGAAAACTGCCTACAAGGTTGGCTTACTCTCCTCAACGAGATTGAGGGGAAAATAGCTAACCGCTGCTTAAAAGTTCCAGTCCCATCCAAGTCTTTGCAAGCCTTAGCTCAAGAAACCATGATGTTGGAATAGAGGTCGGAAAATGAGAGTTGCATGGATTCAAGATATGGATGTCTGGACGCATATGGGCGGGGCTCAGCAGACGGATCGTGAGATAGTAAAATACGGAATCCGAAAGGGGTATGATGTCGATTTGATAACCCCCGGAAACTTTCCAGCCATCCACGATATGAACTACGACCTAGTTATATTCTCGAACTGCCACGTTCTAATGGGTGTGGATTATAATCGGATGTGGAGAGTGGCAGATAGGTTTCCCCACATAATGTGGCATCACGATTACTTCTGTAAATATCGCCTGTTCTTCCCAATGGAGGAGAAATGCAAAAACTGCGTTTATCTGCCACCTTGGAAGAAACTGTACAAGGAAAGCATCTTAAACATCTTCATGAGTCCTCTGCATCGCGACGCTCATCTTTATGTAATGCCTGAGTTGGCTGAGCATCCTTACGCCTTGGTGCCAAGTGCCATAGACCCTTCGGACTATGAGTGCAATGAGCCCATAGACATCAAAGAAAACCAAGTCTGCGGAGTCAACGTCCTCTATAGCTTTAAAGGAAAGAGTCAAGTCCTTAACTACGCTAAAGAAAACAAGCAACTGTCCTTCGTTTTCGCTGGAGGGAGAGAAGGCGACGAAGCATTGCCGGAAAACTGTCAACATGTTGGGGTTAAAATTGGCAAGGAACTCGTTAGGCTGTACGCTGAAAGTAAGTATTTAATTCATTTACCCATGTCACCGTCCCCCTGCGATCGTACCCCGGTAGAATTTTTAATCGCAAATCCGAAGGGTAGATTGATTACGAACCGTTTAGTAGGAATCTTGTCCTACCCGAATGTCATCAAAAACAATAAAATTAACCGCCGAGAAATCATACGTTTAGTTACAACTAGTGCTCACGAATTTTGGAAAGCGGTGGAGAAGGTGATGATGTAGTTGGATAGTTTAGTGTGTGGCACGGAGACCGCAAAGGTTCTCTGCGCTACTGTTTACAACCCAAAGCTGGGATATGATTTAAATTTATGGCTTAAACACATTAAAGCTCAATCTTTGCCCGTAGCCGACATCCTAGTGGAGCCCGACCCTGAAAAGTTCGATTATTGGGCAAGGAACGTAAGTTATGCGAGGGAACAGTGTAGGAGGAAATTTTTGGAAGGAGACTACACCCACCTCTGGTTCGAGGACATTGACACTCTTCCTCCTAAAAACGCGTTAGAGGAAATGTCAAAACTGGACAAGGACGTGGTCTGTGCCTTCTACCCATCAAAACCTGATGGTGTACCTGGATGGTGGCAGATGGAGTACATTCCGCCGCACATCAGGGATATAGCAAGTAAACACTACGGGAAAAGGGTTGTCATGGATGAGCACATTTATATGGGAACCAGACCAGCGAGAATCCACAAAGCTGGGACAGGTTGTATGCTCATAAAGAGGAAAGTATTGGAGGTTTGTCCGTTCCCAGAGAAAGTTCCTCGAACATGGACAGAGGACATCATTTATAGTATCATTATCAACGCTTTGGGTTTTGAGATCTGGGCGCTTCCATCGGTGCGCTGTCAACACATAGGACCTACTTTAGCGCCTCTAAAGGCGGAAAGGAATGGAACCAGAAAGAGTCGAGGAGGGAACAAAAAGGGAAGGAGAAGGGGTTCTCGGCAACTTCACGTTACTCCTGCCACATCCATAAAAGTTGTAGGGGAACCCGAAATAGAAATAATTGAACTTAGGAGGCGGTAAAAACGAAGATCCTGTTGACCGGAGCCTCAGGTTTCATAGGAAACCACCTTCTTCCAAAATTAAGAGATGAAGGACATAATGTCTTCTCAATAGTTAGACATGTAGCTGGTCGTTATGAGTATTTAAAAAGCGAGGAGGAGCAGTACGTCTTTGCGGATTTAACGGATTCCGCAAGGGTCAGAAAAGTGGTCGAAGAAGTGGATCCGCAGGTAGTTATCCACTTGGCTGCTAAGACACCAGTTTCACTTTCGTTCAAGGAGCCGATGGACTTCTGGGAGATAACAGCAACTAGCACGGTAAACCTAGCTGAGGTATGCAGAGATGCGAAGAACTTAGAGAGATTCATTCACGCCTCGTCCAGCGAAGTTTACGGCGTGCAAGAAGAGTTTCCAATAAAGGAAAACGCTCCGTATCATGGGGTTAGCCCTTATGCCTGTGCGAAGATCGCCGCCGAGCACTACCTTAAAATGTTACATGAAGTTTACAGTTTCCCCGTCATTATCGCCAGACCGTTCAACACTTTTGGAAGAATCACGACCAAGCATTATGTTACGGAAAGGGCAATAACGACCCTTCTGGAGCATGGTGAAATTAGGCTGTGGAACCCCGATAGCGTGAGGGACTTCCTATATGTGGAAGACCATGTTGCAGGCTACCTAACCCTCTTACAAAAGGGAAAAGTTGGCGAAGCGTATAACATTTCCACAGGCAAGGGATATTCAATAAAAGAGTTGGCTAATAAGATAATAAGCATCCTAGGATATGGAAGGACAAACTTCTCACTAGCTAAGGACAGGGCCTTTGAGATACCCAAGTTGGTTGGAGACAACGCCAAACTTAGAGGTTTAGGCTGGTCCCCAAAATACGATTTGGAGTCTGGGCTGAAGGAAACCATATCTAGATGGAAAGAAATCCTGAAAAACGAGGGGCCAAAATGAAGATCCTAGTAATTGGCGCCGGAACTGTAGGTATGGCTACTGGAAAAGGATTTCTACGGTTCGGACATGACGTAACCTTCTATGATGTATCGGATGTACGTCGCAAAGAACTCGTCACTCAGGACTACAGGGTTTCAGAAACACTAGTTGATGATGCAGACATCATTTTCATCTGCACTCCAGAAACTGTTGTTGAAAACGTTATCGACCAACTTATTCATGAGCAGATTCAGGGATTAAAAGTTATTAGAAGTACGGTTCTTCCTGGTACTACTAATAGAATAGCGACCAAAACCGCGGCATACAACCATATTTGTCACAATCCCGAGTTTTTACGAGAGGAAATAGCTGACTGGGATTTTATGCGTCCCTACAGAATCGTTCTTGGTTACTGTTGTGACGTACACAGAAACTTGTTAGAGAAGCTTTACGAGCCCTTTAGGGCTCCTATTGTAAGGGTAACGCCGACAGAAGCCGAAATGATCAAGTTAGCCTCGAATGCACACTTGGCGATGTTGATAAGCTTCTGGAATGAGTTGGACTCACTCTGCAGATCTATAGGAGTCAACAGCCATGTTGTCGGCAAAGTGGTTTCAATGGATCCTAGGATAAGTGACTACGGGGCTGTCCAACACGGTACCCCTTATGGTCTGCGGTGTCTTCCCAAAGATACCTCGGCATTAATAGACTTTATGAGGGAGAAGGGGGTAGAGCCTCTTCTACTACGAGCGGTTCATGAAGTAAATGAGCGTATGAAGAGATGAAGGCTTTCGTTCTAGCTGCGGGAGAGGCCACGCGCCTCTCCCCCTACTCCGATATCATTCCAAAACCCATGATGCACGTAGGCGACAGACCAGTACTCCGCAGAATCATTGAAAGGTTGAAAGTCTACGGCTTCATAGACATCGTACTCTGTGTAAACACGAAACACGAAGGAATTTTCCGTGACTATTTTGAAGATGGATCACGCTTTGGCATCAATATAGAATATTCGGTTAGTCCTCATCCACAAGGCACAGCAGGAGAACTTTTGATAGCGCTTCGAAACGGTCTTATGGATAATGACGAGGACTTTCTTCTACATTATGGAGATGAATTGACTAAAATAGAGTTAGATAGACTTTTAGACTTCCATGAAAGGCATGGACACCCGATCGCAACACTAGCTTTAGTGAAAAACGTGCCACTTGAAATAGGGGTTGTCAAACTTGAGAATGATAAGGTCGTCGATTTTGTTGAGAAACCTCCCATAAAAGAACCTGCTTGGTCAGGCGTTGCCATCTTAAAGATAGATGTGGTAAGTCGCTATTGCCACTACTTTGAGGATCTCGGAAGGGATGTTTTTCCACGCCTAGCAGGGTCAGGTGAGGCTATTTACGGATATGTTTCCGAAGCAGAGTACCTTGACATGGGCACCATCAGTCACTATAGAAGAGCGTGCACACTAGCCAAGGAAGGGAAACTATGAAACTGTGCCTTGTGTCGCATTCCTTAATACATCCAAGGCAGTACTTTTTCGCAGAAGAGCTGAGGAGACAAGGTGTCACGGTTTTGGAGATCTATCCGAAAGAATGGGGAAACCTAAGACGTGAAGGCGGCTTCGAGGTTCATAGCGAAGGAAAAATCTATGAATATGTATTTGGCAGCAAAGCCATCGAAGAAATCCGAGTTTTCAAACCTGATTGGCTATATGTGCAAATGGAGCCCAACAGCCTAGTAGCATATCAGATGAGTTCCCTCGCAAAAAGGCTTTGTCGTTTCGCCTGCTTCACTTGGGAAACCATAGAGAAATCGTATCCATTCCCTTTCCAACAAGAGGTTCTTAATTGTTGCGACCTCATAGTCTGTGGAAACAAGGCTGCCAGACAGATAATGCTCAACAAAAGTGTAGACCCAAGTAGGCTCGCCACCGGTCCACAGGTAGGTGTGAACACATCACTTTTCAAGCCCATGGAAGTCGAGAAAGAGTGGGATTGTGTTTACCTCGGTAGACCTGTTCCTGAGAAGGGGATATCCTACATCAAAAGGGCGTGCGAAGAGCTTTCCCTCTCCCTTAAGATGGTGACGGATGAACCCTACGAACAAGTTCCAGAACTCCTCAACAAGTCAAAGCTAACAGTTTCATTCCCCTACAAAACCCCTAATTGGGCTCCGCAATTTGAATATAATATTGCAGAATCTCTTTCATGTGGGGTACCTGTGGTAACGAGTGATGCAGGGTCAATTCCAGAAGTTTACGGGCAAGCCGACGGGGTTATTATATCGCCTCAGAGGAATATTTCGCGGCTGAAAGACAATCTGAGAGGAGCTCTGGAAAAACATTCAGAACCCTGCTTGGTGGGGCGTAGGTGGGTGGAGGAAAACCTATCAAACGAGGTTGTAGCTAACAAGCTTTTAGAGGCTTTTAAACTTGACAAGGAATAGCAGTCTAATAGACCCAACCAACAAAATCTTTTTTCACTTGGAAAGACTGCAAAGTTTCTTGAGAGGTGAAACAGTTTATCCAATTTCTGTAGAAATGGATCTGTCTAACTGTTGCAATTTGAAATGCTCGTGGTGCAGATTCTCAGACTCACACAACCCAGCTATTATGCCCTATTCTCTAGCTGAGAAAATCCTTAGAGAACTCGCCGAGGTTGGCGTGAAGAGCATCGTCTACTCCGGAGGCGGCGAACCTCTCCTCAACCCCCAATTTAAAGAGATAGCTGACCTCGGTCACTCACTTGGTTTGGACCAAGGAGTATACACAAACGGAGTAAACATCGACAAGTTCATCGAAACTTTAAACAAGAAAATGAAGTTTGTCTACGTGAGCTTAGATGCCGCAACGAGGGAGACGTTTCTGAAAATCAAGGGTGTAGACTGTTTTGAAAAGGTGATTAGAAACATCGAGTTGTTGTGTCAGCGTAAAGATGAAGCCAAAATAGGACTAGGATTTTTGGTAAGTCCAGAAAACTTCAGCGACATGTGGGTATTCAGATATTTTCTGAAGAGTCTTGATGTGGACTATATTCAATTTCGCCCAGCAGTTACCGAAAACATAGATGTAGGATGGCTTCAAATCGTGATGGAATCGCTTAAGCTTGTCGAAACAGACAACACTATTATTGCATGGTACAAGTTCAACGACCTTCTCCGGGAAGATGGTGGAAGAACTTACTCCAAATGTCTAGGCCATAACTTCCTAGGAGGCATAAGTGCAGACGGAACCGTTTGGCTTTGCTTGAACAAGCGATATCATAAAGGGTTCGATGTAGGAAACCTGAAAGTACAGTTATTTAAAGACGTATGGAATGGAGAGAAAAGGAAGGAAGCCATACAGAAAATAAACTTGAATGATTGTATGAAACTATGCAGACCACACGAGTTAAACAAATTCCTAGACAATATTGTTAAAGGAAATCCGCACTCCTCGTTCCTCTAGGGTGTAGCTTTTGAAAAAGCCTAGAACATCAATAATCCTTGGAACCGCTGATTTAACCTCTAGCCTAGCGAAAAAATGTATCGAGGCCATCAAGAAGTATACTGAGGACTATGAATTAATAATCATCGATAACAATAGAGCACCAGACTTCAACTTTGGAATCGAATACAATAGAGCCATGAAGATAGTGAAAGGAGAATACACCCTCTTGATTTGTGACGACGTTATGGTCTCCGAGGGATGGCTAGATACCCTAATCAAATGTGCTGAAAGCGACCCTAAAATAGGAATAGTTGGAGCAAAGATGGTGAACCAAGAAGGGAAGATCACCCATACGGGCGGGTTCATCCATCCCTTCAAAGGATACACTCCTGTGAGGATCGGGCACTTACTAGACGATGCGAAACATGAGAGACTAGTTCAATATGTTTGCATCGCCTGTTTCTTAATCAAAAAGAGGCTCGTTGAAGATATAGGTTACTTGGATGAAGATTACCAAATGAATTACGAAGACCCGGACTATTGCATCAGAGCATGGGAGAGAGGTTGGAAAGTCATGTACACACCGAGGAGTATAGTTGTCCATGAGGAGTGGACTGGGGTTAAAAAAGACCTTAAACGTGGAGTTGAGATTCTAAACAGAGACAGAGATTTATTTGTCAGGAAGTGGGTTCTCACAGGACGTTTAGAAAGAGTTTTCAGTTTCAAAATGGCGCCAGAGGGCTTCTTATGGGACGTCAAATGTGTCATCGTGGAGTAGTGTACATAACCGACGTATGCAACGCACGATGTCCATGGTGCTATTATCAGGCTTTCTTAGATGAGAAAAAACATGTGCCATTTGAAGAGGTAAAGAACGAGGTCGAAGTACAGCGTTTCTATTATGACCTTGGATGGACAGACATCACGGGTAGAGGTGAACCAACCTTACACCCAAAAATAAAAGAAATAGTCAGCTATTGTGCGGAAGTCGACCTAAAGCCCACGGTTATCACAAATGGATTACTTCCCAATGTAGTTGGCGAGCTGATAAAGAGGGGGCTTGATGATCTTTTGCTGAGTATTCAAGGCATAGGGGAGATCCATGACCGAGCTGTGGCTGTAAATGGTGCCTTTAAAAAAGTTCTTGAAACCATGACAATTTTGAAGGATAGCGGTTTCAGGTTCAGAACTAACACTACGCTCACTAAAATTAACATGGAAAACTTACCTTCTCTTGCTAAGTTCTTGTTAAAAGTAAGGCCTAGACTCGTTAACTTCATAGCTTTTAACCCTCACGAGGGGACTGATTGGTCGAAGCAAAGTAGCATAGAGTTTCAAGCTCGTTATTCCGAAATCGCTCCGCACCTTGCCAAAGCTATTGACATTTTGATGGTGGGAGGAATATGGGTTAATGTTAGATATTTCCCGCTTTGCATCCTTCAAGGCTACGAGAAGCACATCTGCGATTTTCATCAGCATCAGTACGACCCTACAGAGTGGAATTTATGCGAGGGGTTTGAGCTAAAGAAGGAACAAATGTTGTACCTTACACAAATAGCGAAGGATGAGGGGGTTTACGGAGAAAGTGCCGAGGAAAAACTGTTGAACTACTTGGTTAGAAGAGAAACACAAGGCAATCTCACGAGTTCAGATTGTAAAGAATGTGTCAACCTCCTGATCTGTGACGGGTTGTATTCACAATACGCCAGACGGTTTGGGTTCGAAGAGCTAAGACCGATCGTGGGTAACGTCTTCATCAGAGATCCCTTATACTACCGGCTACAAGACCTAAGATGGCTCACCGAAATGGGATTTCAACGGGGAGGCTAATTTTGAGAGTCATATTTGTGCACGATTTCGCAGTCCAGCAGTGGTTAGGTGGGGCTCAACTTGAGGTGGAGTGGATGATGGAGATTGGAAGGAGAATGGGACATGAATGCCTCCTTATGACACCGGAAAAATATGACCGAAAAGAAATCTCTTCAGCCGACTTGATAATACTTAATAACATCATGCGCTTTTCCAACCAAGAAATAAACTGGATTACAAGGGAGAAACGATACATAAGGTGGGAGCACGACTACAGTTTCACCCAACTAGGTCGGAGGGAATTATTCATCAATATTTTCCGTAACTCTCTGTGTAATATATTTTTGTCACCACTGCATTTCGAGGAACATCAAAAGAATATTCCCCTTGAAGAGTCTGACAACCTGGTCATGCCATCCCCAATGAACACGGATCTGTTCACCGATCTAAACTTGGAAAGGGACATAGATTTCCTGTATGTTGGACGCCTAAGCCCACCAAAGGGCGTCGGGAGTGTCCTTCTAAACGCTATGGTAAACCCAAATAAAAAATTCTGTTTCGTCGGTTCTGGACCAATGGACAAGGTTATTGAAGAAGTCGTTAACTGTAAGCTTTTAGGAGAAATTCCCAACCAGAAAATGGCCGAGGTTTATTCGAGGGCAAAATTTTTAATACATCTTCCCATGTGGATGGAACCCTTCGGCCAGGTTGTTGTCCAAGCTAAGCTATGTAACTGTTCTCTGATAATTAACCAAAACGTCGGAGCCCTCTCTTTCGACTGGTTTTTCTCTGAAAATGACATTTTAAGGGCAATACTGAGAGATACACCCTTTAAAGTGTGGGAGAAAATACGTGAAATCTATGAAAGTTCTGCTTCATCCACACAAAAACTTTCTTGAGGTATCGCTGTGAGAGTCGGTTGGTGTGGCCCTTTCCCGCCTCATAGGAGCGGAGGAGCAGCCTTAACCTACTGGATTGTTTCAGAGATGATGAAGCGAACTGGCATTGATGTTTATGGCTATCCTGCTGCGGGGTCGCTCCTTCCAGGTATGCGACCTCCCATTGAACCTACGGATTTAGACGTTATCTTCTTCTATTACAGTCCATACCTCTTGGAACCTTTTAAGGGAAAGGTCTTCATAGTTGCTCACCATGGCTTTGACAACATAATGAGGAACGCTGAAGAGTTTGCCAGCTTCCTCTCTATAGCTGATGTAGTAATCGCCACAGACAAGTGGGAGAAAAAACTGTTTGAGGAAACTGGTCTAAGAAATGTCAAGATTGTTCCATATGGTGTTGATACTTCGATTTTCGTACCCAAGCCAAAGAACCCGCCAATCGATATACTTTACTCTGGTAGACTCCTCATCTACAAAGGATTTCTCCAAATAATCGAGGCAGTAGACCATCTCTTACAGAAACACCGTGATATCAGGTTTAGAGTTCACGGATATATAGATAAAAATTGGGAAGGCGACACCGTAATAGCAGAGCGGCTGAGGAAACTTCAGCAGAAATATAATGAAAGGGTTATGTTTGATGATACATGGACACCTCCATGGGAAATGCCGAAAGTCTACGAGGGGGCACATATCTTTTTATTCCCAAGTGGCAGAGCCAGCTTCGGAATACCTATGGTAGAAGCCATGAGTATGGAGATCCCGGTTGTCACTACGAGCTATGGTTCCCATGGAGAAGTTGTTGGAGAGGCTGGAATAAAGTTGAAACCCACGGTTGAGGTTAAAGTTAGAGAGAAATGGAGACATGAAGGATGGACGAATTTTGTCCCGTCAGCCGAGGAAATCATCGATGCTGTTACCAGCTTGATTGAAGACGAAGATTTGAGGAAAAGATTAGGAAGAGAAGGTAGGCTGAAAGTCCAAAAAATGTATGAAAATAAGGATTGCGTAGATAAACTCTTGGAGATTACTCATGAACATTCTACTTATTGACCCCCCCACCCCATGCAATACTAATGCACCAAATGTCGGTCTAGGATACATCGGTTCATCACTAAGACAGCTAGGGCATGGCGTATCCATAATCGATATGGCAAGAAAACCTGAGTTTCGATATAAAGAAGCGGATTTGATAGGTGTAAGTGTTAAAACCCACAATTATGTGGAAGCACAGAAGGTTACAACTCGTCTCAAGGAGTCTTGTAAGGCTGAGGTTGTTTGGGGCGGTCCCCATGTAACGCTCTTGAAAGAAAAGCTAATCGGCGAAAATCCCAATGTTGATTATTTTGTTGTTGGCGAAGGCGAGTTCTTCACAGAGTACCTTAACAGCAAGATGTGTTACTTGCCCTATATCGACGACTTGAACAGGCTGCCATATCCCGACTACAGACTTTTCGATACGTATCCCCTGCTCTTGAACTTATCCTATCCGATGATCGCGTCTCGTGGTTGTCCCTATAGCTGTATCTTCTGCTCGGTGCCATTGATTTCCGGGAGGAATGTAAGGTATCGTTCTGTGGAAAACTGTATTGAAGAGATAAAATTGGCAAAGAGCCAAGGTTTTAGAGACGTACAGATTTTAGATGACAACTTCACGTTCGACGTAGAGTTTGCAAAGGCTTTCTGTAAAGAGATGAGGAGGGTTCAGATGTTCTGGCATATGCCCAATGGAATTAGAGCCGACAGATTTGACGATGAATTGGCACAGTTAATGGGAGAAGCGGATTGTTACCAAGTCAGTTTTGGTGTTGAATCCGCTCATCCTGAAGTCTTTAAAGGTATAAGGAAGGGCGAAAAACTGGAGGACATAGAGCACGCAGTTGAAATTGCACAAAAACATGGATTACGAGTCAACTGCTACTTCATTGTAGGATTACCAAACTCAACATTCGAAAGAGATCTACAATCGCTCAAATGGGTTTTGGAGCACAGAGTGAACGCGAATTTCGGGATGCTGGTTCCTTATCTAGGCACCCAGATTTGGAACTGGGTGCAAGACAAACTCATTTCAGGTTGCGGGACACATTTTGGGAAATTCGCATATCCAACCTTTGAAACAGTTCAATATCCAGCCGAAGATATGATGGACGCTTTCCTAATATTCAACTATATATGCGGCTCAGGCTTCACAAATGAATGGTACGAAGCCAACAATATTCTGATGGAGAAAGACTTACTTGAAAGGGTTAAACGACACCTCGAGGTTTTAAAGGAAGCAGAAGTAGTCAAGTATGTCCGGTGAGCACCCCATTTTCACCTTCACAGAGAGGGATGATTTATAGAAATATTCTTGGTAGCGACTCTCATCTATCCTGAATGTTTGGGTCTGTTTTACCTTAGAGCTTTGAAGTCTTTGGGGCATGAGGTTACGGTTTGGGATCCCAGAACGACATCCGAACCGCCTAAATTGCAGGACAAGCCTGACTTAACCGTCGTGATAAAGGAGTTTGTAAATCCGGCAACGCTTCCAAAGCCTAGGTTCTACATCTTTCCAGACCAAACCACTCACGAAAACTATGCCTCATATTTAGACTCGGTAACGCCCTCTTACGACCGTGTTTTCTTCTGTATGAAGCATTCTAAAGAGGTTATGGAGCGGTACGGCGCACGATTGCTCCCTTTCGCCATAGATAAGCAAATTCACAGACCCGTGGCCGAAATAAAAGAAAACATAGACGTTTCGTTTGTAGGAACAAACCGTCTAGGCAGAATGGAGCTCGTCAACTTCCTAAACAATCAAGGGGTCAAAGTGCAAATATGGGGAAACAACTGGCCGAAAGAAACGCCAAACTACATGGGTGAAGCCATCTACTTAGGCGATAAGAGACATGTTTACAGTAGCACCAAGATAGCGTTGAATCATCATTACCTAATTGGGCCAAACATGAGGTTTTTCGAAGCATTAGGCTACGGGTGTTTCCTCTTATCTGACATGGTTGACGGAATAGAGGGGCTGGGCTTCAAAGACGGAGTACACTACGTTTCATACAGAGACAAGCTGGACCTAACTGAGAAAATCAACTATTACCTTCAACACTCAGAAGAAAGACAAAAAATAGCTAGGCAGGGACGCACATTCGTGAAAAAACACACCTACCAGCAAAGGGTAAAGGAGGTTTTAGAATCAATATAGCATACGTTTTCTTTGACTTGGTTCATCAACCCTACTGCGGGTTCGAGTATCGAGTTGCGGAACTATTAGACGAGCTTGGACATACGGTCTTCCCGATTCCGAGGCATAGGTGCTTAATGGAAGGCAGAATATCCATTCCAGACAGTATTGATGTTATCTACACATCAAATCCAATGTCGTTAGACGTTGCCATTAAAGTTAAAGGGGTAATTAATAAGCCGCTAGTCGTAAACTTTCTCGATGTTCCTAAGCTGCTGCTTGGGAGCGAAGAATGGAGAATGAAAGAGTATGAGCGCGTGAAAGAACAAGTGAAACAAGCCAACTACATAACAGCCATATCCGAAACAACGGCTAAAGATGTTGAAGAATGGCTTGGAAGAAAAGTCGACTACGTGAATTACCTCGGCGTAGACGTTGACGTTTACAGAGCTTTCAAGCCTACAAATGGAAACTACGTGTGCGGAGTAGTCAGAGGATTAGCAAAACAGAAAAGAGCCGAAGAAATAATAAGAGCAGTTGAGACATCAAAAACCAAGGTTAAACTAGAGCTTATACACGGAAACCTGAGTGACCCACAGAAAGCAAAGGTCATGAGCAGATGCATTATGGGGCTAGGCATGTCGACGCTCGAAGGTTTCGCCATTTACTTGTGTGAATTTGGGTACTATGCTAAACCGTTCATAGGGAAAAGGCTACTGGTCTTCGAAGAAATATACGGCAACAACATAATCTACGTTGAAACGCCTGAAGAAATGGCTGAAAAAATAGACTGGCTGATGACAAATGAAGAAGCAAGAGCAAAAGCCGGAGCCAACCTTGCAAATCTCGTTCACGAAAAAAGGCTTTACTTGTCAGAACACGCAAGACGATTGGAGGAAACACTACGCAGTATATCGGAGACATAATTCGTAGCCGATACCTAGAGCGGTTTTTGCCTGAAGGGCAAGGAAAATGCATAGACGCAGGTGCAGGAGACGGAAAATACAAGAGGCTGGTTGTTTCAAAAGGCTACGAATACACTGGCATTGACATTAATCCTGCAGGTCCAGACGTTATTTATGGAGACATCGCCAATATACCTTTTCCTAATGAGTACTTCGACAAGGCAATCTCAATAGACGTCATTGAGGAAGTTGAAGATGACCTTAAAGCAGTGAAAGAGTTATACAGGGTGCTTAAGCCTATGGGCACTCTTCTTCTTCATACGCCGAATTCCGGGCAAACTCATATACTTGCAGAGTTTCCAGAAAACCCTCATCATGTTCGGAAAGGCTACACAAATAATGAGTTAGACAAGCTTCTTAGCAAATCAAATTTCAAAGAAATAGAGGTCCACCCCACGTTTAACATTCTGGAGAATGTTTGTTGGGAAATAATAAATCTCATGAATAAAGAGTGTAAAATTGAGGTCCAGAGGTTACTTGACTTTGACCCAGCTAAGTATCGAAATCTCGGATGGATAGTTTGCGCTAAGAAAACGAAATTTTGAGTGAGTCATTTCATGCTTTAGAAAAGCTTGAGCTTGATTAAAGCTTTTAACTCAGAGAGAGGAAATATTAACAAGGTGATTGTATGCCTGAATTACCTTGGTTTGCACGCGGAGACCATTACTGGGATGTCCTTAAGAAAAAGCTGATGTGCCTAACCGAGGGCCCAGAGCCCGTGTTCGCCACGTACCGGTTCGCCTCAGTTGAGGGTGGCGCTGAAAGCGCATGGATCCGCATGGACGAGAATGCAACTGACTTGGAGACTGAGAAGGAGTACCTGTTCTTCCAATGGTTTACTGGCATCTTGAAGAAGGGCTTAGTGTACGTTCAGTATCCGGTGGGAGAAGAAATCTGGACCACCGACAAGCTTGTTCCGGACACGTCGATAGGCGACGAATACGCCTACATAGACCACCAGCTGAGCCCATTCTTGAATCCACATCCTAAAACGGAGTTCTTCATCGTCAAGGGCGTGACCATGGCCTACAAGTACTACAACACCGAGGACTTTGCTTTGAGGCAGAAACTGCGTTTCGTTGGACAGAAGTTCCGACACGAAGAGGTTAAGGTGGGTGAGGCGCACCCATTAACTGGCGTGACGGTGACGGAGGAAGAGTTCAACCGGCTCAAAGCTATTGCTAGACCGATAACTATGCGCCGTATCGCCTAGTCGCCACTAAGCGGAAGCAGACTCGAGGAGTTCAAGTAGTTGACTGAGCGCCTGAGAAAAATCAAGGAAGAGCCACTGATAAATGAGCGAATCCCCCATCCCTATCGAGAGATAGTTAGGGAACTGAGGGGCATCCGTGAACTTTTAGAGGAAGTCAAGGAACGGTTGGTTGCCCCTCCCCCAGTTGCACCGCCCCCGGTTGTGGCTCCGCCTGCCCTTCCGCCTCTGGTAGTTCCTCCGGCTCCCCCCGAGTGGATGCCTGTAACTGACCGCCTAGACAGAATCGCCGTGGAGCTGGGTGTGACCAGTAGACATTTGAGCGAGGTTAAGGCTAGGCTGCTTCCCCTCCTATTGCGGGCGAACACCTACCGCGTCGAGACTCTGGATCTAGGAACTGCTAGGGACAAGGCTGAATTGGCGTTGGAGGGCTTCGCCCTCACGGTGTTCAAAAGCGAGGGCACCATCAAGCTCAGGTTTAACGCTAGAAGCGAAGACGAGGTCACGATTGAAGAACTCACTTTTCCCGAGATGGTGGTCTTCGACTGGCTTGAATTTAACAAGGTTTTCGTCACCAATACGGTGCAAAGTGGTAAAGAAGCGATATTAATCGCCTTGTGGAGGAAATGAGAGATGGGAGTGTCCAGCTCGGGTGCTGCGAAAGTGATTCCGAGGCCGAGGGGAACAACCAAGGCTAAGGGAAGCGTCACCACCACCGACACCTATCAAACGGTAACTGGCTGCGAGATCGCGGTTACGAAGGGCAAAACGTTCCATTTGGCCAAGCTGACAGTATCCTGCTCAGAAGATGTTATGGTGAAGATCAGGTGGGACGGCTCGGACATAAGTGTCGAATACTATGTTATGGCTAAGCTCCCGTTCACAGATTGGTTTCCTTGGGACTGGCATCCCTGCGAAGGCGATGGAACCAAGAAAATTGACGTCCAAGCGAAGTATCCAAGCGGAGGAGCAGCCGCTACGGTCTATTGCGAACTCGCAGGCGAGGAAGTATAGTAGTGTGTCTCGTAGGGTCGGCTTACGGTCTATGCAAAGTGTTGGAAAAGGAGTTCGTCCCTTAATTGGCGACCTTTTAGATGAATCTTGGGACAGCATTGTAGGCTGGACAAAAGATGGCGCTGGAACCTTAGAGATAAGACCTGCAGGACAATTGCGAAGTGTTCCAGCATCAGGCTACTACTTAGGTGCACTAAAGACAATAAGTCTCCCAGACCAAGTGACCGTTGAGTTTCGTGCAAAAGCAGATTCCTTCGGAGCAAATGGAGCCATAGTTCCAATAACCCGCATTGCAGAAACTGAAGGTGAATTCCCAACATTCTATGGTCCATACATAAGACCAACGAAAGTGCAGATAATCAATGAAGCTGGGGGGAAAGATGAAATCCCATGTGTAACAGATAATGACTGGCACATTTGGAGACTTCTAATCGACAATGTTGCTCCCTCTATTAAAATCTATAAAGATGACAACTACATCGGTGAGTTCACAAATATCTATCGTGAATATTGTTGGCCCCCTGCTGTCCCCTGTAGTTATCTTGAATTTGGTGCTGAAAACACAACTGGCTCAGGCGCAGAAGTTCATTATGACTGGTCGAAGGCTGATTCAGGATTGAAACCGCCGTAAGAGGTATTCAGATGTCTCGTATAAACGAGGAATGGATGCTAATTTCAGACCCACTGACGAGGGTGTATTGAAACGAGCAGAAGAGCTGGTCTTAGAACATTGCAAAGCCTGGGTGGAAGAATCCGTTTACTATGTGAAAACTTTCTAACGTGGACGGAAGTTGATCCAAACAATAAACTAAGCCAAACCGTTAGACGAGCGTCTTGGACTAACATGATAAGAAATGAAGCGTGCTACTTATACCGGGCAAAAGAGGTTGGCACAAGCTTTACTCTTCAACTCGATCTTCAATTATCTGCTATTGATGTGAACAGTACTGTTTGGGATAGATTCTTAACCTGCATTTGGATTATCTGCGAAAATCCTGGAAGACCAGCTTATGTCGACGTGGGAAAAAATGTTTCTCTGTGGATAACAGAAAAAGGAAATTCAACAACAACATTTTACTTATATCTCACCCACAAAGATGATATTGTTCAGGATAGTTCCGTTGATTTAGATGTTGGAACCACTTACTACCTAACAATTACAAGAGAAAGCAATGTATACACCGTTAAAATCTACTCGGATTCTAGCCGGACCACACTGGTAGATACGATAAGCATTGATGTTACTGGTCAAGATGAGGAGACTTTAACCTTTAGTTACATAGAAACCACTGCAAGCCAAGATAGTGCGCTTGATGGAAATGACCAAAGCGATGGTTTCATTGAAAACTTATGCTGGGTTGTGTAGAAACTCTTTTTTGTTAGAGTTCCCTACTCCTCTTTGTTGGAGATTGATTTGGCTAAGGAAGAGCGACCGGTCAGAGCCTTAAGATTTACTGGGTTTTTAGGAATCTGGACATGGCCACTCGTCAACATAGTTCTCGAAGTTATAAGCAGAAGAGGAACTAGTATGCGTGGCACACTCAGTTCTGTGACCACTCCCAAAACCACATACTCCAATATTGAGGAGTATTCGATATGGGAAGACAAATCAGGTGTCATAAGAGTTAGAGTCCACAGAAAGGCGGAGCGCGAGTGATAGTTGGAAGCTGCAGAAGGAGAAGAGCGTGTTGAGCCTGGGCCGATTCAAGTTGGTCTTCTTTACAAGATTATGAAGGCTCAGAGGGAAATCCTCCAAGTGAACAAGCAGCTCTTGGAGATCGAAAAGAAGAGGGTGCCTGAGGGTTTGATTCAGCCTGTTACTCTAGAAGCCACGGAGAGCCTGAAAACGTATGAACCTCCAACGCCTTGGTTCTCGGTTGACATCTATAATTCCGGGCCCAACACCGTCCATGTTGGGATAAATGACAAGGCGAAGGAATTCAATGCTATTGAGCGCAACAGAGCTCGAAGGTTCGATTTTGGAATGGCAAAAATTGAGAAGATCTACTATAAATGTGACAGGGGCGAAACGGCCAGCTTTGACCTAACAGGGACGTATTGAAAAGTTTATTTTTTGGGTTAGCTTAATTCTTATCTTGGTGAAAAGTCATGAGTAGTGAATCTAGAAGCGAGTATGAAGAAAAGCTCTTGGAAGATCTAAAAGAAAAGTTTGAAACTACGAAGGGCGTACGGATTTGGGGAGTCACAGAAACTGGTGAAGTCGTAGCGGTGAAAGTTACAGCCGACGGAAAGTTACAATGCGAACTGGGATAGATAGGGCCATTTAACCCGTAAAGGTTGTAATAGATAGAACACCGCTGGACGCCGCCTTCGCCCCACTCTTTCATGCTAGTAGACATCAGACTGGAGCAGAAGACCCTCTTTCTCCTTTTACTGGTGACATGAGGTTTAACAAGAACATAGGAATCGGCGCAGACCCCGTAGCCAACAAACGAATATATTTGGAAATGCTCGCGAGCGATGTTTTTGGTATAGACATAGATCAAATAGTAAACCCCTTCACGGGAGTCGGGATTAATAAAGGCATTGACGTTCAGAGAGAAATCCGAACTCCTTCAGGTGACTTTTCGCTGTCAAATTTTGTCTATGACAGCCACATAGACAATTACGCTGGATTAAAAGATACCACGGTTAGTAGGTCAATCTCCACCGACGGAGTAGTCTGTCACGCCGCCAGTTACGGTGATTTTGAAGGCACACTAGGAGCCTTAGCTTACATGCTGGTTTACGGGTTAGATGGATTTGCCGCTGACGAAGGAAAAGATTTGTCCTCTGGAAACGCAAGGAGATATACTTATGGAGCTAACATAGCCGCAAGAAACATGGTTGAAGTAAACAAACCATCTGGAGCAATAGAGCTACGTACCTACGGCGTTAATATAGACTATGCTTACCTATTACCCACACTAATTGCTGGAACATTAACCGCAAAAGCTTTTGGATTATATGCAAACGTGCTGGGGAATCTAGCAGGTGACTCTGTTGCCTATGGAGTTTACACGAAAGTTTCAGGAGCGGACAAGAACTATGGCTACTATAGTGAAGACCCAAGCTTAAGGTCAGCGCCAATAACAGCAGTGCCAACAGACATTCCTGACGAAGGAACCTTTAGAATCTATGGTCCAGCAGGGGGTCCATACAGAATTTACATCTACCTAGATGGTGCATGGCGTTTAGTGGCAAGCCACCCCCACGCTTCGAGACATGTGGCTGGCGGTGACGACGACCTCTTTTCTACAGACTTAATACCGACAACAGATGGACTTTTCTTAGGCTCAGATACAAAGCGATGGGATGGAAGCAAACTTATCAACCTTCCAATAGAACATAGTTTAACACGTTATAGGAGAAGCGGACAATACCACCGTTCCTTTGTTTGTGGAGGTGCCACCGTCCTTACAATTTCCGCAAATTATCTCTATGCTTACGCTTTCTATGTTCCTACACCAACGACATTTGACAGAATAGCAGTTATGGTAGCCACTGCTGTTGCAGGTTCGGCGAGACTTGGCATCTACTCAGACGACGGAAACTGCTACCCAGCCAGCTTGGTTCTGGATGCGGGCACAGTGGACACAGGCACAACAGGGATGAAAGAAATAGTGATAAATCAAACTCTTTCAGCAGGGTTATATTGGTTAGTGTTTGTTACTAACGCTGGTCCTATCTTCTACGGGGCGACGTATGGTTACCAATATGCTCCTATCGGGACAGATACGTTTGATATGGTTAGTCGCCACATGTGGTTTGTATCCTTTACTTTCGGTTCTTTACCATCTACATTTCCATCTGGTGCAGTCAACCAACCATACGCAATGTGTGTAGCTTTAAGGAAAGCGTGATAAACATGCCAGAAATAAGATATAGAGAAGTTTATGATAACGAAGGAAACATAATAGCGAGAGAACCCTATGAAGTGAGTGATGAACAACTTAGAATCGAAGAATTGCTTAGAAAGAAGGAGGAGATACTTAAAAAGCCGACAGCAGATTGGACTTTAGAAGACGTAAAAACCTTGGTAGAATTATTAGTTAGGTGAAAAAATGGGCAAGAATCTTAAATTTCAGCCGTTCAAGGATGTTAAGCTAAGCGAAGAAGAACAGCAACTCCGCATCTTAGGCGTTCAATTTGCCAGAATCATGCGTGACATCGAAATTTTCGAAAGGGAAATCGCCAACCTACGTGAACACGTTATGGCTTTAGGAATGCAAATAGAAAATCTCCAGCGCGAAGCACAAGTGAAGAGGTTAGAAAAAGAAGCTGAAAAGCGAACAGGTTCAAAATCCTAAAAGGTTGAAACTCCCCCTCTTCTTTCTCTTCTTAATCATAGGTGGAACCACGAAAACAATCGCTACCAATATGAATTTTTACACTTTAACTATGTTGAAATACAGCCTTTAACGTTGAGTTCAGTCCCTTTTCAACAAGTAATGTAGATAAAATCAATTCCAAAGACCATGTCTGTCTGTTGTTTTAATCTTTCACTCTACCACGAAAGGATTTATTAATAGAGAAGACACTAGTTAGACACGGGGAAACTTATATGGTAAGTAGCGAAAAACGGACTGTTCAATATCCTCTGATGTTCAGCACAAGGGTTGACTACGAGACGATGGATGAAATTGAGGTTATAGCTTTGTTTGACCGTAAGAAACCTGGGACATGGCTCCGCGACCTAGTTGTGGACGCTGTTAAAAGGTATCAGCGGAACCCTCAGTACAAGAAGTTTAAGCGCGATTTGGAGGCGCGGGAGGCAAAGGAGCGAGAGAAAAGTGAGTGAGATTCACATAGGCTTCTCTAAGGGTGAACCAGTTGAGGTTCCCTTACAGCACACGATAGTGGTAGCAATTACTCGCTACGGGAAGTCGACGACCTTAAAACACATGAAGGAATCCCTCCCAAAAGACTTCAAGGTTCTGTTCTTGGACGTGAAGAGACCCCGAGACTTCGAGGGCATGGGAGTGGAGATCCCCACTTATTTGGAGGACCGAACAGACCCTGTTGGTTTAAAGAACCTTCTCGAGGCCTCTGGGAAGATGGGCCTCAAATTCGAGTTCTCTGAGCTCATCAAGGTTTGTAAGCAGTGCGCCGCGGAGGATAAGGAGGGACGCTATGGCTTCCGCGACGTACTAGATGGAATCACCAGCAACCTTAAAGAGAAGATGCATCCCATTCGGGAAAGCAAACTCCTAGTTTTACAGCATCTCTTGGGCAGGCTGGTTAGGGACCTTGACAAAACGGAGATGGTTGACGAATTAGAGTTGCCCTCTCGGTTTAATGTCATGGATCTGTCAAAGGCTCCGAGGATGGTTAAGCAGCTTGCCGTGTACTCCACACTAAAGTGGATTCTGGAGCGTTGCAGGAATACGGTTATCGTTCTGGATGAGCTTCCGGATTTTGCTCCCCAGCGCCATGGCACCCCGGCTCGAGAGGTTATTGGGGAGGCTGTGAGGAAGGGTGGGGCGAGCGGTATATGGTTGTGGCTTTCCGGCCAGACGATCACTGGTGTAGACAAGAACGTGTTGAAGGAGTGTAACTACTGGATTCTGGGCCGGCAGAGAGAGTGGAATGAAGCTAAGAGAACCCTAGACCAGATTCCCTTCAAAACCGACTTGAAAGTTGATAACATAATGACTCTTCCGGTAGGCCACTTTATTGTTGTGAGCGAGGAGGGAGCCTACCTAACTTATGTTCAGCCTCCAGGTGTAGACGTGGAACCAGCTCGGAAGGTTTCGCTTGGAGAGCTGTCGGTTAAAGACGTCGAGAAGCTCATGGTTATGGAGGAAGAAGATGAAATGGTTTGGAAAGAAAGGTGTGAGGAGGAAAGGCAGAAGCGAGAGGAACTTGAGAAGGAGTTCGCTAGGCAGGTTGAGCGGCTAAGCGACTTGAAGGCTCAAGAGAAAATTAAGGATCTTGAGAAGCGGATTGAAGAGGAGCGACAGAAAGCGTTCAGGGAAGCCATGACAAAGGTTGAAGAAATCAAAAAGCAGTGGAACATTGAAGAGATGCAGAAAACCATCATGCAGCTTAAAGACGAGAAAACAGATGTAGAGAAACAACATGGCAAAGCGGTTGAACTCATTAGCGACTTAAAGGAAAGGCTAGCAGCTTTTGAACATTTCGAGGAAGCCTTGGTGGGCTTGCTACAGCCAACACTTGTCAAACTTCTGAAGATTGTGAAGCAAGCACCGGGATTTGAACCCGGATCCCCTGTGCCCTCTGAAGTCGCCGTCGTAACTGAGCAGCCTGCCTTAACCATTAAGACTGAGCGTCCGTCAGTTGAATTGACTGACAAAACGACTGAGGGCAAAATCGCCATTGTTTACGCCGAGGGCAAGTTGCCAAGCGACAAATGGTTCACTACCACAGACGTTGTAAATGCCTTCGTAAGCCACGGATGGCCTCGAGATCCACGCATAGGACCCACCCTCGACAAGATGTGTCAATGGGGCTTCTTTGAGAAACACTATGCCGGGAAAAGACCTGAGTATCGGCTGAAAATGACGTCTGAAGAAGCTAAGGAAAAGGGCTTGCTGAAAACGGTGGAGAAGGTTGAAGCCCAATGAGTTATTTTATTCAAACTAAAGTGACTTTGACTTCTGGAGAGCAAGCGACAGTATATTATCTCACTGAACAAGGAAAGAAATTGCTGGAAGGATTGTTAGCTTCGGATAATTATACTCAAAAGCGCTTCGAAACTGTTTTTGAAAGACTTAATGAATTGCAGGATGAACTTGTTAGAACTTTATTTCTGGACCACATGAAAATTGCGATTTTGGAAGAGCTAAAGGTAAAGCCTAATCAAACGCAACGAGATATCGCCCAAAAATTGCTTCCGTCTGATTTCACCAAGAACAAACTTGTTCATCATGCTTTTTCTGATGCTTGGCAATTGCTTGAGAAAAATTACGTCATTGTTGCTGAATCTCATGGAAAAGGACATCCGAGAACATGGAAAATCTCAATTCAAGAGGAGAAGGTGAACCGTGAGCGTAGAATCTGAACTTACGAGGTTGTATCGAGAAAAATGTGGGGGAATGGATGTTCTCATTCGTTTAACTCCATATGAAGTTGAACATTTGAATAATCTCATTGGCATTGGTATGCAAGCGAGACGAGGAGGTTTCCTTTCGCAGGCAAGGAAAGAAAAGAGAAGGATGATAGTGAGGAATGAATATGGTTGAACCTATGTCGAGAGAACAACTGATAGAACACGCTAAGAAGTATGGTGTCCCAACTGATAAGTGGGATGAAACGCATAATCCAAGCGACCTAAGAATACTTGGATGGCATGTTTATAACGAGTCCGACGCTAAAGTTCATGTGGCTAACATTTCAGGAGTTCTCATAATCTACATTGAAAAGCAGGGAGGCGGAAAAGTTAGCCTTTAAAGATGTTGAATAGAAAAGAGGCGATAGAGAGATGACTACTCCTAAACCTGTTTTGAAGGATTACCTTGACTACGTTGATGCCACAGAGAAAAAAACCAAAGAATTGATTGAACGCATAGACCAACACTGCAAAGGAATCGGATGCAAGAGTGACGATGAAGAACCCTTTATGGAATGTAACAAAGGATGCCCACTTTTCTACGCTTGGCAGTTCCTAGATAAAGTGCTGAAGACCATTCAGGAAGAAGAAAAATGAGTAGCAAGAGACGATGAAGATGACCAAAATGTATGTCTACTGCGAAACACACGACGACTGGCACATAGTAGGAGTTCAAGGCTTAAAAGAAGATTGCGTAATAATCTGTGGCCACACAATACACGCTGGGATGCATGATAAACTTCCGTCCATAGGAAAAGAACTGGCGGAAGTCTGTAAGACTTGTGAAAATGTTGATAAGTGCTCTCCTCGTGGATATGTCTGTCCCGCATTAGAAAAATTATGGAAGGAGATGGAGCAAAGATGAAACGTAGTTTCCTTGAAACTCTGTTTTCAAAATTCTTCAACGTCGAGCCGTTTAAATCACGCACAGCACTTCTGAAGGGAACAGCAGGGATCATAACCGTGCAACAGCCATGCGGTTGCATCTTAAAAGGCGAACATCAGCCAGACAAACACTTATGGATATTCCAATACGACTATTCTAAATGTAAACAAATGAAACACGCACTAGGGGTGACGAAATGAGTGAACAAAAACCGAGAGTCGAAATAGAACCTTGCGTATGCCCTAAATGTGGAAACATCCACTTGGTTTTTGCTAAGAAAACGCTTCCGCTGAAACCTAAAAAGAAAAAGAGGCGAACACATTGATGATTCTAGGGAACGCCGTTTTCAAATGTCCCTTAGACGGGAAAGAAGTAACCTTAGACCGAGACTGCATAAACTGCAAACGGTTCCAACACTTCGGACTCAAAGGAGCAAAACCATACGTTTCATGCGGGGAGACAAAAGATGCGAAGGAACATACTGTGTAAACTTGGCTTCCACAAATGGAGCACTTGGAGATGCGACCAAAAACTCGGCGTGCACTACAGATTTTGTCTGAGACCCCAATGCGCCAAACGTCAATATGCTAAAAACTAAAAAAGGAAAAAAGACAAAATAACAAGAGGGTGAAAACTTGAGCGAATTAACTGAAGAGGAATTGTTGAACCTCTATGGCTTTCTGAAGAAACACGCCGACAAACTGGGCCTAAACGACCCAGACAGAATCGAAATCAAAAAGCTGATGGACCACTTTGAGAGTAGGCTCAGAGAAATCGCTTGGTCTAAATACCAGGAAAAACAAGGAATAGTCCCTAGACTGCTCGAAGAAGAAAAGAAAGAAACAGTCAAAGAGGTTTAACGCTGACCCTGCTTGAATGGATACTTGGAATAAGCCAAATCGTCATAGGCTTCATACTAGGAACCATCATAACGGGCTGGTTCACCGCAAAATACGTGGTCCCACGCATACTTAAAAACCCAGACATCCAAGAAGCCCTAACCATCTTCAGAGAAGGAAAGTCTTATTTACGGGAAATACTAGAAAACCAAAAAAGAAAAGGAGGTGGAAAAACGACTTTAGTTAAAGGCGACCACTTAATCATCAAACGAAGCGGGGAAATTGTAACAGGCGAAGCCTACCACGAATTTAACGTAGAACACGTAACAGAAGCCATTGTGATAGGAAACGAAGTCTTCTACGTTGTTCTTCTAAGAAAGGTTGAGTAAGGAGGTGAGAGCCAACATGAACTTGGTAATTAAAAAAGACGGAACGATACTTCTGCTCGGCAAAGAGATCGGAAAAGCACCACACACCCTTGAAAACATAAAACTGATCGAATTGGTGGTTGCAGGTCCAGAAGGCGCACGCATAGTTCAAACTATCCAAGGTTCAGAGCCATCTTCCGCTGAAGAAATCGGAGTAAATATATACACTGAATAGGAGGTGAACTCATGGCTGAGGAAGAAGAATCTGAAGAGAAAGAAGAAGAGGAAGAATGACTCCGCTTTTTCCAAAACCCTCGAAACCAAAAGTAACAAAATATGAATACCGCTTGCGAGAAGCCCTAAAAAAGGAAGGCATACCCTTTAGACCACAACTCAGAGTCGCCACCAAAAGCGGACGCACCTACACCGTAGACATAGCAATCTCCCCAACCCTCATCATAGAAGTCGGGTACATAGGCAACATAGACATACAAGAACACGAAGACCTAAAAGAAACAGGCTACACAGTCCTCCACTTCAAAAACAAGGAAGTCCAAAACAACCTCTCAAACATAATCAAAACCATAAAACAAGCAATGAAATAAAATGTCTGAACCAGAATCTGCGCTTACTGCGGCGAACACAAATAATCACCCTAGCCCTCCAAACCCACATGGCCTAACAGACCAGCACTCTACAGAGTTGATTTGGAAGAGTGTTCGGGAGCCGAACATTAAAAAAGGGGTTAGTCCAAGGTGACCACAGCCGTAAAATGGGAAAAGACATATTGCAAGAGAGTGTCAAATTATTAAGAGGGCGTTGTATGTCGGTTCTCGACAAGCTGCAAAGCAATCTCAACCTAGCCTTCAAACTGCTTAAGGGATTTCCTGGCGAAGATACTTGCTGGGTTTGTGGGCTTCCCTTCAGAGATACAGAAGCCACGTTTTGTGAACGGTGTCGGACTTTTGTTTGCCCTACTTGCGGAAGTTGTTTATGCAGTTTACCAGAACCAGCTAGAAGAGCGTTAGATGCGGAAATGTTTAGTATCGGACTTTGGAGTCCATATGAAAACAGTCCGAAAAGGAAGCGTAGAAAGAGATAGGAGGTGAGCCGTTGTCTGAAGAGAATGTGTATTGCCCTTACTGTGGTAGTTTGGTTCCGAAGCACGGTATGCATGATCATTTGAGCTTTTACTGCCCGGCTGTTTTGGGTAAGTCGGCTATGGTTTTGGCTCCTGGTCGCCCAGAATATGTGGAAGGCGAGGTTCCGGAGCCTGCTAAGAGTTTGATTAGGCGTAAGCTTCCTTTGAAGCCTTCTGAAGCGGAGTTTGAGTAATTATGGCTGTTGAGCCTCTACCCTTGGCTGGTCGCATAGAAATTAGTGAGGATGATATCCCTCGGTTGAGGGCTGAGGGCTGGGACTACATGCCTACGAACATGCCGAGCACTTACAGGCCCTACTGGGAGATATATCATGCTATTCGCGAGTTTGTTCAGAACAGCTTAGATGAAACTGAGGCTTTTGATATTCGGTTGACTCCTCAGGGTTTGGAGATTAGTGACCAGGGTGCGGGTTTTCTTGTGGCGGATTTGTTGTTGCATTATCGTGAGAAGCCTAAGTGGGCGCGTGGGCGGTTTGGGGAAGGCTTGAAGATTGCTTGTATTGTGTGTATGAGGTTGGGATATCCAGTTTACATCTGGACTGCAGAAAAGATTATTCGTCCTTTGTTTTTGACGAAGAGGTATATTGAACGTGGCGTGGTTCACGAGGCTAAGGTGGTCTACTTTTTTTGGCACACTTTTCCAAGGGAAAGGGGCACAACAGTTCTGATTCAAGGCTATAAGGGAGACATTTACCTTGACCGTTTTGTTCAGAAGTTTCCTTCTGAGTCTTTTGTGTTTTCTATGCAAGGCGCAATTGATGACCATCGATACACGCATAGTATGATTGATTATCCGGTTGGCACGGCTGGTCCGGGCACGCATCGCCTATATGTTAGGGACATTTATGTTTCTGACTTCTGGGAGCCCACGCTTCTGTCATATAACTTGTGGGAGGTCGATTTGGACCCTGACAGGGTTGGGTTGAGGGATCCCCGCCAAGTTATTAGAGAAATCAGCAATTTGTGGGCTTACTGCTACAACAAAGACCTTATTAGATTGTGGATGAAACACGCAGTTGTTCCAATGACTCCGCCTCCACCGCCTCTCCTTGAAAGAAAGGAACCTCTGTGGATCTCTTATGAGAACAAAGAGCTTTGGAGAGAAGTTTGGCGGGAGTTTTTTGGCGATAGGGCTGTTCTTCGGACAGATGCAGAGATGGCGAGGAGAGCCATACATTTGGGTTGGAAGGTGGTTGAGGCTCCTTATGAAGTGGTGGATACTTTGAGGCGGGTGGTTAAAACTGACCGTGAAATTGTAGAGGAGGATGAGGCTAAAAAGCGGGTTCCGACTTCTTCAGACTTGCTTACAGTAACTCAGCAGAAGCATTTGGCTCTAATATATTGGTTACAAGAGAAAATACTCTACTTATATAGCATAGATCGCACGCCTTTTCCAGAAGCAAAAATTGTGGTCTATGCGGTTTTGGCTCATGCAGGCGAGCAAACTGGGGATGAGATTCGTTTTAGACAAGACACGTTGGATGAGGAGGATCCGACGGTGGAGACTTTCATTCATGAGTTGGCTCATTACACGAGTGAGGGTGCTGAAGATTTAACTGATGACCATGTTCGTGAAATGCAGTATTTGAGTTGGTTGCTTTGGCTTCTTAGGGAGCGTCCCACTAGCTGGGATTTATGGGACTCTATGGTGAAGCACGGCATTACGCCTAAGTTTAGGCCTCGTGGTGTCCGACCGAAGGTTAAGCCTATTTACCCGTTTAAGGCTGGTGACATGGTTAAGGTTGTTGCGGGGATCTATCTTCATCAGTGGGGAAGAGTTACCAGCGTCAAATATCATCCAGACGTAGGTGAATTCTTTGCTGCGGTGAGGTTGCCTGACCATCCTGCGGAAATTGTTGTTTCAACTGGGCATTTAGCTCCGCTTCCAGAAAGAGCCAGCCTTTTTTCGGTTGGCGATGTTGTAGCGGTTCTTGTTGGGGTGGTGCCATTTGGCGGAGAGCAAGGTGAAGTCATGGATGTTATGTATCCTGAGGCTGGAAGATCTGACGTTTTAGTGAAGGTTAATATTCCACCAGACTATCCCACTCACACTTACAGGGAGTTCGATTTAGTTTATGTGAAACGTGGACCGTTAGTTCCACCTAAAATGACGCCTCAAATTGTTTGGTCCTCACCTATAGTCGGGGGAATTCGCGAAGGATATGTTAGAGGTAAGGTTTCACGTAACATAGAGAGGTTAAGGGGGAAGTTTAGAACATGAGTAAGAAGGGATTGTTTGGGTTTGGTGTTCTGCCTTTAATAAAGCGAAGCCCTGAGCGGGACGACTGGCAAAAAGAGGCTTTCTTGGAATTGTTAGAGAAGTTTGAGGAGATAGAGAAGGGTTTGAAGTATTTGCCTGAGGTGCGTGTTGCTGATAGTGATTACGGTTGGTCTCTTATTGCTCCTGTTATCTGTATGGGTAAGGAGCTGTCGAAACTTTTAGCCTACAACTATCTCTACGCAATTCCTAACAACCCTCATGTAATGGAAGAAATTGAGTTGCTTCAGAAAATTATGAGAAACCTAGAGGAAGATTTGAGGGTTGAGAAACTGAGGAAATTCTGATGGTTGTTCCTAAGTTTCCTGAGGTTGAGCGGATACCTGTTGGGAAACAAGGGCTTATCGGTCGCCACATTATGTCTGAGGAGAATGTTAGTCATCTTTTAGTGGATGAGGTTGTTATTGAGGAGAAATTAGACGGTAAGACCGTTGGAACAGCGTATTTCAAGCCTTACATTATTTATGGCGAATATCTAAAGTGGAGACATACCATTCCTTATGATAAGTTACCTACATGGATTGTTGGTTTTGATGTGCTGGATACGACAACGGGTCGATTTTTAAGTAGAGAGGGAAAAGAGCGTGTCCTAGAAGAAGCCCGAATTCCTATTGTTCCGTTAATTTACAAGGGAAGGGTAGCAACTAAAGAGGACTTACTTGCCTTTCTTGAGGTCCCCTCGGCTTTTTCAACTAAATTATTTATTGAGGGTATTGTTGTTAAGAATTATAAGGCTCAATTGATGGGAAAAATTGTGACGTATGAGTTCTTAACAGGGTTAGAGAAGGAACCTCATTGGTTAAAGAGAAAGCGTGAAATGAATCGAGTGACGCTAATTCCTTTCTTTGTTTCAAGTGTCGCGATGAGTTTAGAAGGCTGGGAATACGCTTGAACACCCCAAAAATAAAATATTTAATATCTTCTTTCCCTTACTTCTTTTTTATTTCCAACTCCTCATCACCTCCTTTCATCTTCTTATAATGCTATTGATGTAAGAGTCTTAGCCAGCTTACAGTTTGAGCATACCATCCGTGGCTTAGAATTGTCTATGGCGTCGAAGGAAACTGAGCATTTCTCTCTTGTCAAACGACAGTATGTGAGCCAAACTCGGAACTTACGCCTAGAGGGTTTCATGGTCTTCCCCAAATTTTACACCAATGAAAAAAGTATGAAGCCTTAGTTAGATTCTAAGGCTTTACCGCAGTTGGGACAGAATTTGACCTCTTCTGCTAGCACTCGACCGCATTGGGGACATACTCTTGTTATCTCTTTTAATGGAGCTTTCTTCTCTTTCGTTGCAAGAGCGTATATTCCACAAACTAACACCGTAACAAAGCCAACTAATCCTAGAATACCTCCGATAAAGAGGCCGAGAATAACGAATCCCAGAGTCTGTTTTTCTTGCCATTGAACTGTTGCGGAAACGGTGACAAGCCTCTCTTCTGGCAACAACCACGTTGTAGGATAGTGTACCACAAAGTACAAATCACCAACATCTGACCCGTCATCGATTTTAAATTGGAAGCTTACGCTAGTCACAGATGTGCGAACCACATAGGCTTCTGTATTAGTTGCTCCGCCTTTCCATAAGTCAAAGTTGGTTTTATCGAAGACGTAGAAGTTGAAAGAGCGTCCCTCAACCTCAACTGCTGTTCCGCTCACTGTCCAATCTTTCGTTTCTCCACCGTAAATGTGAAGGAAGAAATATGGACAATAGTAATCGTAGTCATATAGCAAACCTGTTTCAAGTACTTCTCCTTCTGCAATCTGATCTGTCTTTGTTTCCCACGGCGCTGAAGTTGGTAAAGCAATTACAAGACCAATTCCAGCGAGAAAGATAAGAAAGCCTATGAGAACGCCAACTAACGATTTCCTCATTCTCATTTCTCACCTCCTAAGGAAAGGGTTATTCTTTGTGATTCCAGTCTATGTCGATGTCGTTTTCGTGTTTTTCCAGCCACTCTTCTAGTGCGGCTCTGAGAATCTTCGATTTTATTTTCCCTGGTATGCGGCCTTGTTTTTTGGCGACGTTTATGATGTAGGTGTTTAATCTCGCTGTTTGTTCAGGTGTTAGTGTTAGGTTGAACCTGTCCTGTTTCTTAGCCATTTATCCACCCCATTTTTGTCATGTATTTGACATATTTATGTTTTGTGCAAATAGAAAAAGGGGTTATTTTGGTTGTGTCGTTTGTTTTAGCGAGAATCGCGGTTTCGGAGTTTGTCCGTGCATGAGTTCCTCGAGAAACTTTTTCACTTTAGCCTCAACTTCTGGGTAGGATCCATAGTCGATTTTTGTTGAGTGCGAGCTTGTAGTATATAGCTTGGTTTCGATGGAGAAGCTCCAGTATTCACCTTCATACCATTCAGCGCCCGGCTTGTACTTATGTATCTGAACTGATATGCGGCGCGGTTTCCCCTGTTCGTCATAGCTGAAGCTTAGGGTCATATCTTCGGTTGAGACTCTACGGAACTTTGGCTGTTTATGGGCAAGTTTCTGAAAGGCTTCCTCAAACTGGTCAATCGTGAATTCACTTCTAACTGGCATGGTTTCACCCCAAAAAGAAAAAGAGGGTTATTTCTTTCGTTTGATGGCTTCGTTTTTCTGGTCTAGGTAGCTTTGGAATGGGAACAAGCGCATTTCTATGGCTGCGACTATGGCTTTTGCGTCTGTGTTCCATGCTGGTATCCATTCTAGGACTCTTTTTCCGAATTCGTTTTGTTTGAAGAATTTTTTCAGGTGTTCCACTGTGGGATACTTATGAATCCATCCATGGATGTCGTAGTGCGCGATACTTCCACAGTCGAGGCTAAGGAACTGGTAGAAATAATGTGAGAGATGAGGCGGTTTGGTTTGATCTTCATTGTAGAGTGTTCCCACGTTGATGATTCTCTCAAGGTTTCGCAGAATCCGGTCCTTGCTCCATACGTGGTTACCGTTTATGAGTATGGAGGCTCTGAGGCGGTGTTGATCAATGAGTTTCTGTATCAGTAGCCTAGCGTCGCCCTCTTTCATGACTTGGAGCTGTGGATGTTTCTTTAGGACGGCTATGGCTTTCTTGATGTCTTGCTCAGATCCAAAGTATGTTATCTTTATCATTTATAGACTCTCCCACATCTGGAACACACGAGGCGAATGATTTTTTCTGAAACTATTGTTCTGTCGTTGTTTTTGTTATTGATGTCTTTGGCTTCCTGTTCAACAAGGACAATGAATGTTCGTGAGTTGCAGCTACCACATTTCATTATTCCATGTTCTAATGACACAGATTCACCCCAAGAAAAAAATTATCGAATCCGTAGTTTGGCATATTCCTTTAATGAGAAGTCAACCAGAGTTGGATCTGAAGGATTTGCGTCTAGTCGGTCACACACAGGCTTAGCGTTACATCCTTTACAGGTTAGGCGTTGGGCTCTGCACCACTTTCTGTGTTTCTCAACGTATAGGTGAAAGGGCACGCCGTGAGTTGGCAGAGGAAAAAGGTTTAGTTCGTTTGGGTCTTCCGCTGCACAGTAGAGGCAACGCACTCCCTTCTTGCCCCAGCCGTAGCTACTACATGGGATTCCGCACTCTCTGCAGAAGGGCCCCTTGTATGCTTCTTCTTTAAGGTATTCTCTCGAGATGATGTGGTCAGGATTCTCTCCCGCTTCTTGGGCTTGCTTACGCCATATTTCATGCCACTCGTCAACAATAGCGTCTATCCGCTTTTTCGACATGTGTTCCAAACAGTCATCCCTCTGGGAGTTCTCCTTTGTATTCAACGCCGAAGCGTCTCGCTATTTCTTCAGCCAGCAGCCGTCTGTGGCAATGGGTAGCATCTTTCTCGCAGCACACTAAGAGAATGTTTCCGATTTTGGCCTCTTGAGCCCTCCTCTCCATCCACTGCCGGGATGTGAAGTTGTTGACTTCAGTATGATAGCAAATCGAGTAAACATCCCAATTGATTTTACCCACTTTCCAGTCTTGGAGAAGTCGTTTGGACGGCGCCACTTCGTTGTTGCCTCTGTTCCTCATCACGTAGTAGACGAAGCATGAGCCTATTCGTTGAGGGGCGTCTCTGTGCTTGTTTAAGTAGCCTAGGTAGGTTGTATAGATTGGCAAGTTTTCACCCCAAAAAATTAAGGGAGTCCATTTTTTCTGGTTCAGTAAATCCAATGTAACCATTCTTTGGCGTGTATAGGATTCCTCTACGGATTAGGTCATTGATAATTGCTGCGGGATCTTTAACACCCTTCTCTCGACAGTATTTCTCGAGGGTTTCACGTTTGCAGATTGTGCTATTCCAATATTTACAGTTATGAATAATTTGTTTGATAACGATTTCTTCATCGGACTTCGCTTCAAACGTGCCTTGCCACGGTTTTTTAGCCATTCTTCCACCCCAAAAAAGGGAAATTTAAGTCCATCCAGTAAGTCTAAGTTGGGTGGACCCATCTTTTTTCTGGAAGTATTCATAGATTACCCGTTGAGGGTGTGTTGGAATTAAACATTTGATTACTCCTAATAAGTTTCCGAGTTTTTTCCGCATTCGCTTCGAACGCCTTATAGTTAAGACGTCGGATAATGTGCCGTAGATTATACCTTTTTCAAAGACCCAGGCATGACCCACTGTTAGTTCATTCATCTCTGTTCCGTCCATAGTTTTAGGGAGAACTTCTTTGAGCTGATTATGGGTATGGGCTGCGCTGCCACTTCTTTAGGTAGATATTGCAGGCACATACAGGAAGATATGATTAGGAGTAGCCTTTTTGAGGTTTTTTCGTCTAACCGTTCATCAAGATGTTGTAGGCTTACATTGTTTGGTCCGATTCCAGCTAATATTCCGCACCCAGAAATCATGTTAAATATCCACATGCTCGTGGCCATGATTTTTAGTGCTGTATCACAGTCAGCTTCAGCGTCTTTTCCCTTCTTTTGGAAGAAGGTATACCATTTTTCTCCGATTGCTTCTTTGTTGGTTTCAACCCAACCCCAGAAGGCTTCAAATAGTTGGTTTCTAAAGAGTCTGATAGTGTCTTCCATGGAGTCACCTTACCTGGTGAATATATGTTTCCAATGAGAATCGAGGATAGTGTGGAGGAGATTCTCCCATTTCCTCAGATGTTGTTTCCCCGTCTATTTGGCACATAATATAGTAGCTTAGCATGTGTTCTTTCATGTATTGTTCTTCTATGGACTCCCATGTTCTCCGAATTATTGGTGGATCTAACGGTGCCACTAGGTATGCTACTATCGAGTATAGATGTCGCTTATTTTCCCAGTAGGTAAGCGTATCATCTATTTCCTGATAGTCTATACCATATTTGTCACAAAGCTTCTTAAGATGCCACAGTTCAATAGTCCTCATTAATTTTTCACCCCAAAATAGAAAAAATAGTAGATTCTTAAGTTTTTTTGAGTTTAGCGAATTCTTCAAGCGAAAAGTGGTCTGAACGTATTGCCGGCGGCTTATAATAGAATTCAGAGATATCAGGTAGTAGCCATTGGTTTCCAAGATCCCACAGTTTACTTGATGGCCCAGTTTTATCGGCTCCAGCTAGCATCAAAGAATCTGCACAGATTATACTGTATGGATGATTCGAGAACATTGCCATATTGACTAGGCAAGCTCTATAGAGGGAGGGGTTGATTTCAACACCAAACAGCACAAGATTAGCTTTAGGCATCATCTGACTTGCTACGAACAGAAAGCGGCCTGATCCCACACAAGGGTCTAACTGTGTTCTGACTGGTGGATCCATCGGTTTCAAGTGGCTTGGACGGACATGGTAGGTTAGCCAATACCAAGCAATGTATTCCAAGTAAGAGTTGTAGCAATACCATTCGTCAGCGCCATC
>Ga0315310_10000262_pt1 | contig 34096 bp, 40 predicted proteins | sample TDP5_MG_FD_203630 | JGI IMG/M metagenome (GOLD analysis project Ga0315310, IMG submission 203630) | Freshwater sediment microbial communities from Lake Towuti, South Sulawesi, Indonesia - TDP5 | ecosystem: Environmental > Aquatic > Freshwater > Lake > Sediment | place: Indonesia: South Sulawesi...
AGGTTGGGTTTCTCCTGTATCTTATCTTTCTCAGCCATTTCTTGTGGCGTTCTCCTATAGTTTCAGTTGTGGTCTGAAAGCCACTTAAATCTTGTTTGTGATTTCAATTAGGATGTTTACAGAGAAGGCCCTAATCGTGTTCAGGATGTGTTCTGAGTCTTTCTTCCAGAGCCAAAAAGCTATTTAAGAATAATCTGAACGAATGAATGAAGGGATTCAGTTTGGTTGAAGTGCTAGTATTGTATTACTCCAGGACTGGAAGAACCGAAGCTCTGGCGAACTCCGTTGCAGAGGGCGCGCGCACCGTGGAGGGCGTCTCTGTTTCGGTCAAGCGTGCAGACTACGCAACTGTCAACGACTTCATCTCATGTGATGCGGTGGCCTTCGGGTCTCCAAACTACTTCAGCTATATGGCTGGACTCATGAAAGACTTCTTCGACAAGGCTTTAAGCATCCGAGAAATGGTCACTGGCAAACCAGCAGTGGCCTTCACCTCTGGAGGCAGTTCCAGCAACTCTGCCCTACTGAGCCTAGAGAGGATGATTTCGTCCTTCAGGCTTCAAAAAGTGGCTGAGGGCGTAGTCTCGGAGGGAGCGCCAAACGAAAAGGACTTAGCGGCTTGCAAGAAGCTTGGAGAGACCTTAGCGAGGGCGGCAATCAAAAGAGCTGAGGCACCAAAAGGTTAGCTCACCATTTGCACGCGCTATATTAATGGCACAGTCACAAGAAGAAGGCGGGGAGACAAAGACTTGAAGACTAAGTTGTGGCAACTGATGAAAAATAGAAGGAGTATCCGAAAGTACAGCAGAGACTCTGTTCCATTGGAAAAAATTTTTCAGATATTAGAGGCTGGAACATACGCTCCATCTGGAGCCAACCTACAACCATGGATCTACATCATAGTTACCGACAACGAGTTGAAAGAAAAGATTAGAAAGGAAGCTGAAAAGACAGAGAGGAGCTTTCACGAAAAGGCTCCCGTTCAACTCAGAAGGTGGTTAAGAGAACAGAAAATCACTCCAGAAAAAAGCTTTCTTACAGAAGCCCCAGCTCTGATTGTAGTCGCTGGCTTAACCAAAGCTCCTTACTGGCTTGAGTCCACATGGATCTCCATCGCCTATATTCTGCTCTCTGTAGAAGCCCAAAACTTAGGAACCCTCACCTATACGCCTTCAAAAACGGTCTTTCTTAACAAGTTGCTAAACATCCCCTACGATTATCATCCAGTCGCGATCTTGCCCATAGGTAATCCCGCAGAAAGACCGTCTCCTGAAACTCGCGCCCGAAAACCCCTAGAACAAAGGGTTTACCTGAACAGATACGGTGATAAGTGGCAGAATTAGAAAGTCATAAAACAGGAAACGAAAAAGTCCAGTCGCGATGACTCCCGTGGATTCATTCTGCACTGTTTAAGGGCGAACCACAAAAAGGGGAGTATGCGGGAGCACTTGGACAAAAATGGTAATATTTTCTGAACAACCATTAAATACCAAAAAGAGACAATCAGAATTGATAGTAAAGGGGAAACGATGTTGTATGGCATTAGAAAAGAATAAGGCTATCATTCGAAGTCTTTATGAAGCCGCGAATAAGCAAAACGTAGCCTTACTAGTCGAGTTCATCGCACCAGATTATGTTGACCACACCATTCAACTACGAGGTCTGGAAGGTGTCAAGCAATCTGAGACTATGTTTTTCAAGGGTTTTCCCGATTTGCATACGACTATTGAGGACATAACCGCTGAAGGGGACAAGGTGTGGGTTCGTGTGAAATATGAGGGAACACACACAGGCGAATATCGTGGAATAGCCCCTACAGGCAAGAAGTTTACAATGACGGCTGTTAGCATCTATCGTATAGTTGAGGGCAAGGTTGCAGAGAGAGAATCAGTCTTTGACTCATTGGAATTCTACAAGCAATTAGGTGCTATCGAATACACAGAAAAAGCAAAGAAACTCTTTCCAGAGGATGTTTCGTAACTGCTTTGACTTACGCTTCAGCAATCCACAAGTCTATTGAGTATGTAGCAAAGCATTGTAGAATTATCCTCATGAATATTTATGAGGAACCAACCAGAGCCTCACTTTCTTGGAGAAAGTAGAAATCAGAAGTTAGATTTCTCATTGCGGGAAATATCACCTTGTACTGTTTAGGGCATTTTGCTTAGTGTTGCTTCGAATGTGTGTTCTCTTCCTCTGCGAAACACAGCAATCCTCACCCTGTCTCCGATCTTCCTGTTATGAATCTCGCTAAGCAAGTCCTCGATGCTATAAATAGCCCCCCTATCCAACCTCAAAATCATGTCTCCAGCAACAATCCCAGCACGCTCCGCAGGGCTATCGTCAGCAACCTTAGTCACCAAAACTCCACGGTCAAGAGGCAAGTCATAATAGCGAGCCAGCTCCTCCGTAAGACTTAAACCAACTATTCCAAGCCAAGGCCTTGCAGAAATCCCGTCCGTTATTATTCCACCCGTGCACTTCTTTGCCGAGTTTATCGGAATCGCAAACCCAATTCCCTGCGCAAAAGGAATTATCGCAGTGCTTATCGCAACGACCTTCCCCTCGAGATCCACAAGCGGACCACCACTGTTCCCAGGGTTTATAGCCGCATCAGTCTGAACAAGATTCTCCACGAGTCCTCTCCGCGACTCTATCGTCCTGTTCACAGCACTAATGACGCCTGAAGTCACCGTCGGACCGCCCGCCAACCCGAAAGGATTCCCAATCGCGTAAACCCTCTGCCCGACCCTCAATTTATCCGAGTCTCCCAGCTCCGCAGCCGACAACCCTTTTCTATCAACTCTCACAACCGCCGTGTCATGGACAGCGCATGAACCCACAAGCCTCCCCTCTAAAACTTCGCCGTTCCACAACGTCACGCCTATCTTCTCCGCTCCACCAACCACGTGATTATTCGTTAAAACGTAGCCCTTCGGGTCGATTATAGTTCCGGAACCCATTCCCTCCACTGGAACCGCCTGATAAAACATGTGATGAACAATCTTAATCGTGCTTATGTTGACAACACTCTTGCTCACTTTTTCCAGAATATCGAGAACAGTCTTCTCGTCAAACGAAGACAATCTTCCACCTCTAAAACTTGTCTAACCTTGACTCTAATAAGTCTTAACTATTTCAGGGTTCTAGCTCGTTTTTGAGACAGATTGGGGTTTAAGCAGAAACCGCACTCTTCCACTCTGATCTTTGGGTCCGTCTTTTGGCAGAATTGGCACATGAGGCCCGTTTTTCTTACGGTCACGCATGTTTGGCAGAAAAATCTTAGAAACTCCTCTCTTTTGCACGTTCCACTTACAAGTAAGCCTATCAGCTTGTCCATCAAAGGTTCTATTTCCTCTATGTCATCGACTCTTATCACGTAGCCTCTAACCTTTCGGGCGTACTTGCTTACTGCTGATTGGGATATTCCTAGAATTTCAGCCACTTCCTCCTGTTTTAGACCGCGTTTCTCCGTGAGTTCTGTTGCTATTAGCGCTTTTACTGCGGGTATGACCGATTTTACAGCGATCTCGCACGGAATTATCAAAGCGTGTCACCGTCTGTTCTATTTTGATGGAAAGGTATATAAGGATGACGTATGTCATAATAATATGACGTATGTCATGACGGGCCGAGCGGTTGAACTAACTTCTGAGCAATCTCCCCTCCTTTCTCCCAAGACCGTCATGGCATACGTTCAGAAGTGTCCAGGCATGAAAACAGGAAATTACCCAAACTCGGTGCAAGGGACACGGGAAAAGGAAAGCTTAGCAGATGTACTCAAGGAATCAGAGGAGACGTGCAAAAACTGCCATCCATTAACCCCGACCACATGTGTAACTAGCTGCAAAATTTGGAGACTGAAGAACGAGCTTAGAAAACTTTGCGAGAAAACGAAAAACTCCGGCTTCGTGAGAAACCTGTTGAACGCATTAAAGAACAAGAGACGCCTACGAGTGTTGGAAATAATCTCGAAAGGTCGTTATTCACTACCCACACTCCAAAAAGAACTGAAAAAACTAGGATATCATCACAGCCAGCAGACAATAGCCGAAGAATACATCGCTCCCTTAACAGAGGTTGGGTTAGCAGAAGAAGACCAGGACAGGTACCATGCAACCGTGTTCGGCCATAGGCTAACCGAGTTGATAAAGGATTTCCATGATATCGGCGACATTTTGCCGCCTCACTCCGAATGCTATGAAGAAACAGCTTTGCGTATGCTTTTAAACGAGCCGAAAACCCATGAGGATTTGGAAGGCATAATTCCAGCAAAGAGTGTCGCGCGAGTCTTAAGCCGACTTCAAACAGCGGGGCTAATAGAAACAGCTAAAGAAAACAACTACGTATTCTATTTTAGAACAAAGAGAGATTCGGACAAAGCGAGGTTTTCTCCAACTGAAAGAAGGATTTATGAAAACATTTCTGCTGACGGCGTCTGCGCTCGGGGGCTCGCAGAGAAAACTGGGATTTCGCTGAGAAGGACATACAAGTATTTAAGAAGACTTAGAGAAAAGAAGATGGTCTTCACGAGGAAGAGACCGAAATCTTACGCGTTAACCTCTAAGGGTGTTCAAACAGCCTTAACGTTAGAGGGAGTGCGCAATTTGGCTGTGGAAGTTTTGGGAACGGCAGCAAAGTACTTCAGGGATGTAGAAACTCGTCGGTTACCAATGCTGGGCACTTCTTACATCGCGCTGGAAAAGAAAGTGAATGAGGTTATCCCTCTGACGACATCGCGCACGTATTAAGCAAGACTGACTTTCCTTCCAAAAAGCTATTCAATTCTCGCGGCGAAAAGAGCATAAGTTGTGCCAGAATCCTCTGGAATAGAAAAATTTTAAGGAGGTTCGTGATATAATTCAATGTGTTAATGACGTTTCTAAAGAATTGAACGTGGTGGATTCGTGAAGGTTAACGTAATTTCCTTGACATGCTGTGCTGGGTGCGTATCATCCCTTTTAAACGCTGGCGAGGCTTTGCTGGAGATTCTTTCGGGAGATTTCGAGATAGTTTATTCGCCCACGTTTGTTGATTTGAAGGAGATTCCAGAGGTTGACTTGGCGATAGTTGAGGGTGGAGTTAGAACCGAAGCGGACGAGAAGTTAATCAGAGAGGTGCGGGCTAAAGCCCGTATTCTTGTCGCTTTGGGAATATGTGCAACCCACGGCGGAGTAACAAGTCTAGGGAACATACTCTCTCTTAAGAAGCTCTTAGAAAAGGAGTATTTTATTCTCGATTCAAGTAAGCTTCCAGAATTAGAGGATTTGATGTATCCAATATGCCACTTTGTTGATGTTGACTACTATGTTCCAGGGTGTCCTCCGATGCCATTCCCAATCGTTCACACTTTAAAGAGCATAGTAAGCGGGAAAACACCCGTCCGCCATCAAAGCGTGGTCTGCACAGAATGCCACAGAAAAATAATTGCAGCGAAACTCGACCGCCTTCATGGAATATACGAGAAAGAAGCAGATCCAGTGCTATGCTTGGTGAGCCAAGGATTCGTCTGTTTGGGTTCTTTGACACGCGACGGCTGCGGAGCACCATGCCCAAGAGCGGGTTTCACATGTTTCGGATGTAGAGGCCCACCCGATTCGCTTATGTACAGATCAAGAGACATGTACGCTTTCCTTGCTCGAGTAATATCCAAGAGAACCAGTATTCCCGAAGAAAAGGTTAAGGAGGAACTTTACCGTAATCCTTTCGTTTTCCACACCTTCATTTTTTCAAAGTTTGAACGTTCAAAGGCGAGGGAAAGAGTCATTTGAGCCACAAAAGGGAGATCACTATTTCTCCGACAACGAGAATCGAAGGACACGGAAAAGTAACAATAACGCTCGATGAGTCTGGAGATGTTTCAGACGCTCATTTCTACGCCACTGAAATCCGCGGCTTCGACTACTTTCTAAGGGAAATGGAGGCGGAAAGACTTCCCTTCATAATTTCAAGGATATGCGGAGTGTGCTCCACCGCCCATATAATCGCCTCTGTTAAAGCCATAGAAGACATTTATGGAACAGAGATAACGGAAACCGCGAGAAAACTCCGTGAACTTCTGCTCATGGGACAAATAATCAGCAATCATTCCTTGGTCTTCTTTTTCCTAATACTCCCAGACTTCTGGTTTTCTCCGGAGGAAAATCCTTCAAAAAGAAACGTCTTCCAAATCATGCGTGAAAAACCTGAAATAGGCAGAAAAGCCGTTGCGTTAAGGAGTTTTGGAACCCAAATTTTAGATGTTGTCGGAAAGCGTGAAGTCCACGTTGTTTCTGTGGTACCTGGAGGCTTAATCAACCCGCTTAAGGAGAGGGAAAGAGAAGAACTGCTCAAAGCGGCGGAAATGGCATGCGCAATTACGAGAGAAGCCCTTGACCTTGGAAAGGAACTTTTTGAGAAAAATTGGCCGGATTTTAGGAAGGCAGGGGACTACAAGACCTATTACATGGCTTTAACAAAGGACGACGCCATAGAATTCTACGACGGCAAGATCCACATTATAAGCCCTGAAGGCAAAACTCTATCCGAATTCACTTCGCAAGATTACATGGAGCATGTTGAAGAAAAACGCTATGAATGGACCTACGCAAAGTTTGCCTACTTGAAAGCCTTAGGATGGCCAAAAGGAATAGTTCAGGTTGGACCAACAGCCAGAGTGAACGTGAATAAGAGAGTGGCGACGGAGTTCGCTAATAAAGAATTAGAAGGTTTTAAGAGAAAATTTGGAAGTCCAGCCTGTGCCACTCTGCTCTTTGACTACGCCCGCCTAATAGACCTCATGTACGCGTGTGAAAGGGCCAAGGAGCTTTTGGAGGACGATAGCTTGACGCGAACAGACACAAGAGTTAAGGTTAAGCCTAAAGGCGGCAGAGGAATAGGGGTTGTTGAGGCTCCTAGGGGAACACTTGCCCACGAGTATGTCTTAACTAGAAATGGACGACTAAGAAACATGAAGCTGATAATACCGACTCAGGTGAACAACGCCGCCATAAACCTTAACGTTAAAGACGCGGCAACGGAATTCATACATCACGGCGAAATTAAGCCTGGACTTTTGAACAGGATTGAGATGGTGATAAGGGCTTACGACCCATGCATAAAATGCGCGACAAGACAAGCTGATGGAGATTTAAGGGTTGAAATAAGGAACAGCAAGGGCGAATTGCTAAGAACTTTGGGGGTTTAGGTCAAAATTTTTATGGCTTGACATGGACAGTTAACTTGGCACGCTCTGCACATTATGCAACTTTCTTCGTTCACAACTTCCGGCTTTTCCGACTTGTCATTGCGGAAAACCGAAACGGGACATATTTCCACGCAGATTCTATCGGCATCTTCAACACATTTGGCATAGTCGATTGCTATCTTAACCATGTCCGCGCCCATTGCTGGATAAACTTTCAGGGGGCAATTAAGCTTTTCTCCTAAATTATTAATACAAGTTGAAATGAAACGGTAGAGGAAAAGGAGGTGGAAGGAATGACCGTTTTCGTAGTAGAAACATATGTAGTCAAACCAGAAAAGCAGGTGGAGTTCAAGTCATTATTGCAGAGATTTCTGAGATACATGAAAAAGAATCCAACTTTGTTCAAAGAGATGAAATCATGGAAGCTCTTCACTCAAACGTTTGGCACTATCTCTGGTGCGTATGTTGAACTGGTAGAATATGACAGCTTAGCAGAACATGAGAAGTGTCACGCGAGATTATTAAAAGACAAAGGGTTCATGAAACTCTATGAAGAGGTAATGACCCTTATAGACACCACTACATTCTCGATGAGTGCATGGGAACCTGTCACGTAATTGAAGGGAAATCCCATCAGTTAGCACGCACTCTTTTTATCCCTAAGTCCCTAAGAGTTAACAGAATCCCTATCTGGGCTATAGATGTTGCTTCGGTGATTTGGACGTTTTTAGCCAGATGAGTGACAGTGTTGTCGCTGCAGATATTACTGTTGATACTATGAAACTGTATTCCAGCCCATACTGAACAACCACGCCTGCCGTAATCAAAGGCGCTATCCCTTGACCAACATCCGTGCTCATCATGTAAAGCGAGTTCGCAAGTACATTCCTAGAAGGCTGAATAGATTCTGCAATGAGCATCGAGCCCACGGGGAAGATTACACCTTGAACTGCGCCAATTAAGGCGAAAGTTCCGGCAAAAATGAAATCATCTGTAAAAACCGCTAGAACCAAGGAAAACAACGCTGCAAACATTGTACCCAGAATCATAAGCGCTGATTTGCTTACTTTGCCGTCTCTGACGATTTTTCCTATGGAGAGGCGCGTAACCGTAGTTGCGATGTAATATAAGAGGAAAAGCGTGGAAACAAGTCCATCGCTGAAGTTGAATTTATTCTTCGCGTAAATTGGAGCATAGGCTAGAATCACTCCGAAAAGAACGAAGAAAGCAAGGTTTCCCAGAAAAGCTACGCCAAACATCCGATTATGTATGATGGCTGAAATCTTACTTTTGAGGGGTTCTCTGTTTAAAGTCACGCCGATAATCTGCCAATTCCTTTCAATCGAAGAAACCTTCCTCTGAAGAAAAAAAGCTGCAAAAATTCCAACAAAACCCATCAGACTGGCAAAATAAAACGTTTTTGAAACACCAAACAGCGGAATAGAAAATGTAGTTATCGCTGGTCCAGCCAAGAAGCCGAGACTTAACGATGCAGTGTAAGTGCCAACCCCTCTATTTCTTTCAGCGCTTGAGATTGCCAAAGCAGCTAAAATTAAGGATGCTGTTCCGATAGAGGCGTAGGCAAAACCTTGTACAGAACGCAAAATAATTAGCACCATGATGCTGTCCGTCAGAGGATAAAGCGAAGGACAGATGGAAAAAACCACAAAGACAAATAACAAAAAAGTTATTGTCTTTTTACCGCCCGCAAACACTCCTAATAAAACATCCGTCAAAGAAGAAGCTACAAAAAACATGGCTGTTACCAAACCAACCATTTCAACGGGCGCTTTTACTACGTCTTTAACATAAATCGACAGTATGGGTGAAACCACAGAAAGAGACGCTATGTAGCTGAAACCCATCATGCACATTGTTAAATGCGGTGTTAATTGCAGCCTCTTCAATGGATATACACACATTTTCTTAATTTTAGCCTGTTAGGCGGGAATATCTGAACAGGAAATCCCACCATTTCTCGTCTCGAATCTTCGCGCTTTCACAAGCATACTCGTACACACGTTTCATTATTGCATGATGCTTTTTCTCGTCGCTAACAATGTCTTGAAGAATGAACCGTATTCGGTTATCCTCTGTCTTGTCAACGATTTTCTCGAAATTCTCGAGCATTTTACGTTCGATTTCAACGTGCTTCTCAAGAACTTTACGGAATTCTTCGCTTTCGCATTTTAACTGCTCTTTTGATGGTGATTCTAGCAATTGTAAGATAGTCATCAACATGCGCTCGTGTTTTGCCGAGTCTAAAGCAAGCTGGTAAAGCAGAAGGCGAATAACGGTGTTACTTGTTTTTTCAACCGAATCTTGTAGAAGTACAGTGACTTTCTTCTCATTTTCAATCTGCTCTTCAATCATCCCCTTAAACTCCTGCTTATCTATCGGCAAATCAATCCCCAACCATTTCGACGCCAATCCTACTTAAATATTTTAGAAATTTCTAACTTTTACCGGGTGACGGTGCTCATATTTTTTAGTTTCTTACTTTTTTGTTTTTGATAGGTATTTTTTCGGATTTTTCTTAAACTCACCTTCACAGTGTTTTGAACAGAAGTAAACGGCATGTGCTTCATACTCAACTTTGCTGTAGGCTGTTTCGGGTTCTATTTTCATTCCACACACCGGATCCGTAACTAGTTGTTTTTTCTTCATAAACTGCACCCCCTTTGGTTCATATTTTCTTAATGTCTGAGCGTTAAACGCAACTATAACTGTGCTTAAGGACATAACCACTGCTCCTATTGCTGGATTTAGATTTACGCTGCTGGCTGCTAATGGTACAGTGATGACGTTATAGCCAGCTGCCCACCATAGGTTCTGAACCATCTTCGAATACGTTTTTTGGGAAAGGTCTATGACCCTTGGGACATCTCTAGGGTCATTTCTCACCAGAACTATGTCTGCGCTTTCAATTGCCACATCGGTTCCCGCGCCTATAGCGACGCCCACATCTGCGGTGACGAGGGCTGGCGCGTCATTTATGCCGTCGCCAACCATGGCAACTCTGTAGCCCTTCTCTTTCAGAAACTTGATTTTTTCTGCCTTTTTGTCGGGCAGAACCTGCGCAAAATAGTCGTCTACTCCGAGTTCTTTCGCGACCCAGCGAGCTACTTCTTCAGAGTCTCCTGTGAGCATGTAAACCTTTAACCCTCTTTCCTTCAACTTTTTAACTGCTTCGAAGGATTCGTCCCTTATCCTGTCAGAAAGTGCTAAGGCGCCGGCGAGTTTTCCGTTAACAACCGTGAAGACTACGGTTTTTCCTTGTTCCTGTAGCTCTTTTATTTTCTGATCGTTTACGTCTATCTTCATGTCGCTTAGAAGGTTTGTGCTTCCCACGTAGACCTCTTTTTTACCAAATCTTCCGTAGGCGCCTTTTCCAGGCAATGCCCTAAATTCCTTAACTTGAGGGATCTCCACGCCTTTTTCTTTTGCGTACTCTACGATAGCTTTGGCTATTATGTGCTCTGAGTTTAGTTCGACGCTTGATGTTAGTTTTAGAAGTTCATCTTCTGGAACGAAGGAAACGACGTCGCTAACGCCGAACTTGCCTGATGTTAATGTTCCAGTCTTGTCAAAAACAATAGCGTTTACGTCTTTAACCATTTCGAAGGCTTTTCTGTCGCGGATTAAGATGCCGCTTTTTGCGGTTATGGAAGTTGAGAGAGCGACCACCAATGGTATTGCTAAGCCCAGGGCATGGGGGCAAGCGATAACTAAAACTGTAACTGTTCTTTCAAGGGCGACAAAAGGGCTTCCAAGAAAAGACCATGCCACATACGTTATTATCGCAACTCCGAGGGCAACGTAAAAGAGGAGAGCTGCCGCTCTGTTCGCCAAATCCTGAGTTCTTGACCTGCTTTCTTGAGCTTGCCTCACCAGCTTTATCACCTGGGCTAGGTAGGTTTCTTCCCCTATTCTCTCTATTTTTACTTTCAAAACCCCTTCGCCGTTCATGGCGCCGCCTATGACCTTGTCTTTTGCCCCTTTGTGAACGGGTTTTGACTCACCTGTTAGTAGAGCTTCGTTGACGAAAGATTCGCCTTCAACAACAACACCGTCAGAGGGCATTTTCTCGCCTGGACGAACGAGAACGGTGTCGCCAGCCTTTAACTTTGAAACTGGAACGTCTACGATTTCGCCGTTTTTCAAGAGGTGGGCGGTTGTTGGCATTATCCTCACGAGTTCTTCCAGTGCCATTGAGGCTCCCATGACGCTTTTGGCTTCTATCCAGTGCCCAAGAAGCATTACGTCTATGAGGGTGGCAAGTTCCCAAAAGAAATCCATGCCCAGTGGAAGGAAGACTGTTGCTGCCGAATAGAAAAAGGCAACCGATATTGCCATACCTATAAGCGTCATCATTCCTGGTTGCCGAGCTTTCACCTCATCAACAAGACCTTTTATGAAGGGCTGTCCACCGTAGATATAAACAATCAGAGAGAGAAGAAGCAAAACATATTCTTGGGATGGTATTTCTATCTGGAAGCCGAACCAGTCTTGAATCATCTGGGAAAGGATTAGAATTGGAACTGTGAGTATGAGGGAAACCCAGAATCTCCTTTTGAACTCATGCATGTGGTGGGCATGATGAGCGTGGTGATGATGTCCCATTCTGATTCTCTCAAATACTCTACTTTTAGCAGGTTTTCATCCTGTTTTATCTTGCTAAATATTACATACGTCATAAAAGCTTTTCGGTAACAACATCCGCAGCCTTAAACTAAAAAGTGCAGTTTATCCTCCGGGAGCTCCGTGGAATGGGACGTTCTTCCAAAGGAGGTCCCACCAGTCAGCTTCTGTTATGGTTTCTCCTCGAACAAGGATTTCCAGCACCATTTTTAGGAGCTCATGATGCCTCTTCTCATCTGCCAGTATCGCGTTTAATAGGAGCTTAACCTTCTTGTTTTCAACGCTGGGCAACACCTTGCTTATTTTTTTGATGAGTTCCGCTTCCATGCGGATGTGCTTCTCCACGAGGGCCCTCTGCTTGTCTAGATGTTCCTGGGTAAGAGCTCGGGAGACGCTTGTCATCAGTTCAACAGCTGCGGCGTACATTTCCGCGTGCTTCACAGAGTCTAGGGATATTCCCTTCAAAACTCCCTTGACAGGCGGGTTTTTTACTTCAACCAGAGCGCTGTTTAGCGAGTCCACAATCTCGTTTTCAACCTTAATTTGCTGCTTAAGAAAATTTATCAATTCACTTTTTGATTTCAAGACATTCTCCTCCTCCCTAGAACATGTCAAGCTATATGCATAAGTCTTTCGGCAATTTTCTCTCCGAACCCTCTGCATATTTCCAAACCCTTTTGGTCTGGAGTATATTTGATTAAAAGCGGCGGTTCGATGACTTGCATTTCAAACTTGTTTTTCATGATTTCAAGAACCAACTTTGACGCTTCACCGCTCCATCCGTAGGACCCGAAGGCTGCTCCAATTTTACCCTTTAAGCTTATGCCTTTTACCGCTGCTTCTTCGAAGAGTTTCTTCATGTCAATAGGCATGTCATGGTGATAAGTTGGAATCCCAACCATTATCGCGTCGAAGTTGCTTAATGTTTCAGGCGTAACATAGTAATTTAGTTCCACCTCAACTCCCTGAATCGTCTTTGCTCCTTCTGCTATGGCTTTAGCCATTTTTTCAGTGTTTCCAGTTCGACTGTAATAGAGAACAAGAATTTTGGGCATGGCGCAGCACGTCATTTCATTAGCTGTCTAGGCTAATATGAAACTTTTTGCCATACTCTTCGAGGTAGGCTATTTTCTCCAGTTTCTTTCTGGGCCTTATCAAGTGAGCCAATTTTGCTGAGATGTCCACTTTTTCTCTTGGGTAGCCTAAAGCCAAAAGCGCGACAACCTTCAGATGACTTGGTATTTTCAACATTTCTCTGATTGCCTTTTCATTGAAAAAGCCTATCCAGCAAGTTCCAAGTCCCTCGCCAGTGGCAGCGAGCACAAGGTTTTCCATGGCAATACACGTGTCAATGGCGTGCCAACGCGGAGAAGCCTTCTGATCCCCGCATCCAACAATAACCACAGGCGACTCATCCAAAAAATGACCATATCTACATCCCCTAGCGATCTTTCTTCTCTTATGTGAGTCTAGTACAACGATAAAGCGCCAAGGCTGAACGTTTCCAGCCGAAGGAGCCAGCCTAGCCGCCTCTAAAGCCTTCTTCAACTTCTCAACCGGAACCGGCGTAGGCTCATATGATCTAACTGATCTCCTCTTTTGAATAGCCTCGAAAACATCCAACTTGACTTCCCTCAATGTGAAAAAATGAGAGGGAGCAAGTAAATATTTAGCTTATGCGCTCGGTCTAGGGCTTAAAAATTCTTTGGTTCATCCTATAAGCCGTGGGTGGGATTTGAACACACATACTGTGGAGTTATCTCCCGCGAATCCCACTTTTCTTCGTAAGCGCATTCATCTTCTGCTATAGAGTCCTACAAGCTCACCTCTTGCAAGTATGTGGTCTTTCATGGCTTTTTCGACTTCTTTCTTTCTCGAGTTTAGGTCTAAATCCAGCTTTGTGTCTAATGCATAGACCTTGAAGAAGTATCTGTGTGTTCCTGATGGTGGACAGGGTCCTCCGTAGGAATGCTTTCTGAAGTCGTTCAGTCCTTCGGTTCCAGGAACAGAGTCCTCCTCTATCTTGTTTGTGGGAGGTACGTTCCAAACGATCCAGTGGTCCCAAGTTCCCATGGGAGCGTCTGGATCGTCAACTATGAGAACCAGACTTTTTGTTCCTTCAGGTATCCCCTCGATGGTCAAGGGAGGATTTACATCGTCGCCGTCGCAGGTGTACTTTGAGGGAATCAAGTTGTTATTTTCAAAACCAGGACTCGTGACAGTTAATCCTTCCATGCGCTTCACCTTTCTTGAACTCTAATGGAAAGCGTTACACCCTATAAAATTTATGCATTAGAGCCGGGCGTGGGAGTTGAATCCCTAACACAGTGGAGATGTCACCCGCAATCCTCTCCCTTTTTCTAGTTCATCAGCAAGCTTATATTCTATTTTACGAGATTTCCTGCTGGATGGTTTTATGGTTAAAAGTGACAAGTTGTCCAAAGAATGGGATGCAGCCTTAGAATCTTGGGCAGACTTCGTTCGAGAAGGTAAGGACTATTACCGAGAAGAAATGAACAATCCTGCTTTCTTCAACTTGGTTGGAAACGTAAGGGGTAAACAGATCTTGGACTTGGCATGTGGTGAAGGGTCCAACGCGCGGATTCTGGCCAGAAAGGGTGCCAAAGTAGTTGGCGTGGATTTCTCGAAGAAGATGATAGAACTCGCAATACAAACAGAGAAGGAGGAAAAGTTGGGTATCAGATACTATGTTTCAGATGCGGCTAACCTGAAAGAGTTTCAGAGTGAATGTTTTGATATGGTAACATGTTTTATGGCGCTCATGGACGTTGAAGATTATGAAGAGACTATATGTGAGGTAGCCAGAGTCATGAAGAAAAGTGGCAGATTCATCTTTTCGATTACTCACCCATGTTTCGAATGGGGGATAGTGACAACAAATGGGCAACACATTGGAGATTGGAAATATGAAGAAGGAACAGAGAACTCGCCAGAGAGAAAGGCCTTACATTTCGAGATAAAAAGGTATTTTGGCATTGTTCGGTGTGAGAACTTGTGGAACATGGAGAGGCTTGTCAAACCCTTCAAAACTACATCATTCCATAGAACTCTAACCGACTATTTCCAAGCACTATACAAAAGCGGCTTACTGGTTCAAAGACTCATCGAACCGAAACCGACGGCAAGAGGAACCTCAAAATATCTACAGTTGAGAAAGCACAGGAAAATCCCACAGTCGATAATCATTGAAGCGGTGAAGAAGTGAACATGGTTTCTCCTTCACGAGAATAAAGTGACATTCTGCTTTTTGGAGCCGGGGGTGGGAGTTGAACCCACATATAGCGGCTCTGCAGGCCGCCGCCTGAACCGTTCGGCCACCCCGGCACTTTGCCAATGAAAACTGTTAGGTTAAGACCGTAATAAATATTGTTTAGCTTATTCCAAGCTTCTTGGTAATTTCCTTGTGGACCTCAAAGGCTGATTCTTCGTCATTGACGTTTTTTATGAGCATGCGTCCGCCGTTGAAGAGACTTATTTCGAAATTTTTGTAGTCAAAAATCACTGCCAGCTGAGATTTTATGCGAACCTTGAAATGCCGTCTGATCAGTTCGTAAACTTCGTTTAGGTTCAACTTTAATGGTTTTTCAGGGTTTACGTTAACTGTGTTTCGTCCGCATAGCCAAACAAGTTTTTCGCGTTTTTTTGGAAAGGCTATGATGCCTTGACATGCCGGGCAGTTCTCCCTTTTGAAAATATCTATCGTGGTAAAGTACATGTCGCTGAAATCACATATCATAAGCTTCCCCTTCAAGGCAGAACCCATTCCAGTCAAAACCTTTATGGTTTCCATGGCTTGCATGGTCCCAATGATTCCGGGAGTGACTCCTAGCACACCTCGGACATCGCATGTTAACAAGTTACTATCGTCAACGTTTGGAAGAACACATTCTAGACATGGGGTTTCTGGCGGAGCAAAAACCGAAAGATTCCCCTCAATCCCTATGGCTGCTCCAAAAACGTAGGGGATTCGAAGCCTTGCGCACGCTCGGTTAACCAGATAGCGGGTTCGCATGTTATCCAAGCCATCAACGACACAGTCCATTCCGGCGAGAAGCTTTTCAACGTTGTTTGCGTTCAAGTTTTCTGGGACAGCCTCAACCTTCACCAGAGGATTAATCTTACTGAGCCTTTTCGCTGAAGCCTCAACCTTCGGATAATGCAGATCTTCTGGGCTGTACAGAACCTGTCTATGCAAATTCTGCATTTCCACGGTGTCTTGGTCTATCAAACGTAGGTGCCCGACTCCAGCGAGGGCCAAATAAAGCGATGAAGCTGTGCCTAGTCCGCCAAATCCAACAACAGCAACCGTTGACTTTGCAAGTTTCCTCTGCCCTTTCCGGCCGAGCTCTTTCAAAATCGTTTGGCGGCTGTAAAATTCGTCGTACATGGATTTTTTCCTAGTCTCAGGCATTCCAAGCGGCCTCCTCATTTAAGATTGCTTCAACCAGTTTTATATCTACCCTTTTTCAAAAACTGCCTTTCATAGATCTCCCCAACCCTCTGTATGGTGTCTGTCTCCTCAGGAGTTTTGTCCTCTCTTACGCGGTTTATTCTCGCAAAGCGCAAAGCCATTCCACACTTGTATTTCGGGCTCTTCTGAATCTCGTTGTAGGTCACCTCAACAACTATTTTTGGAACCACAAACACTCTTCTAGGCTCTTCCTTTATGGCTAATTCTTTAAGCCGCCTCGTCATTTCGATGATTTCCGCGTCGGTTAACCCCTTAAACGTTTTACCCACGGTTAAGAATTCGCCTGTTTCTATGTCTCGCGCCGCCAAAAAATAGTCTGAAAGCCAATCATGCCTGCGTCCATAGCCGTACTCAGCCGCGACAATAACCAAGTCTAAAGGTTCGAGAACAGGCTTTATTTTGAGCCAATGTTTTCCACGAATTCCGGGCACATACGGGCTGTCAATTTTTTTCGCCATTAATCCTTCGTGTCCAGCATCCATAGACTCTTTCAGAAACCGCTCAGCTTCTTGGGTATTCTCGGTAACCACGTGCTTTGTTAACGGTATTTCTCCAGCGTTTTCAGCCAATATTTGTCTTCGCTGCAGGTAGGAAACCGAAATTAGGCTTTCACCATTGAGGTACAGAATATCGAATAAGTAGATTTTCACTGGGATTTTTTCAACCATGTCTTCTATCGCGTGGACCCTCTTGAATCTCCGCATCAAATGTTGAAAGGGAATGGGGTAGCCAAGATTATCAACGGCTATAACTTCCCCTTCCAATATCGCTTCTTTCGCCTTGAGGTTTTTTCTTACCGTTTCGGCGATTTCGGGCAGGCTTTCAGTCACATCCGTCAATCTTCTGCTGAAAATTCTCACTTCATCGGCGAGCTTGTGAATCTGGACTCTAGCCCCGTCCAACTTGTATTCGAAGGCTGTCTTTCCGCCATGCTCCCTCAAGACTTCAGCGACGTCGTTTGCCATCTGAGCTAGCATAAGCCTGACAGGTCTGAAAACCCTAAACCCAATTTTTAGCAAGTCGTCTTTGCCTTTCGTTCTGGCTATGGCGGCAACATCTCCTATGTCGCCTACGGTCATGCTTGCTTTCTGCACAACTTCCAGCGGGATTTGAAAGGCTTTAGAAACTGCTTGCTCCATCAATCCTTCATAAAAGCCCGTTCGCATTTCGCCTATGAAAATCTTAACTAAGTATTTAGTTTCGAGGGGTGAGGCTAGGCTTAACAAGGCTTCTATTAGGCGTTCCTTCTTCTCTCTTGAGCCGTACCCCGTGGCTTCGGCTATGGCTTCTAAGCTGCTTCTAACTTCCGCTATTGTCAAGGTTCTTTCGAAAAGTGTCGCTTGCCTCTTGACCTTGCTTTCTTCAAAAACGGTTTTTGTGGCTGAACCTATGTCACCAGTTTTGCTGAAAGCCTCCATAAAAACGTTCCACTCAACCCCTGTTATGCGTTTTATCATCTCGCTTAGGGTTGCCCAGCTAACCTCGAGGGTCTGTTGGCTCCACTTCGGGAAAGGTCTCCCGAGAATCATGGAAACGGCGGGCTCAACTTCCTGGGCTTCCAAGCTCTTTAGGAAGTCTGCGACGAGGTCTATCATGAGAAGTCGCTTGGTTGTAGCCCCCAGTTTTTCACACAGTTCAGCCAGAGTTTTGAAGGGTGTCTGCATACCATTACCTTTAAAATGCACCTATCTTTCAATTATCAACTTAAAGAGATAAAAATTGTTTTGTCGGGTGATAGGAAAAAGAGGTTGTTTGATGGATTTTTGTGTTTTAGAAAGAGGCTTCCAGCTTCTTCTTCACTTCTTTTATCTTCTTCTCAACTTCCTTAACTTTTATCTTCTTTTCCATGGCTTTGTAGCAGTCCCTCGCGTATTCTAAGGCGCTGACTCCAAATCTGTCGAATCCTTTACTGAAGGACAGGTCTGCGGATTTCAGGAAGTGTTCAAGAGCCGTTTCGTAGTTTTTGAGCGTGTATTCGCATTCGCCAGCTTTGTAAAGCATGGATGTAGCGTCAAAGAAGTTGTTCGCCTTCTGATATAACTCTGAAGCCCTTAGGAACTTTTCCATAGCTTCTTTGTGTTTACCAATTTGGAAAAGCGCGTTTGCGTCCTTATGCAACTTAACAGGGTCTTCCTTCACTTTCTCTTCGCTCATAGGGGTCAACTCACAACTTGCTATTTATCACGCCAGACTTCCATTTAGGGTTTTCCCATGTCATAAAGCCCCAACAGTAACTCCTGAAAATTGTAAACACTAAAAAGATTTTTAGCGACGAATAATTATAGCACTCAGTTTGATGGAGTAAAATCATGGCTCTCAAGTGTGTTAAATGCGGCTCAAAGTTTCCTCTATTCCCTCCGCTGAGCACGTGTGAAAAATGTGGGGGGCATCTGGAATACGAGCTTAGTTTGCCAAAAAACCGTAAAATCAAGTTTTCGGGTCAGCCGAGTTTTTGGGGGTACAAGCTTTTACTTCCACCAGTTCAGCATGTAACAAGCCTGGGTGAGGGAGGAACACCGCTCCACAAAGCGGAGAGACTTGCCAAAACTCTAGGCTTGCGGGAATTGCGTTTAAAGGATGAGACCCGAAACCCCACAAACTCGTTTCGAGACCGTGCCGCAGCTCTCTTAACATCAAATGCGATGGACCTTAAATGTGACACGTTAATCTGCGCGTCCAACGGAAACTTAGGCGCCTCTCTAGCCGCGTACTGCGCCAAAGCCGGACTAAATTTTCACGCAATCGTTCCAAAGCTTGTTGACGTTGGAAAGCTGGCTCAGATGCTGGTTTATGATGCCATCATCGAAGAGTTTGGAGAGATTGTTGACGACTCAATAAGTAGGGCTGAAGCATTAGCGAAGGAGATGAGCTGGTATCAGGCAACAGCAGAGTTGAATCCCCTCGTAATTGAAGCACAAAAAACGATTTCCTACGAAGTTTATGAGCAGTTCGGCGTTCCCGACTGGTTGATAGTCTCCATGGGAAGCGGCGGAACCATATACTCCATCTGGAAGGGCTTCAGAGAACTTAAAAAGCTTGGAATAGCGAAATCCTTGCCAAAAATGGTTGGTGTTCAGCCTGAAGGCAGCGCATCCATAGTCAAGACGGTATTAGAGGGTCGTTCTGAAATGGTGAAAATTCCGAAGCCGTCCACCCACGCCTTGGCTGTTCTAGTGTCTGAACCCTTGCAAGGTGAATTGGCAATAAAGGCAATAAAAGAATCAAATGGTTTGGCTTTGACGGTTTCCGACTCCGAAATCTTCGCTGCTGAACTTCAAATAGCCAAACTGGAGGGAATGTTCGCTGAACCAGCGAGCTCGGCGACAATAGCAGCCTTAAAAAAGCTAGTTGAGATGGGAAAAATCGGCAAGAGCGATAGTGTTGTGTGCCTCATCACTGGAAGCGGGCTTAAAGCCACAGACGTCCTCCAAGCATTAACCAAAAAACAAAAGACAGCAGTTGTGGGCTTAGAGATAAGCACAAAAGAGAAAATACTGCGAATCCTAAGCAAAAAAGACACATACGGCTATGATTTGTGGAAAAAACTCGGAAAAACCATGACAAGAGCAGCCGTATACCAACACCTAAACGAACTCTCAGAAAAGGGATTAGTGATGAGTTATGAAAAAGATAGAAAAAAATTTTTGAAAATAACGCAACGCGGCAAAAAAGTTTTACGTGCGATAGATGATTTAAAACTTCTACTTTGATTCGAAAAACTAATATAGTATAGTTACAACTATACTAAACGCGATACGTATGACTGAACGAAAAATAATGTCATCTTTCAATTTAGCGGTTGTAGCCGTGTTCACGGCGCTTGTTTGGGTCGTAACCGTAATCTTTTCTATATATGTACCCGCAACGGAAGGATTTTTCAACATAGGCGAGTCCATGGTTTTTCTGTCCGCCCTCCTTTTTGGGCCTTTCGTTGGAGCTTTCGCGGGAGGAGTGGGCTCTATGCTGGCTGACCTGTTTTTAGGCTTCCCGCACTATGCGCCGGCTACGCTTGTTATCAAGGCTTGCGAAGGTGCCGTCGTAGGGTCGCTTAAGAAGAGGAATCCAACGCTTAGTTCTAGGCTTCACTGGAAGTTTTTTACTATACTCTTAGGTGTTGTTGCGGGTTTCTTACTGGGGTTGGCATGGCTTATCATAGGTAAAATAGAAGTTACCGTAGGCTTGGGCTCAGGATTATTTGTGCTTTATATTCCTGCAGAGTTTTGGTTAGTTGTAGGGGTTATAACAGCTTCATCCATAGCTGCCTTAGGCTTTCTAGCTGACCCTGAGTTTGGCTGGACGGTTTTTTCTGTGATCATCGGCGGCTTCATCATGGTCTTGGGATACTTTCTATATCAATGGTTCTTAATTTTTCCTCTGTTCAAGATTGAAGCAGTAGCCATAGCCGAAATCCCTGTAAACATTGGGCAAATGATAATAGGGGCAATAGCGGCGTTACCAATAGCTAAAATAGTTTGGCGTGCATTTCCGTATCTGAGAGAGAAATAGTCGCACCAAGAATATGCAAACGGGGTTAAGCTATTTGAGTCTCCCTTCTGGAAAGATTCCCATCAATCTACTAAAAGAAGTTGTTTTCAAGAATCTTGGCGTGAAACGTGAAGAAGTTATTTTGGGTCCTGCTGCTGGATTTGACGGCGCTGTTATAGAGGTGGGAAATAAATCTTTAATCATATCTATGGACCCTATTACCGGAGCAATTGAGCGAATTGGTTGGCTTGCCGTAAACATTAATGCAAACGACGTTGCCACTTTCGGTGTTGAACCAGCATTCCTCTCATCATGCATTTTGCTTCCTGAAAGCGCGGACAGAAAAACCGTTGAGACCATAAGTGGCCAAATGAATGAAGCTGCGAAAGATTTGGGAATGGCAATTGTTGGAGGACACTGCGAAGTGACCCCTGGACTGACTAATCCGATAGTTGTAGGCTGCGCCATGGGCATAACAGAAAAAGGAAACTACGTGACAGCGGGAGGAGCCAAACCAGAAGACAAGCTCATATTGACTAAGAGCGCGGGAATTGAAGGCACAGCCATCCTTGCATCAGACAGAGAAAAACAATTAAGGAAAGCTGTTAGCGCGTCAGTGTTGGCGAACGCTAAGAGATTCTTCAGACAGATAAGCGTGGTCAAAGAAGCGGTAATGGCCTTCAAAACAGGCGCAGTCAACGCCATGCACGACCCGACAGAGGGCGGTGTGGCCGGAGGAGTGCACGAGATGGCGGATGCGTCAAACCTCGGCTTCAAGATATTCGAAGAAAAGATTCCAGTAACCAAGGAAACTCTAGAAATATGCAGATTCTTTGGAATCGACCCGCTTTATTTGATTGCCTCTGGGAGTATGTTGATTGCGGCTAGGCAAGACTCGGCGAATAAGGTAGTGGAAACTTTAAAGAAAAACAGAATGGATGCAAACGTTATCGGTGAATTTTTGCCTTCCCCAGAGAGGCGACTCATAAGGCGTAGAGACAATCGTGAAGAGGAATTGGCTAGACCCGTGTGTGACCATCTATGGCTCGCTCTCGAAAAGCACAGCTAAACAAGGACTTTGACAATCGACGCAGAACCTTTTGTTTGAAAAACCTTGCTGAAGGATTCCCTAGGTCTATCAAACAAGTTGATTTTCTGTTGAATGCGCATGTAAACGAAATAGCCCCTTATGTTCCTTGCCATTTCGTTGGGGCCTCTGCCGTGAGAATGAAAGACACTGAACGAAGGGTCTACTATTATTTTGAGGCCTCTAGCCGTCATTTCCTTGCTCCAGTCATAGTCTTCCAACCCGTATCTCTTAGTTTCAGGAATAATTTTGGGTAAATTCTCGTCAAAGGGGTAAATCTTCCAGAAGGACTTTCTAATAATACAGTTGATGGTGGAGCACCAATCTTGACGTAAGACCATCTTTTGAGAAAAATAGTACATCACCGCGTCCAATCTCCCAAAAGCGTTTCCCTCCCGATGAGGAATGAAAAAACCGCTTACACCCGCAACCCTAGGGTCTTCGAAATGTTTCATTCCGTCTTGCAGCCAGCAGAGCGATATGGGGAGTGAGTGAGCGTTCGTTATGCAAACCAACTCGTTTTCTGCAGCGTCTACGCCCAGATTTGTGGAATACGTGTGAGAAAATTCGTTGTCTGAAAGACCGATCAATTTTAGTCTAACTTTTTTATGGCGAAATGATTTTCTGACGATTTCAGGCAGTTCATTTTCTAGGGTTCGCCTTTTTTCCTCTGTAGAATAGTTGTTCACGACGATTATTTCAGACGCTTGAACCGTCTGCAGAGCTAGATTTTCCAGTAGGCGGTCAAGATATCCTTCCTTGTCTCTTGTTCGGATGACAACTGAAATCTTCAACGCCTTAGCTCACCATTTCCTACCCATTGTATTGACACTTTAATTTTTGGGATAGGCTCCTATATACAACGTATGCGGTGTAAAATCCGTAGGCTACGATCAGTCTCGGCATTCTTCGAAGCGACCCAAATCGCAGGGTGTCAACGAGCATGCTTAGGCTTCCTTTAATCGTCCAAACGACTGGGGGTCTGTAATGTATGCAGTATGGATCATAAGTAGCTATCAGCCTATACCCCTTATTAGCCACCCATTCCTTAATGAAGGCATCCTCAAACACGTGCAGATTTTTCGGAATGTCTATGTCTTTAACAGCCTCGTAACGCACCAGCAAATCGTGTGTTCCACCTCTCATCTCGAAAATCTTCCTCGTTATTCTTAAAAAGAGCTTTAAGACGATTGGATTATGAATGCTCTCCCATACTTCTATGCCCCAAACCGCGCCCACGTCGCCTTTTACAAAGGTCTCAGCCTTGTCATACCAGTCATCGCATAGGGTGACATCGCTGTCGACGAATAGGAACCATTCTGTTTCAACTTCCCTTATTCCTTTCAACCTTGCACTGCCGCGGGTGCCATCGTCCTTAATTAAAACCACATTTCCGTATTTTTCATGAAATTTCTTGACTATTTCCAGAGTGGAATCCGTTGAATATCCGTCCACAACTATCAGGCGATTTACAGGCACATTTTTAAAAATTGAGTTTAAACACTTCTCCAAAACCCGCTCGCTATCTTTTGTAAGCACAACAACATCCACCCGCTTCATGACCATTCAATTAGCACCTATTTCTTGATTAGTATTCGCGTGTCCATTCCAAATGGTAGCTTGAATGATTTAAAAAACAATTTGTTAGCCGTCTGAAAGCTTACATCCACAAAGCACTCAATCCTGATAAGCCTACATTGTAAGGTGTTGCGAATTTGTTTCTCCCACTCCCGTGGAGCTTTCACGTTTATATGCGTCTTGTCAAAGTCCTTCAGTATCCTTTTAACAATTCTTTCAACGGTTTTGTTGGGTGTTGTGCAGAGAACTAGGCTATCGCATAGGTCATACATGTTTTGCAGCGCCCTCAGGGGACTTCTAAGATGTTCCAGCACTTCAAGACATATCATCAAATCAAATTTATTCTTAAACGGAAGATTTTTCTGAACATCACAGACGACAAATTCGTCTTTGTCATTGTTTCTCTTGGCTTGCCTTATCCCGTACGCGGATACATCGGTCCCCACAGCGTCATAACCGAGTGAACTTAAAAGCTCCACTCCGTATCCAAAGGCACAGCCAACATCCAAGGCGCTTTTTCCTTTTCCGTCTAACAAATTAGATTTTAAAACCTTGGACCCCCACTTAAGCAGCTCCGAAACATGGCTCTTAATCAACTGCTTCTTCTGTGAGTATTTTAAGTAATCAAAGTACTCTTCACCGTATCTCCTGAGCGCCCTGGCATCCAACAATCGACACTCACAACCCTAAACTAGTAGCACATTTAAAATCTTTACCATCCCATACGCTTCTTTTAGTTTCAAAAATTGTTAAATCTATAAGGCAAATTTCTTATCTGTAACGACTTATATTTGAACTATAGTATTTGCGATGGAGAAAGAGCGAGCAAAGTGGTGTAAGCGATTGGCGGTCATGTCTTTGGAGAAGGCTGCGAGCATAGCAGCACGCTCTCTGACGCCAAACAAACCTTATCATGTCCAATGGATGATTACGAGGAAATGTAACTATCGTTGTAAAGGATGCAACGTTTGGCGGGAACAAGACGCAAAAGGATTGTCAACAGAAGAAATCAAAATGGGGTTGGACATCCTCAAGAAACTTGGTGTCGTAGAGATTGTATTATCTGGCGGAAACCCGCTTTTAAGAGGGGACATCCACGAGCTCATTGAATATTCTTCACGCTTTTTCATCACCACAGTGTATGATAACGGCAGCCTGGCTGCAGAGAAGATTGATGCCTTACGTAATGCAGACTTCGTTGCGATTTCCATAGACAGTTTGGACCCAAGAAAGAACGATTCTATAAGAGGTGTTAAAGGCGCTTGGAAAAAAGCCATGCAAGCCGTTGAAAAACTGCGTGGAGAGGGAATTCGCGTAAGTGTAACACCAACCATTTCACAGTGTAACCTATACGAAATCATAGATTTCACCCACTACTTCTTGCAAAAGGGCATTCCGCTTTGGTATTGTCTATATTCTTATGATTCTCCTGATGACGTCAGCCAGCTTTTCAAAATCGGTGAGAAGAATGATGAGTTCATGATAACCGACAAAGGAGCGATGGTCATGCTCTGCGGCTCCCTCATTGAGATGAAAAGGAAAAACGGCAATATCCTAATGACAACCAAAACATTAGAAGCCGTCAAGAACCTCTACTTGAAAGGTCAGAGAGAATGGAAGTGTCGCGGACTTCAAAACTTCTTTACCGTAGATCATTTAGGCAACGTTGCCGGTTGTCACCTTCATAAGCCAGTGGCGTCGATTTTTGAGTTGCCCAAAGTCTGGAATAGCGAAAAGTTTAATGCCTTGCGAAAAATTTACAGCGAATGCACCAAATGCACCTACCTCTGTTACATTTTTTACTCTCTTCACGGCAGCGTTCTCGGCAACCTACAGATAGCTCATGATAGATGGAAAAGCGCAAAACTATTTTTGAAAAGGAACAGTTAGACCTCTAGGTTAGGTAAAACAGCAATAACATCTGCTATTTTCTCAACGAGGATTCGATCGAATCCTCTTTCTTCTTCTACGTTCACCATCAGCACACTTCTTATGTCGGGCTGTACGACAACAGAATGGTCCATAATCATTCTAGGTCCAGCATCCTTAGGCCTTTTCAGTTCAAGAAGGGCTGGCAAGAGCATGATGAAGATGAAGGTTGAAACTCCGAAGATTAGCATGACAAATGTTGTTGGGGTCAGATTCGGAACCATTCTCATCTTTTGAAACGATATGCCTTAGCTCATAATATAACTGTTTCCATTTCCAGAATGGGCGGTTTTTGTCCAATGGTTACAGTTTCTTCCGAAGATTTTTGATACAAACAGATCTGCGAGGGCTTTTGTACATATTGGTATGTTATATACGAACGTGAAAATTAGCAGTGGAATTAACCACTGGGCTCTGGCTCTGCCGTCTAAATGTGCCCCGATTCCAACTTCAAAGAACGGAGCGAAATTTCCCACAAAACTGTAAAGAGAAATAGGGACAGAGGTCCAAAGCATGCCGAGCCACTGTGAGGATCTAAGGAAAAGTAATGGGACACCTATAAGCCACGAACACAAAACTAGAACAGGCATGAAATACACGTTTAACAGGAGTAAGCCATCGATTTTCTCTCTAAGCTGCAGATTTTTGCTCTCTAAAATCTTGAGTGAATGTTTAAAAGCACATTGCATATGCCCCTTAGACCACCTGTACCTTTGCTTCCAATAATTCCGCCAGCTTTCAACTGCTTCCTCATAACATTCCGCATCATTGACATAGCGAACCTTGTAACCCGCGAGATAAACACGAAAAGTTAAGTCCGTGTCCTCAGCCAATATAGAATCATCCCATCCCCCTAAACACTCCAGTAGGCTGCGTCTGATTCCTCCAACAGTGCCGCCGAACTGTGCAATCAGTCCTAGGTTGTCTCGCGCTTGTTGGTCAATGCGGTATCCACCTATTCTTTCTAATGCTACAAGTCTTGTCACCACGTTTTGGGGTTCGTTTAGGACTGTGATTCTGCCTTGCACCACTCCGACTTTCGGGTTAACGAACTCTTTTGTAAGTTTTTCTAGGATGTCCCTTTGCGGGTAATAGTCTGCGTCGAAGCAGACGATGATTTCGCCATTTGATTGCTTGAATCCAGCGTTTAAGGCTGATGCTTTTCCCCGTCGCCCTTCCTTCCTGCTCCGGTGCACAACTTTGATATAACTATGGGTCTTTGAGTACTCTTCCGCTATTTCCCCCGTGTTATCTGTTGAAGCGTCATCAATAACTATTATCTGCACCTTGTCTTTTGGATAAGTCAGTTCGGTCATTCTTTGGAGTATTCTTCCAATCACTCGTTCTTCATTAAGTGCCGGAATTAGAACTGACACCGTGGGCTGGTATGTTCTGTTTTCTCCTACGGTAACAGCCTTTTCACGCTTTTGAGCGTTTTTGAGGACTGTTAGAGTGAAGATGTAATGTCGGATAAGGTAGGCCGTCATTAAAGCCGTCAAAATTATGAATAGTGTCTCCAAAATTTCAGTTATCAAGTCTCAGCCCATGCTTTTCTTTTTTTGGAGTCGGCTAAGGCCGTTAAACTTATGGACCAGAATGAAACAATCCAGATAAGGTTCAAAAAAGGATTGAGAATTATGTATAACGCGTCGAAGGATGCTCCAAAGTAGCTAGCAAAAGTCCCAACAAACAGAGAAAAAGTGTAATTCCAAAGTAAGCCAATAACATTGCCTATCAACAGCATGCATACTTTTCTGGTTAACGTTCCATTTAACGGGAAAGTCAGGGAGACAAAGAGGAAATTGAAAATTAGGAGCATGAATGCTGATTCACCGTTGATATGGGGAGAGGATAAGAACATGTAAGAGGCGATTGCTCCTACGGAAAACCCGAAAATTAGATGGTTAATTCTTGGTTCGCTTTCTTTCATCTCTGATTTCCCTTTTCCCCGAACTTTTAGAGGCTAATTATAGAAAAACACTATAGAAGATATTTCTAGAAGGGAGTTTAAAACTTGCGGAACAATCCGCAAATCCCAAGACCCTTGATAGGGCCACGATGCCTGTTATTTATGAAGGCTCAACTATTTCTAGGAGTTATCAGAATTGAGGACGATGTTATCTATTACCATGCAGAGGACACGGAACACTTCTTCAGCTTTTAAATTGTCTGTGTCCAAAATTAAATGGAACGGCGTGAAATCTTCCCCCAGGCTAAAGCCGTAAAGCTCTTTGTAAATAGCCTTTGTCCGCTCTTCCTTGTTTCTCAACGCCCTCAGAGCTTCTTCAACACTTATTCCGTCTCTGTAAGCTATTCTTTCCGCCCTCTTCTCCGGAGAAGCCTCCAACCACACCTTAAAACCTTTTTTGAGAAGCCACGGCATCGTCCAGCTATCCAAGACCACGTTCCCCTGCTGTGCCAGTTCCAAAAGTTTTCTGTCAACAGCCTTGTCAAATTTCGGGTCTTTGCCTCTTTTTTCTAGAAACCGCATTCCTTCCTCACTTTCCCACCACCCGCGTTCAAGAGGCTTGCAACCCTCTTCCATGGCTAAGGCTTTCAGCGCGGCTCCACCCGAATAGTACTTTAACCCATATTTCTCAGCGAGCTTTTTTGCCAACGTGCTTTTCCCGCTTCCAGCCATTCCACAGATGCCAATAACTATGGACTCTCTGATTTTCTTTTTCGCTTTTTTGCCCCTAGTCATCGATTTACCTCAAAATTCAGGTTTAAATGGTTCTTGCAGCCTGTTTTAAAGCGTTTTTGAGGCAATTGTGACATAGATTTCCGCCGTAGAGGCGCCGAATCCTTCTCTTGCTTCGGTTAAGCTTGCGTATCTCTCTTGTGGTGAGATATGAAATTCCAGCCAAAGGTCGGCCACACCTAGAGCATGAAGGTGTGGACGTCGATTCCATTTTGTAGTGGATTCGACTTCCGCCACCTGGTAATGTAACTTTCAGACGTTTTCTGCTTCTGGTGCGTAGATGGGGCCGGGGCATTGTTTCACTCCTATGCTATGGGCATTATGCCTAGTAAACGGGATGAAACTGTTCCAAAAAGGAAGGAACAGATGAAATACCACCAGATCACAGGTATTGGTCCAATGCCTGGAATGTACGCCACAGCCTCTATTCCATACCAGGGCGTTAATATAAACCACCAGATGAAGATGTAGCTGAAGGAAAGTCCAAACAGGGCTAACTGGGGTTTAACCATTTTTTTCTGCATGTTGAGGATTTGTTTTTCCTTCTTTTTCAATTTTTCAACAAGTTTCTTATCTCCTTTGCGTAGTGCTTGGGTTGTTTGGGCGCGATGTTCCGAAATTTCTTTCTGCATTACTCTGTATTGTTCCCAGCCGACAAATCGGCTTATTAGAAGGCGATTAATAGAGGAATTGGCGAATGAAACAGCCATGCAAATTAACATTACCACTATCGTGGCTTCCGGGATCATAGCATCTCCTCTGTCATTTTTAGGATTTCCTTGTTGCTTTTCTTGTTTTACTTTCTGATTAATAACTATTTTTACTAACGCATTTGTTGAAAGGCGTGTTCCTGCAATAAGCTATGGAAAAAAAACTTCTCCTTTGCAACTTTCTTCCACGCTTCATTCTTTTGATGATTTTTGCTGGCTTACTTCAACAATGAACATTTCTGGTTTTGAAACGATTGCAGATGTAGTATGGTTTTTACTGTTTAGCCCCCGAACAGTCGCCTAAAGGCTGGATACATTTCCGCGGCTCTTTCCCGCATTAGTATCTCATAGTACTGATAGATTATTCCTATAGAAAGCAGAATACCCACTCCTGAGCCGAAAACTCCGAAGAAATCCGAAATTCCAGCAATCACCCCTACAATTACTCCGCCGAGAACCGTGACTGCTGGGATGTAACGTTTAAGAATCGATTCAACAGCCTTTCCGGAACGTCTATATCCTGGAATCTGCATGCCAGCGTCAACAAGCTGGTTGGCCACTGTTGAGGGACCTAATCCACCGACTTCAAGCCATGTAAGCGAAAAGACAACACAAAAAGCAACAAGAATTACAATGTAGCCAAAGGCTCTCAGAGGGTCTTGCATGACGTTTGCAAAACTGCCTGGTGAGGTAACATAATACACTAAGCCTCCTGAGGGTCTATATCCTGTTATTGCACCTTGCTCGTTCGTTATAGGTGTAAATTTTCCTAGAAGGTTAAACCAAAAGTTTGTGTTATCTCTATTGTAAAAACCCCAGAAGATTTGTGAAAAGAAATAAACATTAGCGAAGAGAGCGGATGCAAAAATTACTGGCAAGTTGGATACATACAAGAGTTTTATTGGGTATCGGCTGCGGAATCCCTTGTAACCAGCGTAGGATAACGGCAATTCCACTCTAACTCCTTCCATGTAGATTATGATTAGAAAAGCTGCAATCGTAGCGATGAAACCGATTATGGAGGGATATTGTCCTCTTAATAGGAGCCCCGTCACTGGTTGTTTTCCACCACCCATTAACGTTTGAGTTAATGCGACAAAAACTCCAAAGCTTCCGAAGTCGTCTACAGGTGGAGTGACATCAAAACATTGCAAGAAAATGTGCTGTGCAACACCAGCCACGATGAAGAGACTTATTCCACTGCCGAATCCCCAGCCTTTCTGAACAAGCTCATCCAATAGCATAACAATAACTCCGGCTGCTAGAAGCTGTAGGAAGATGATTATAACAATTGTGCTTGGTAATCCACCGCCTTCGGGCGGGTTGTACATTCCGCCGAATATGTAAGCTGACGCCTGAACTCCTGTTAACATTACTGCAAAGACTTTGCTAGCTGTTGTGAACAAGCTTCTGTCCTCAGGACGAGACATGTCACATTCTATCATGGCAGAACCAACCAAAAGTTGTAGTATTAATCCAGCCGTAACTATGGGGCCTATTCCAAGTTCCATAAGGGTACCTCGGTTTGAAGCAAAAATTATTCTGAGGGGAGCCAGCTCTTGACCGGCTCCTGCAGGAAGACCATAAAGGGGAATCTGTGCCATCACCAGGTACAAAATCAAAGCGAGAGCGGTCCAGAAGAGTTTCTCGTTGAATCGTACTCTGCGTTCTGGAGCCTTGATTTCTGGGAGAATCCTTGCAACGGGTTTGAGTAGGTTTAAGAATCTTCCAGCCATGGTTTAACAGCTACTCTCCCTGTTCTTGAGCTTCTGTTAAGATTTGTCCGCCGGCTTCTTTTATCTTTTCAGCCGCGGCCTTTGAGCAGGATGCCACTTTCACGACTAGTGGTTTTGTGACTTTTCCCGCGCCGAGAAGTTTAGTGTAGCCGAGGCTTTCTAGATCTATGAAAAATTTGCCCTTTTCCTTCTCTATTGACAATTTTCCCGCTACCTCGTCGAGTTTTCCGATATTTACGACATTTTCTTTTTTCCTAAGGCTTTTGGGTGAAGTAAACCCCTTCTTGCCGAAATAGTCTGGTTCATATCTTAAGACGTATGTCCATCCGTGCTTGTGTCTTCCAGCCTTTCGCATTCCTTTAGACCCGGTTTTTCTATGTTGACCTACTCTGCCGTAGCCTTGAGTTCTTGAACCGCGTTTCTTTCTGATTTTTCTGAGTTTATGCGGCATTTTCTAGCCAGCCACATTGTCTACCGCTTCTTCTTCAACAGCCTTTTTTAGTCGGATTTCAAGCACGCCGTTCTTATATGTTGTGCGTAAGGTGTTTGGAATCACTCTCGCGGGAAGATTTAAACTTTTATAGTATTTGCGGTCTAAAGCCTCGGCAGATATGGTTAACCGTTGATTTTTTAAGTTGGTTCTTAGGTTTTCCTTGTTAAACCCTGCGAATTCGGCAACAACTATCACTTCATCCTTTTCTTGAAGAACATCAATTAAAGGCTTCGGCTCTCTCCACCTTCTCTTTCTACAAATCTTTGGAACCCTATATAGGTAGGAACTTGCATGTCTTTTAATCCTCGAATTTCTGATTCGAAATGTTTGGGGAGCATTCTTATTCTTAGCTTTGTTTAAGGCTCTAAAAATGTTGAACCTTTTTGAACGTTTCTTACTTCTCCGCCACTTCGCGCTCAACACTGCCTTCTCCTAGGATACAATGGCGTTTCAAAAGTGGCTATAAAATGTATCGCAAACAAAGATGTTGAAATAAAGGCTTAGAGCATTCGTTTTATTAGTTCGTTGATTTTTTCTCCGCGGTACCCAAGCTCGCCACCCGCGCTATAGCCCTTTTTTATCTTTCCTTTGAAACCCTTGGCTGGCGGATGCAGCTTAAAAACTGTCTGTGTGTTTGGCAATTTCCAATATTCGACACGACAACCGAAAACTGCTTCTGCAAGCTCTTCTAGTGATTTGTAGCCAGCTTTCTGTGCGTATTCGTCTGTTAATTTCTTGTTGCCAGCAAGCCTTCCCCTCTCCTTTATCAGCATACTTACAATTTCCTTCGAGACTTCACCCCACGTGACGAAGTTCTGCGCTGTTTTCAGCATTCCAATAAATGATGGACGATTGTCAATTAACACAGCGTGATTATTTCTTGTTAAGTTAAACATTTGTAGGGTTTCCCTAACATGCCGTGATGCGCGGATTGTTCCACGAACTCTTACAGCTGCTATGCATTTGCGTTCTTGCGCTCTTTCAGTCACTATCTCACCCAATCCGTCGGAGTTATGAGGCTGTAGGTCTTCTTTAAAGCGTCAAAAACAGCGTACGCAAAGGAGGGAATGGTTCTTGTTGAACCATAACTTCTGGTCCAGCAGTCCTTTATGCCAGCAAGGCCCAAAATTACTTTTGAAACTTCGCTTGCCACAAGACCTAAGCCTCGTGGTCCAGGAACAATAATCACTTTTACGCCGCCGCATTTTCCATCAACCTGAAAGGGTACCGAGTGGGGCTTTCCGCAGCCGCACTCCCAGCTTCCACACCCCCTTCTCACTGGAACAATTCTTAGGCGGGCTTCTGCGGCGGCTTTTTCTATTGCTGTTCGCACTTGGCTTGCTTTTCCAGCTCCTAAGCCCATGTAACCGTCCCTGTTTCCAACGGCTACTATTGCCTTAAACCTTGATTTTTCGCCTGCATCTGTTTGTTTTTGAACCAGGTTTATGTTTATGACTTCTTCTTGTAGGTCTGGGAGTAACGCATCAACGATTTGCGGTTCGCGTATTTGTAAGCCACCAACAAAAACTTCTTCGATAGACGTGATTCTGCCTTCTTGAATCATCTTTCCGAGGCGGGTTCTTGGAACCCACTGCTCCAAGCTTTCTGATGAGCGGGTTCTACTGCCTCTGGATTTCATTTTTCTTACCTCCGCTCTTAAATGCGGCGACCATATTCTTTTTGACTTGTACGACATGTTTGGAAAGGTCTTCTGGAGGAAGTTTTTGTCCCAAGTATTGCGAAAATCTAGATTGGTAATCCTCGGGGTTGGAGGCTAAACTTTCTGCGTACTGCACAATATGTTCGCCTCCTACTCTCTTTTCATTCGGTAGTTTCTCCTCGCTGTGTGGCACATGTACCCCGGCGTCTAAAACTCCCTTTGCCACAGCGAAAGCTCTTGAACCCTTGGAGGGCGAATGTAACCCTACGTCTAAAATTGCTTCTTTTATGCCTTTGGATTTGGCCTTCAGTCCGCAGAGAAGCCCTGTTAAATAGGCTGCTGGAAGGTTTCCTCCTCGGGCTTTCCACTCATACTTTTTCAGTTCTCTGCTGTGGGCTGAAACTAGAACTTTGTCTCCACGTGGTTCAGCCACGATTATTTGCGCAGTTGCGTTTTTGAGGGTGATACGAGCTACTAATCGGGGTTTTCCAGAGAGCACCAATGCTTTTCTTGTCTTGTAGTCTGTTTTTCCTTCCCTTCTTCGTCGAAATGGAACGCAATAGCGTGAATCTTTAGCCATCAGCGTTTCCTCCAAAGCTCATGTGCTTTCAAGTAGCGCTCTAAATCAGCAACTGACTCGAATCTTCCACTGCTTGCCATTCTGTAAAGCTTTCGATAGGTGCTCTCAGTAACAGTTTTACCGGCTTTTAGTTCGCGAAGCCTATTTCTTAAAGCCCGAATCTTGCTCATCCAAGCCTCTTTCTTGGAGATTTTTGCACGGGCTGTGCCACTTCTGCTGCCGACTCCGCGTCGTCGTCCCTTCTTTTTCTTTTCGTGTAAAATTCGTGCTCTTGCGTGGCTCACGCCTTTTTCTGGCAGTGGTTTTAGTACACCTTCGTGAACTAGTTTTCTAATTTCTTCTCGTGTTATTGCCGCCTCTACGTCCTCTATTCTTTCTGGGTCCATCCACACACGGTTTTGCCCAACTTTCAGTATTTCAGCTGCTAGACGCCGCTGACTTTTAAGACTTGGCATTGGTTTCTTGTTCTCCCTTTATGTTTTTTCGTCTTCTCTTTTTTTGTTTTGGTTTTTTCGTTTCTGCCGCTTCTTCCGGCTCTTCCTCTCTTTCCTTCTTCCTTGTCAATTCTTTTTCTTCTTTAACAACTTCTTTGGCTTCTTTGAGATTCAGAATGGTTATTTTCCTTTTTCTTGCTTCGACGAGAATTTTGGTTCTTTTTCTTTTACCCACTGCTTGTGCAATTCTTATAGCTTGAGTTTTTGGGTCGATTTTTTTGAGCCCTTCAGTGTTGTAGACCAAAACTTCTTGGTAGCCAGACGGATGGAGTCCTCTGGCAACTCTTGGTCCTGTATCCAACACTTACTGTTGGTGGCCACCCT
>Ga0315310_10000263_pt1 | contig 34050 bp, 29 predicted proteins | sample TDP5_MG_FD_203630 | JGI IMG/M metagenome (GOLD analysis project Ga0315310, IMG submission 203630) | Freshwater sediment microbial communities from Lake Towuti, South Sulawesi, Indonesia - TDP5 | ecosystem: Environmental > Aquatic > Freshwater > Lake > Sediment | place: Indonesia: South Sulawesi...
GGATGTGGACTTGGATGCTCTACGGTTGTCTATTCCTCCCAGGGTTATCAAGCAGTCGGTATTGACACTGATGGTGATGCGGTCAAGATTGCCAAGATGAGAGCTAGGGAGGACAAAGCAGATTGCCAATTAGTAGTTGGAGATGCGAGGAGACTCCCCTTTAGAAGTGTTGTCTTTGACGTATGTTTGTGTATTGAAGTCATCGAACACATGGGAAGTGGAAGAGAAGAATTGATCTATGAGACTTTGAGGGTAACTAAGGAACTGGGGATCATTCAGATTGAAACACCAAACAGACTTTCTTTCAAAGATTATCATGACACAAGGCTCTACTTGATCAATTGTCTACCTAAAAAGATAGCATGGTTCTACGCTAGGTTGCGGAACAGAATACTAAAAAGTGGATTGAGCAATTATGTGACCATATTCTACCTCAAAAGATTGCTTCGGAGCTGTGACTGCAAGATTTTGGGAGATATTATGGGATACAATTTCGATGAGCTTATGAAATATGCCTGTGAACGTAGCAGTGGATCAAGAAACGCTCAACTCTTTGTGAAATTATGCAGAATTCCAAAGTTCGAACTCATAGTAAGAGTGGTCAAAATCTTTCTTCCAAACATCTACTTAACAGTAAGAAAAGAATGAAAACTCCTGCGCGCACTCTACAACGCTCACATAAGATCGTTTATTGAAGCAATCTCTCACAGTATATTTCCATATCCTTCATCTGTATAGACAAATCGAAAAGACTATTGTCTACCAAGCCATGGTTTCCAAAGTCAACTTCAATTCGTGGAACCAGCTTCTCAAAATCTGTCTCATTGAATTGGATGTTTTTTGCAGATCAAAACGGATTGATTCGTTCACTCTTACTGCTTGCGCTAGTTTTTTTGGTATAGCTTCTCTTACGAAAGAATGTGTGGTGCTCCGGACGGGATTCGAATCTGTTTGACATTCCCTCATGTGAATTCTCTATGGAATTTACTTCTAGAAGATTTATTCCGTAACACATATTGCCCTTGTCTGCAAAATACAAAGTCACCGAATCAGGAGATGACTGGCAGATGCGAGCAGGTTCATTATTAGTGGTTGTGCTTTTGTCATCTTCACTACTCGTGGGTTTTCAACTATTGAGCCCATCAACAAAAGCATTTACCCTAGTAGCTACAGTTGACATCAAACCCGAAACTCTTAACTTGAATATGAAGGGCAAGTGGATAACAGCTTATATCAGCTTGCCCGAGGGCTACAATATAACTGACATCGACCCGGCAACAATCCTATTAGAGGGATTGTTTGGTCCAGAATGGAGCAACATCGAAGATGGGAGGTTAATGGTCAAGTTTGATGCCTCTAACGTAATAGACTATCTCTGGGATCGGTTGTATCACATGGTAGGAAAGCGAGGGTCCATTGAGTTGAGAGTTGCTGGTCAACTAGTAAATACCACGCAGTTTTCAGGCACTGACACGATAACTATAATTAAACCTGTCTGAAACTGCGTGCTTGCTGATTGATAGAATCTCGCGGTCGACAATACCCGTTTTCCATTTAGGTTTTCCTGATTCAGCGTCAAGCTGCTATACTTGTACCATTTGATGGTTTTCTGCGGCATTTAACATCTCATTCATGTTTTTTTGTATGCGAAGACGTAAAGTTTTCCTCCGCCAAAAACACCGAGCACTCTTAGTTGCTGATTTTTTAAGGTCTGCGAAACGACACGGTTAAACTCTTCGATGCCAAGTCTAGGCTCCGTGACGATAAAGTATGCTACGGTAGCGTTGTTGACATTCATGGATTCAATCATGACTTGCGGGGACGGATCTTCTAGCATTTTGTGGAATAGGTCGTATACGGTTCTATTGAATTCTAAGAAGTAGTAGGCTCTTGGATTGTTGACCCCCACTATCGCTTCTCCTGCGAAAGTGGTCCACTGGTCACCAATCACAACATATTTTTCATGGGTGTTTTCTTCGATGTACTTCACAGCTTCCAGCTCATACCAAGTAGTTTGTAAAGGAGCTACATGGGGGTAAGCAGCGTTCACAGAAAGAGCGATCCAGCCAGCTAGAAACATGGGAATCACGATATTTAATGCAAGTATCACACTTGAGAGACTGAGAATACTTCGTCTTGATAAGGTCTTCAGATCTGCAATGGATACTATTGGAGCAGGACGCGCGTTTAAATATCCTTTGACCGATGAACGCACGTCATAGATTGCGAGTGCTACAAAAGGAACAGCTAAGAAATCTTGGAACACCCAAAGCCTTTCTTCATTGATAGGAAGACGTTCCATGAAGAGTTTCATGATTCTATAGTCCACCAGTACTATGGAGAGTACTGCAAAAACGAAAAAGATGCACGTCTTGAATTCCACATCTGAACTTCTTTTGACAAAATGCAGAATGTATAGCATCATCCATAGAAGCGCAATCGTAGGGCCTATAATAAAGAGAAGCGTAGTCTTGAGGTCGAAAGCGTATGTTAGTTCTCCTAGAAAGAAAAGCCCCACAATCTCTTCGATTGGCCGATCAGAGAATTTGTTTAGGGTGAAGGCTGTGTCGGAGAGAGTGTATGTTGCAGGTTGGAAGTACCTCAAATAGACGAAGGACAGTGGTAAGAGGCTAGCGCAGAATATGAAAGAAATCAATAGCGAAGCTTTCGCAGCTGTTGGTGACGAGTTTTTTTCGCTTTTGTACGACTTGAATGCTAGAGCTAGGATTAGAAGAGACAGGGACATGATTCCAGTTAAATTGTGTGAAAGTAGGGAGAAGAAAGAGAAAACTAGCATTAGGATTTTGTTTCTGGAATCATTAGAACTGAAGTCCTTTAGCATGAAGTATAATGAGTAAAAGAAGAAGACGAATCCCAAGCTGTTGGATACTGAGATCGCTCCAAAATAGGTTGCGTAGGGAAATGCTGAAATGAGTAGGCTTGAGAAAAGCGCAACATTCTCTTCTTTGCTTATGATCTTTGCGGTCAAGAAACTGGCTACGGGTACAAAAACTCCCCACAAAACTGGCACAAGAAATAGGTGAACCCAAAGAAGGTCTATGCTTAACATTCGGGCAAGAACCACGCTTAAGGCAGCTTGAAAGGTTATGCCTCTAAACCATTCATAGATCTGGGACAGCAAGCCCATATTCCATGGAGTATAACCGTGTAAGACAGCGTTATCGTAAACGAGTCTGATTCTGCCTAAAGTCATTCGCTGGGCGCTCAAATCTCCTGCAGGGAGAACAATCGAAAAGAAGGAGTGAATGAGGATGGAATGCGCAATTACGAGAATCAACTTGTACGAGACTTTCTCAGACGTGAATAGAATTGTGATCAAGAGAAAGGTTGTAGCGAGCAGTGTTGGAATAAAGTAGGGGTTTAGGACTTCCCATATTGTGTGTGCTTCTCCTGTTCGTGATGTCAGAAGAAGATAAAACGAGAAAGCAACCATGAGCAAATAAAGAATTTCAGTAATACGGTGACATCGGGCAAATACATGCTTATTTTTGTACATTTCGGTGTTTCATCCTCCTGTTTAGCAACGATGATGACGTCGCTACCACCACCAGAACTAAGGTCACCCTTAGGGTATCTAAGTTATAGATTATTAGAGCAAGCCAGCCGACGAATCCCAAGAGTGTGGTAAGCAGCAGAATCCCAAACATAAACCTGAAGAAGTCGCTTTCTTTCTCAAAGAAAGCGTTTCCCAAGAACATAGCGTTTATCAACAAATAAATGATTGACGCTATTGAACCGATCAATGGAGATTGAAAACTGGCAAGATTCATTAAAATGGCGAGAATAGCGCTATACGAAATAGCCGTGTACTTCAATTTCTTGTTTCTTACCACTGATCTTTCTATGGTATTGAAACTCAATGAGCCTTTCATTTTGATCGTTAACATCCTTTCTTGGTGTATTTAGAGCGCTGTTTCTGACAGTGTGTCAAATGTCGTCGTTCCTCAGGAATTTTCAGACAACAACATTTGAAACAATCCTAAATTGTGGGCTATTTCTCTTTTGGAGCCCCTTTCTGTCAGTTTCAAATATCGCCACCTTCATCTCGGAGACGTTTGGAGCTTTCGAGGACGAAGAGTAGACAGGGTTTCAAGTTTACGTTTCTGTGTGGTTCGCGCGCACTTTTTGTGCGCATCGTTCTTATTTTTTGAAGGATGATGTTTCTCTTTGCAAATAAGTAGAAAAAGACTGCGATCCACGTGATGAACAAAATGTACCCTGTATAAAGGTGAGTGTCATAGAATTCATATCCGTAGAAGTAGAGCCCAACAAAAAGTGTTACTATTCGTATTATGTTTACTAGGAATGTCCCTAGCACGCCTAAGGTCGACCATAAAACTTTAGTTTTGGTGCTGCTGGGATCTTCTAACATTATTATGATTAGAATCACGCAGAAGACAAACATGCTATAGAATCCGACGCACCCCCAAGCAATCATCAACGAGATTGGGCTTTTTAGCGTGTATGATAGCGTGATCATATTCGGATAGGATGATGATTGAGCTACTTTCATGCCGATAGCTCTCAGTAGACTTGCAATGAAGGAGGTAAAGTGAGGAAGGTAGGGTGTAAGGTACAATTCCGCCCGTTTAGATATGAAAGGAGCAATGAAGACGGATGCGGCAAGAAACAAAGGCGAAAACGCCTCCTTAAGAGCGATGACTGGGAAGAAAATGAGGAAAAGACCTACAATGTATAGTGAATAGTTAGCAAATCCGTAAAAAGAAATGTCGCTATATAATGGTGACGCAATGAAATAGGCGAAAAAACTTACACAAAGCATGGTCAGTCCGAAAAGCTTCTGAATATTATGGACTTTGGAGTCTGGGAATAGCTTTTGTTTTTTCAGTATGAGAATAATGAAACTATACAATGGAATTGTCGGACCAAGGGGTGAATGGACATGGGAATAAGACATCAAAATAGTAGGAACTAAAGCCAAGACATAGAAACTTCTAGATTTGTTTTCTTTCGAGAAAAGGGCAGCGACCAGATTGCGAAGGTTTCTTTTCATTGTTTCAGAATCACTTTTCTCAGGTGGCAACTAGAGATCAACGAGATGCGATGTCGATAGAATTTGTTACTTAATTGATTGCCCGCGCATCTTCAAGAAGGGTGTTGCGCATTTCTTTAATCATTTTTGAGGCAACGACTCGATAATCAAACTTTTCCTTCACTGTGAAGTAAGCTGCATCTGACAAAGTTTTCCTAAGCGTCTCGTCACCTGCAAGCATGGACATGTTATTTGCTAACATCTTGAAATCTCCACAAGGAAAAACCAATCCATTCTTTCCATTCTCTATGACTTCGGTGGCCCCCATATCACTAGCTATGACAGCACATTTGGACGACATCGCCTCCAAGAGAGAATTAGACATGAACTCTGCGTCGGATGGAAGCACAAAGATATCTGAAGAACGATATAATACTCTCAACTTTCTATGTTTCACATGACCTAAGAAAACAACTTTTTCCGATAGCCCTAACTTCGCACAAAGTTGTTTAAGGGAGAATTCGAGGGGGCCAGAGCCTGCCAGATACAGTCTGGCGGATGGATACTGCGACGTTACTAGTGAAAAAGCCTTTAGCAGAACATCAGTCCTTTTCACCTGCGATAACCTACCTGCAAACAATAGGACGGGATCCCCTTCAAGGGGGATTTTTCTACGATTTTGGTACCAAGGAGTTACAACGCATGTAGGCGCAGTCGCAATGATTTTATATGGACAAATTAGTTTGGCGACAATTTCCTTCCAAGATTCTAAGGCGATGAATATTTTATCGAAAAAGCCCAGTTGAGCAACTAGATGAAAATACTTTCTGGCTACAGAGTTAACCCTTTCATTTATCAGCGCACCGTGAAGATAATAAATCTGCTTTGTTCCTGCCAGTCGAGCTAGAAAAGGGTATGTAAAGCTTCCTACTTCTGTTGGAGGGGAGTTATAGAAAACAATATCAACGTTTCTAATTTTGCTGGCGAACTTTGATAGGCCGTTTATGGTTGTTTTCATTCCGCTGACAGATTTCAGATTTCGGAGAACGTGGATCATGGGAACGTTTAGAAGGGGATGCCGATCTAGGGTCAGGTATTTTGGATCGGTTATGCCGACAAAGAGTTCAATTGCTATTTCTTCGGATTTCGAACGACAGACTTCCATCATCCCTTTCAACATAGCATAATGGTGGAGAGATGGTCCGTTTTCATCAAATGGGTAAACTCCCGTCAGTGCAACAGACAGTAAACGCAATGTTCAGCAACCCTTCAAATTAGCGCGCTCATTCGGCATGTTAACCGCAACCACCATCTAACACACGATCTCCCAGCTATTACCCCTTTTCCTGCCGTTGACTTGCCAATAGAACCATATTCAATAAGAAATGGATTGCTAGAGAGAAAGCACTGCGTCATCCATTGATGCCAGAGATATCCATCACTAGGTTTCGAAAGTCCTTGACATGCTTGGGAGAATTTACGAGTCTTTTGCTCGATATCAAAAACCCTTTCTGAACATCATCATCTGGAGAATATCCGTGCAGACCTTTCATAGCCCCAAGGGGGGAAAAGAAATTAGGGAAAAAAGTTCCACCGGGTTTCAGCAAAAAAATTATCTCGCCATATCTTTCGTCGTTGAATCTCAGATGGTATTTTTTCTGAAGATCTTCATCAATTACTCTGCCAGTTTTTATTTTGCCTAGGACGTTAAGTATTCTTTCCTTCGCAACCCTGTTATTCGGCCAAAATAGCGCCAATGTTGCGTCTATGAAGCAAAAATAATCATAGCTTAGATGAAGCGCATTCTTTTCAAGCTCAGATAAAAGGTCTACAACCTGCGTCCGCTCATATTGCCCATGATCAGAAAATATGATAAGTGTTAGATCCTTTCCCAAATGCCTCTCTAGTTTTTGCTGCGTTCTAAGGAGGACGCGGTCCAAAGACTTTGCATAGTTTATGCATTGGGCGGAATAAGGACCGAATTTATGCCCTAGCCCGTCTAGTGCGTCGTCGTATGCAATAATGCATTCACTTTCATTATTTGATGCTTCAACATGTTTTATCAAGACGTCAAAAAGATGCCTTCTAACCTTGGGTGGACCTATGTATGTTAGTGATGTACAGTATTTTCTGTCTAACAGCTCTTTTAACTCGCTGAAAAAAGGTAGTTCACCCATGTAGTAATAGGGATAAAGAGTTATCTTGTCAACTATATGTAATGGAGCATTGCTTATACGTACTCCATGTCTCAAGAAGAAACGCCTGATTTGGTCCATAGCCAAGTAACGAAGTGGGGGCAGCCTGTCGACTGGAAAAACCGCACTTAGTTCTTTCAACGCCTTAAAAATCGAGGGCGATTCTTCAGGCGAGTAGAAATAAGGCAACCAATGGTTGGTTTCATCAGGGTATTTCCCGCTGAGCATACAGGACTGTATAGCAAAAGAATACCCAAGCACGTTTTCCAACTCGCAATACGAATGCGTTGCGAGACTTGATAGAAACGGCATAGTATCAGAATTAACAAAACTGGAATTCAGTGCATCAACATAGAAGACCGCTGTCAGGTTTTTCATAATGAATGCCGTAGCTTACTTGTCAGTTGCTCAAAACCTCTTGAGATTTTCTGAAAACTCTGTTCACAGACCTCAAGACGCATTCTATGCATTAGCGTCAATATCGTTGACTTTCTCACTTCTTAATTGCTTTGATCTAAGACAGCCGTAATCACGTAGTTGACGTCTTGGAACCTTGGCTCATTCAATCCCTGGTAACGCGTCTGTACAATGCGGTCCGAACAGAAACGATCTGGTTATCACTTAGCTCCTTGTCCTTTGTTTTTGTTGCACTGTCTAACCATTGCTTTCTCGTTCTGAGCTGGCATTCTCAACCTTTGTGCGCTAATTCTATGTTCTTAAAGATAGTTCATAATGTAAACCACTTTACATCAGAAATGAGTCCCACATCTGTTTAATGCCATTGACACTTTCCGGTTTATGCTTTGTCTTCGCATTCACCATCAACAGAAATTCCAAACTTATTAAGTAACGCAATAGATCCTCAATCTTGAGTCCTTGTGCTATGACTGAATGGGAGATTGCTTGGAGCTTTTTCCATGCTGTTGCTTTAGGACGTAGAACCGTTAATATCATATGCGTTGTCAAGTACATAATCCGTTCATGAAGTGGCAACCTGATTTTTGACCTGTACTCACTCAGTAAAACCCGCAAATCATCTGGGCGTTCATTTGGCTTGAGTTTTTCGTCATCACAAATATAACCGGCTAATTCATACACAAGTGTCTTAGTGGCTAATTCTTGGAAATATTGGTCAAGAAACTCAAGTAGCTTATATATAGTCTTAAGGTTTAGTGGAAGCCTTTGTGTGAGAATAACTGAATTCCCGGACAGTTTGTACTTAGTTAGTGCTTCCAATATTCGTATATCGTCACCGGATATCACTTCACACAACTTGTCAAAATGCTTCTTTGCCAAAGTTACTCTCTCCGCGTAACTTCTAGGGTGCACTCCATTGAAGAGCATAAGCGAGTAAAGGAGGGTCAGGCATCTCTTTGCATGGATGTAACATTTTTCGTTAGTTGTCAGGTCTTTGAATAGGTTTAGCTTTGCGAACATGTAGTCCGCTATTGAACTGAAAATTAGGTTAAGAGAATCTAACTTACTCGGTTCTACAGGTAAATAGCTAGAGGAGACTGAATAGTCGCCTGAACCTAATAGGACGCGTCTAAGTTCGTATAAATAAACGGTATTGGGCTTTATGAATGGAATGAATCGAGATAGCGCGAAAGAAGTCGTTGTGATGGATACATGTGTCTTGAGACCTCTAGAACTGAGAACGTTTGTCATATCTTTAGATAATTTTTCTGCAACACCTCTTAATCGATCTATTATAAACGCAGATGTACTCAAGTCAATTATTAACTCAATGTCGCTTGCGTAGATTTTGTCAGAACTGTCGTCGCGTATAAGTGTAACTTCACCGGACGAAAGGCTGCCTACGACGTATATGTCTCTCAATCCCGTTGGAAAGCATGCGAGTGCGGCTTTATTCACAAAAGGCACTACGGAATTCCTAAAATCATTAATATCCATTCTGTTCAAGCTGACGGACCCATTGCTAATTCATTGTTGCCTTTTCGTAGATACCGGTTATTTTCCCAAGTCCGACCTCTATGTCGAACCTTTCCCTTGCCCTTCGAACCGACTTCTCTCGCATAAGCAGTAAACGATTCTGATCAGATAGGAGGCTTGCTACTTTCTCACAAAGGTCGTACGGATCCCCGGGACGAAATAGTAGACCCGTGTGTGAGTCGGACACAAGCTCAGGTATCCCTCCAATCTCCGCAGCCACTACAGGAACACCTGAAGCCATTGCCTCTAGAATCACTGTGGGGCAAGGCTCGGGCCAAATTGAGGGCACTATTAGTGCTGAACTCTTGACTAACAGTTTCCTAAGGGGGATATTTGGAAGACGCCCTGTGAATTCCGTGACATCGTCTACACCTAACTTATGGGCTAACCTCTGAAAGTAACTCATGTGCGGTCCTTCGCCTACAACCGTCAGGAGGAACTCGCCAAGTTGCTTCCTTAGAAAGGGAAGAGCCCGAATAAGAATGTGGAGTCCCTTGTTTATGTGCAGATTTCCGATGAAGGCTAAGCGATGGAGACCAGATAACCTGAAACCCCTTGTCTCAATATTTCTGCGAAAGGCGTCTACGTCAACCCAGTTGTAGACGACATCTATCTTGGATTCGCTGAAACCTTCTTTAACCAAACATGTTTTTACATAGTCGCTAACAGCCACAAAGCGGTCCACGTGATCATCTAATAATGCCATATTACATCGTCTCAGTATATTAGCCACATTCCCCACGGTATTAGTCAACAGAAATGATTTTCCAAGAAGATTAAACCGATAATCCGCTTGTTTGTAAATACAGTATTTACAGTTGTGAGGAACCTCACCTGTGTTTTTGCTAGACATGAGATCTCTTCTCACACAAATTGGCCAAAAGTCATGAATGGAGCATAGCAGTGGAGGACTGGTGCTTCCTTTTAGAAGACAATAACTCAAAGCATCTGTTCCATGACAATGAATTATGTCAGCAGTCTTCAGCAACTTCCTGTACTGAAACAAACCAAACATCAGGAAAGGATCTGCCAACGGTGGATCAATATCCAAAAATGTCGCTCTAATAAAATGCACCGCCGATGGCATTTCAAGTTTCGTGGAATAAAAGCTTGGCACTAAGGACGGACTGACTTTTCGAGTAACTATCAAGACTTCATGACCTTCCAAAGAGAGTCTGTTAGCCAAGAGCTTGACGTGATTCGCTGCTCCTCCGATGTATGGAGGAAAATAGTCAGTAGATAGAATGATTTTCATAGGCACTGCTCAGTCTCTGTCAGTCATTGGGAGCCGAGCATATCGTAGAGCTTAACATATTCGGAAGCAATGTGACTCCAGTCGAATTCTTTAGAAACTTTCAGTGCATTGTCACTCAGCCTTCTACGTAAGTTTGGATCATAATATAGTTCTGAAACCATTTTGACTATTTTTTCTGGTTCATTCCAGTTTACAACATAACCTGCACAACCTTCCTTCACAAATCTAGCGGCAGGTATACGGCTTGTCACCACCGGCAATCCTGAAGCCAAAGCCTCTAAAACAACCATTCCGAAGCCTTCATACGCTGACGGAAATAAGAACACATCAGAAGAATGCAGGAGAGAGATCAAATCTGCCTCAGGAATATTCCCGAGCAGAATAACTCGTTTTTCTAAGCGAAGGGCGTGTATTTGTTCAACAAGATCATGCTTTAAATGTCCATCTCCTACAACTGATATTTGGAAATCCTTCAACATGCTTTCTAGTCCCTTAGCCACTCTTAGCAGTAAGTGCACTCGTTTCCTTGAAACAAGCCGCCCAACGAATATTCCATTGAAAAGGGCACGTGTCGATTTCGTCTTACTGCGATTCTGTTGGGGCAGGAATTTTCGTACAAAAATTCCAGGAGGAATTACTGATAGCTTGTGTTCTTCAATTCCCCACAGTTGTTTTAGATCTTTTTTGGTTTCCTCGCTATTAGCAACTATGTGGCAAGCACCCTTCGTGGAAAGGGCATCCAAGAATCCGTAGCCAGGCCAAACTGCATATCTTAAAGCCAGGTCATTCAATGTGTGGATCTCGCAGTATTGGCTTTCTCTAAAAGCCATTCCGTGTGATGTGAGCAGAAGTCGAAACCTCGTTCCGAAAACCCTGTTCAAGACACTGATAGATATACCGGTAGGTGGAACGAGAGTGCCGTGCACTACATCAAAGTAGCTGGTCGACAACAGTTTCTTTAGTGTTCGGCACGAAAAATATGCTGTTGAGATTGGACCCATGAATTTTCTACCTGGAAAGACTTGGTGAACGGTCAAATGATTCGCGATCGCGTTTTCAAAAGAGAATATAGTGACGTCAAGCCCTTGCTTGACCAATTCATAAGCTAGTTCATACATTAGCTTGCCTGCGCCGCCATATGGTGAGAGTAATTCTGCCATAACGCAGATTCTACGCGAAATATTCTGTCACCCTGTCAAAGAAATCCTCATTTGAAAAGGTTTTGCCAGTATTAACTCCCTTCTTGGGTTAATAGAATCGTTTAACGTGGTTTTAAAGCCCTTTGTAAAGGAGGCACCACAGTAATTTCTGTCGTCGCAAAGTAGTCTGAGGAGCCCTGAACGACGCAACAGGTATCACGTGTTAGCCAGCTATCTTCCCGTAACCTCATAGTAGATCTGTTCTATCTGCTTCGTGATCGTTGGCCATTGGAAACGCCGAATCTTGCTTAGGTTCTGTTCTCTGGTTTTTTTTGAGAAAGATTCGTTGTTGTAGAAAGATAGAATAGTGTCACGGAGAAGTTTTCCATCAAGTCGGTCTAAAACTAAGCCTCCTTTGGCAACAATCTCACTTACGCCGCCTATTCCATAGCTTATTATAGGTAGCCCGAACGCCATCGCTTCCAGTATTGTTGTCGGAAGCCCTTCAACTTCCCCTAAGGTGACGAACAGGTCTGAATATTTATAGAGGCAAGTCAGAATATCAAAAGGCATATCCAGAAAGAGATGCACTGGATGATGTATTTTGGCAACAAGTTTTCTCAAGGTCTTTATGTAATCGACGCTTTCACCTGATCCAGCAATGATGAGTTCGATGTTGCTAGGAAGCATGTCAGCTACTGAAATCAGAAGATCAACGTTTTTTTCTCGGTGCAGGCGTCCCACATATAGTAGTTTGAAAGATTCCGGAATCAACCCGAGCTGTTTGCACAATTCCTCCTTGTCGCGAGTACACAAACGTGTAAGGCCCATGGGAATACCATTTGGTATGACTCTTATTTTTGCGCGGGGGATTTTGAATTCGTTTGAAATAGCCTGCTTGTCCTTTTCGGTGAGGCAGATGATGACCTTGCATTTTCTGAATACTCGGGTTATGATGGGTTTGGTTATATTATATGCAAGTCGACGTGACTGTGTCTGCCAAGGTTTTGTAACATGTGAAGTCAAGACTATTTTGCTCTTGGGAAGCATTCTGGAAGCTACCCATGTAGTCAAGAACCACGCGCTGTGAAGATGATAAACATCATAGTCAGCCCTGGCGTGAAGCTGTGTGACAAGGTCCAAAGAAAAAGGGTTGTCCATGGGTGCCATCATTGTTCGTGAATAAAACGCGTTGGGCTCTTTTCTAGCAAGTCTGGGTATCTTGTAATCGGTTGTTAGGACATCTACTCTGTGCCCCAGTTCACGCAAGCATGCCTGAAGGTTGTACACATAGTTTTCCATCCCGCCAATTCTCGGTCGATATCTGTGAACAACCTGTAGAATACGCATTATTCTCGCGCGCTACTAGCGAATTTGGATTCTATGCACTGAGTTCGTAAGCTTCGTAGAAGACTATAGTCTCTATGGCGAGAAACTGGCGGGACTCACCATAAAAGGCTAAACCGATTTGTATAATATTGTATTCGATATTATAGAAGTCCTTCATGAAGATCATCGACGGAGGTTTCTGCGGAATCGGTGTTGTTATCCCAGTATCTTTGTCCCACCCTCCCCAACTCCCGTCCCCATCTTTATCCAGATACAAAACTATGTCCCCTTTAAATGCCTCCGACATGCTCGTCATATAGACTGACAAAGATAGTCTCTCTATCGGAGAGGAATTCACAAAGATTGGTATGTACACGTTGCTATCTCCCTGACAGTTGATGTGCATCCCAAACTCATCGAAGAAAACTGTAACATTGCCTCGCGTTTCGAACGGTTTGGGTTCAGTGGTAAGGTTCAACCTGAAAATTTCCCGGCGTCCCGTGGCGTAGCTATAAACAGTAATAGGTTCATTCCAAAGTGATGACTCTTCGTAAAAATCCCGAACTCTGAACAACACCAATTGGTCATTGATTTCGCTGTTAAGTAGACGCGCACAATAGGGATCATTAGGGCTGTTCAGCATGTATACTACATTTTTCTGCTTCAGAAATTGTATCAGGTATCTTCTGACAGCCAAGAGGTCTTCTGGATCATCGTCGGCTTCTAAAGATATTCCCGCATCTTTCCAAACATCCGACCAAGCGCGGAGCCTTCCGATTAAACGCGGTTCTATCCCTTCAAAAACCTTTGAGAATGGAACTAGCGCTGACTCATTCTCCTCCATGTTTTCCACAAGCCATCGCGCAGCTTCTGGGTAATTGCTCATCTGATATGACGAGCTGTAGCTGTAATTTACAGCTTCATTCCACATGGCTGGCAGGAGTGACATTGCAAGGATGAGTAGTATAAAGAGTAATTCGGGGCGAATCTTCATGTTTTAACCACCTTATGTTTTGTTATCATAGAGACAATCTGGTTTCGAGGCTTCATTACTTGATATATCGTGGCCATACACGCGCGTATGCTGGGAAGTAGTACCTGAAACAGTACTTTAAGACCCGCACTATATCAACACCCTTCGTCGGTAGCCTTGTGTAGACGAGCATGTCTTTCGCGAACCGGGGGTCTAAAGCACATTTGACATAAAAGCCTATGTCGGCATATGGGTTGTTGATAAGGCGTCTCATCCAATAGCCCCTGTGCTTTTGTATAGATTCCATAAATGCACGCTTATTGAAGCAGAGGTTCAATTCATTAACGTAGGGTACTATCATGTATTGCATATATGAGAAGGCTGCTTGAGCTTGGGACCTAAGGCTAAAGTGTGACCTTGGTAAAGGCTTAAATGGTCCAGTGACCGCCATGACTTTCGGTTTTGAGAGGTGCTTGAATGCGTTTTCTAGGTAGCGTTGGGGATAGATGGTGTCGCTGTCCGCGCTGCAAATGAAGCTCCCCTTAGAAGCAGAGATGCCTAGCAGCCTTGCGCGCGCCCACGGCTTCACTGGTCCGTAAACTTTGTCTGCGATAGCCTGTGCGACCTCAAGGCTGCCATCCCCGGATCCCGCGTCAATGACTATTATCTCCTGTGGAGGAAAGGTTTGGTTTCGGAGCGAATTTAGGCTTTGTTTGATGGTCATAATCTCGTTTCGATTGATCATTACAACGCTGAAGCTTGGCGCTTTGCTATCGTATGTCGGCAGGCTCAATAAGCTTTCTTTGAGCATATTCTCCGTGAGGCTTTTTGAGGAGCATGTTGTATCCCTCTGCATTGAATGATCACCGGCATTTAGATCTCATAGAAGATTATGGAGTCGACAGTGATGGCCTCGGGAGACGTGCCATACAGGACTATACCCACTTGTATGATATTATAACTGATTTTGTAAATCTTCTGGGAGAGTAGTATTTCATTCCTCAAAGGAGGTTTTTGCGGGATTTCAATTAACACTCCCGTATCTACGTCCCATCCTCCCCATCTACCGTCACCATCCTTATCCAAATATACAACAACATTTCCTTTAGCCCCAAGCGACATCTCCTTTAGATAGACTGTGAGTAATAGGTTTTCCATAGTGGAAGAGTTCACGAATATTGGAATATATACACCGACCTCTCCTTCATAGTGAATGGCCATACCAGATTCATTGAAGGAAAGGTTAATATTGCCATTTGTATGGTACTTTGCGGGTTCTGCGCTAAGTGTTAGGTTGAAGATTTCCCGTCGCGTAGACGTGAATTCGTAGACAGTGACAGGGTCATTCCAAAACAACGACTCTGAATGAAATTCGATGATCTTTAATAACACTAATTCATCTTGGATCTCGCCTTCAAATAAGCGCGCGCTGTATGGATCGTTACGGCTTACGAGTATGTAACCTATTTTTTCCAGTCTCAGATACTGTGCTAGGTATCTCCTGACAGCCAATATGTGTCCAATAGTGTTGTCGGCTGCCAAGAACACACCAGCGCCTTTCCAAATATCAGAGAATGGAATAATCCTCCCTTTTAATTCTGGTTCTAAGGCCTCAAAAACCACGGAAGATGGCACTATAGCTAGTTCATTATCGCCCAGGTTATGCACGAGCCATCTTGCAGCTTCTGGATAATTGCTCATTATATATGATGAACCGTAGGTGAAATTTACAGCTTCATCCCACATAGCTGGCAGTAGTGACGATGCTAGAGCAAGTAATACCAAGAGTATTTCCAAATGATCTTTCATGTCTCAGCCGCCCGATGCCTAGCTATGATAGAGATGATCTCCCATAAAGCAAAGGCGTTTATCCACAATACGGCAAAACGAGGCCATATCACATATCTTATACTCAAATCCATATCCGGAATTACGGTGCCACCTACTATTCGATAGCCCATGGTAAAGACGGAAAATGTAAGTATGGAAAGGTAAACTATGATCAGCATAAATAAGGGAAGAAACTCTGTTATCCCTTGATTAACCACATTGCCATTCCGTTTGAATCTTTTGGCAAAAGCATACGCAATTAACAGATTCCCCACTATGAATAGTGCCTGAGAGGTTATGTTAATGAAATTGATGTTCGTGATTAGAAATATTTTGTCTGTTACAAATTGGATTATTTCTGGACGTAAGAAGATTTTTACTTTGGTTATTGGATCAAAACGTGTTTGAGTATAGTAGTATTGCTGTCCAAAAGGTGAAAGTGGTGCTAGAGAATATACCGTAAGACCGAACAATAATACAACAATCTTGAGTTTTCTAGATTTCTTAGACTTTAGAATTCTATACGCGTATATTAAGATTAAGGGTATGCCTAACACGATGTACAGAAAGGGTTTAGACCAGACAGCCAGCAGAAAAGTCACAGGCATTCCTAGCGTAGAGAGAATTCTTCGTTGGGATACAGCAAAATTCAAAGATAACATGGCGTTCATCATTGCGAATACATCATTGTGTGTGGTAATCGAAAAGGAAAGTAAGATTGGTTCCAACATTATCAATGTAGTTGCAGTGAATGCAAATTCATCGCCCAAAAACTTCCTAGCTAGGTTGAACACAAGGAAAGAAGTTATTAGAGTTAGTGTTATGGTAAAGAATCTAGCTACAATTAGTGGATCAGAGAATACACGAAAAACGGCGATCCACAAACCTAACAAAATACTAAAGACAGGGTCATCGGATGGTATCAGACCCTTGCTTATGAAGTCTGAGGCTTGAGAAAAGTAGTAATACGAATCGTAATAAAACATAGGGCCCGGCACCAGCACTAATAGCATTACTCTGCTGAAGATCGTTATGATTGACAAAAGCAGAATCCACAATAGGGACGGATAAACTTTCAAATAGTAACCGATTCGCTCTGCCTTTAAAAACATAGTGCGTTTCATTTGGCGAACCTCAATTATTTAATGTTTCTCATAACGCACTTACTGCTTATTCATTTTCTTCACTAGTCTCTGTATGGCGTAAAGGGTAACGGAAGTGAAGATTGCGAATATCCCAACTAGCCCGAACGCGACAGAAGTCAATGCAATATTCGTCGCTACAATACCTGCTTTAACATATATTTCGAGTGTCCATAATCCAAAGAGCAACCCTATGCCTACGAGCACTGCCCCTGGGATGCCCAGATATACTAATGGTCTTTCTTCCACAACCAATCGAATGATGGTGGATATTACGCCTAATCCATGTTTTAATGGGTTGTGTGTGGATGTTTCTAAGCCTTGGTAGTGGACTTGGACGGGAACTTCTGTGACAACTAGGCCTAGGTCTTTAACTTTCATTAAGACCTCGGCGCTTGCGCCCATGCCATCCTCGCTAAGGATCAAGCCTTCAATGGCTTTTCGGTTGTAGGCTCTGAAGCCGCATTGAGCATCTGTTAGCAAGCCATTTTGTCCAGAGCTGCTGGTCATCTTAGTCAGAATTTTTATTCCGAAGCGTCGATAAAGCGGTACAGCATTACCTTCTTGAAGAAACCGAGACCCTAGAACGATATCGGCTTTGTTTTCCAGTATTGGCTGAATAAGTTTAGGTATCTCGCTAGCATTGTGTTGACCGTCAGCATCAAGGGTCAGCAACACATCGGCGTTTAGCGCTCTAGCTTTTTCGAAGAGTGCTTGAATAGCGGCGCCGTACCCCATATTCTTTTCATGCCTTATTACGATTGCCCCGAGTCTGCGTGCGATGTCTGCAGTCATGTCTTCAGACCCGTCGTCACAGACTACGACCGCGTCTACACATTTTTGTGCGAGTAAGACTACTCTGGCTATGGTTTTCTCTTCATTGTAGGCGGGTACGCCCGCTACTATCATGCTGCCTTCCTCTCTCTTTGCTTCTTGGGGTCATCTATATGTTGAGCGTGTTGACGCCCATAAACCTTACGAAGTATCTATCCGATCTCCAAGTGGAGCATGTCTTGTTTCCCCACGTTCCGCCAACAATGCAAAGCCGTTCAACAATTCCTTGTCCAACTTTTTCTGCTTCTGTCATGAAGTCTCCTTGTAGGTATGGCAAGATCTTGTTGACGATTGCTGAGATAGTTGAAGCGAGGACGGTGCTTCGAACCTTCTCTACACACTTTATTGTCAGGTCTATGATTGTCCTTTCTACCTTAGACAAGGCGCTGAACCATATTCTTGCTCTCAAAGCTTTTGACTTTATCTTTACAAGATCTTGTCTGCGTGTCAAAGCGTCTATTTCCTTCCTCTCGCTTGTAGACGGCTATGTTGGAGATTGCCTTCCTTGTATAAACACATGACAAGACTTCTATTAAAAGTTGCTTCCGAAATCTTACAGAAATGTATTCTATCTTCTCGGTGTGTTCGAGGCCTTTTTCTTGATTCAATCGTCCATCGGTGCTAATTTCAAAATGCTGTTTTTGTTTCGTTAGTTTGCTCTGCCGTAGTTCTTGCCAAGCAAGTACAGGTCTTGCGTGTTTACTATGTTATCCTTGTTTAAGTCGGCTTGGGGGTCTGCGGAGCCGTACGCCTGCATGAGCAGAGTTAAGTCATTGGCATTGACCGTGCCGTCCATGTTGATGTCGCCTACGAGAACTGTGATTTCAACTGTGCCATCGAGGTGGTTGTTGTTGGCGGTGTTGAGCTCATCATTCACTGAGCTGACTTCCGCTCCTATTGCGTAGCTTCCGCCTGGAACTCCTCCAGTGTTCCATCTAAACGTTAACGTTATGGTTTTTCCTGTGTTGAGCCCTGGTTCGTAAAGGTTGTTAGCGATTACGTTTTCAGTGTGTTTTTCATTTGAGGCGAAGGCTATGAGGTTTTGGGAGGTGATGTCGCTGTCGCCTGTGGCGACTACGGATCCGGCGAGATAAGAACCTACGGCTGTGAGTCTAACGTCGTTAACTGAGACTTTGCCGCTGCTGTCGATGTCGCGGTAGATGTACTCTCCGGGGTCATAGAGGCTGTTTGAGGCTATGTTGTTGAGGTGTTTTTCGTTTGAGGCAAAGGCGACGAGTGATTGATCGATATCGGTGTGCCCTGATGATACTGTTGAGCCAGCTGGATAAGTGCCTACGGGGTTGAGCCTAATGTCGCCGACTGAGACTTTGTTGTTGCTGTCGATGTCGCGGTAGATGTGTTCCCATGAGACTGTTAGAGTTTCAATGGGTGTTGTTGAGTAGTATGCTGTTATGGTGAAGGTTTCTGAAACGCTTGTGTTGGCCCTGTTTCTTACTGCAACTGTTATGTCAACTAGTGTCCCTTGGGGAGCCTGGTTTGCGGAAGCCGTTACGCTTTGAATCTCGACGTCGTGTTCGCTCCAAGAGTATCTTAGTGGAAAGCTATCTGCTCCTGGCGGTAAGGCGTAGGGTGTGTCGACTATCCCGTCGTTGTTAGCATCTGGTGTTGTGTGATCGCTCCAGTGGTTGCCTATTCCACCCTGACTCCATTGGTTAGGAGAAGTTCCAGCCGCAGCTTGCATGCTGTTGTTGACGAAGTTGTTGCAGGTGAAAATGTTGGGTGTGGTGGCAGAGCCGGCGAATTCTAGGTATGCGCCCCATGTGTTTTCTTGAATCCAGTTGCCTTTGAAGAAGTTGTTGTTTACATATTGTAGAAGAAGACCATACTCATTGCCTTGTATTAGGTTGTTGCGGATTGTATGTGATGAAGAGGCTGTAGATGACCAGTATATTCGTATGCCGAATGAGTTGCCCCTGATCGAGTTGTAGGTTACAGGACTTAGTTTGTTGTTTTGGAGGTAGATGGCATAGGCGCTGTCGGTGACAGTGTTGTGGTCAACGGTTGTGCTGTCTGAGTTTGAGTATATGCCTATTGTTTTTCCTGTGATCTTGTTGTTTCGTATAAGGTTACCTGTTGAGCTTGAGCTTAAGTAGATGCCCCATGTGGTTTGGTTGATTTTGTTACCTGTTATTTGAGTGTTATGTGAGCTTAATGATTGGATACCGTAGGCGCTGTCAGTTATGATGTTCCCGGCGATTTCGGCGTTGTCAGCGAAGGTGAGAAATATGGCATCGAAGGGGTTGTTGATGAATATATTGTTGTATACTTTGTTGTTGTGGGAGTAGCAGAAGTATATGCCGTATGCACTGGTTGTTATTATGTTGTTTTCGATGGTGCTATAATCACTTCTGGCTTCGATGGCGTCATGTTCTGAAACTATGGCTGGGTTGCTGTTTCCTGCGTTGCGTATTGTGAGTCCTGCTATGCGGACGTTTGTGGCGTTGATTTCGAAAACTCTGCCGCTTGCGCTTCCGTCAACTATGATGTTCTCGGGGTGTGCGAGGTTTCCCAGTATTGTTAGGGCTTTGCTGACTATGACGTGTTCGTAGTATGCTTCTTGTGGTTCAGGTGGGGGATTGACTTGAATGATGTCATTCGCTTGTGCGTGGTTTATTGCCTCTTGTATGGTGTCGTATTGATCAGGAACTATGATTGTATTGCTTGCTCTTGTTGGTCTGATTTGGTTGAGGACTGTAGATGCGCATAACAATAAAAGAAGGGTCAACACTATTCCATGAGTGAGAAACGTTTTTCTTTTTTGCGGTTTGTTGCGTCGGGGGAGTGGAGGTTCATGTTTCGGCATTTATATTTCTTCTGCACTTTGATGTTTGTTCCTACGACTACTGAAGTGATGCGAAGAATTCCGCGTTAAGGTACAAAAAGGGGGTGGGATGTTTGATTTATTCCGGTAACACAGTATCGATTACTACTGTTATAGATCCTTGGCCTCTGAAGGGTGTGCCGTCGTTGAGGTTGCCTGTAATTTCTAGGAAGATTTCGTACTGTCCTGGTCCTGTGTGTGTCATTTTCAAGAGTATGGCGTATAGCACGTCGTCGCCGTGGTAGTTTACGACTAGTCTGTCCTTAAGAGGGTGTAGGTATGGTGGATTCGCCTCTTCCCACATGATGTTTGCTTCGAGCCGTAATGAATTGATATCTATGTCTGTTACTGGGCGTGGGGGCGCGAAGTATATCTCTACTTTCCACGGGTCGGGGGCAGGACCGTTCAGTAAGAACATTGCTGGCTTCCATTTTGTTTTTAGTTTCAGGTATGGTGGTGCTGAAAGCGCGTTGAAAGTGTATGCCCCTAGCAGTAGTGACGCAAGTATGGCTAGGGAGAGTAGGGTCAATGTCCGTGCTTTCATGGTTGGTCACGCTCTCCTCTTTGGCCGCATGCGCCAAATGTACGTTACTGGTATCGCCGCTACTACGATCATTAGTATGCCTATTCCTAGTGGAAACTCTGGCACTCCCTTTGCTGTAAGGGTCATATCCATCCTTCCATCACCCGCGGTCGGAGTTGGGCTCAGCCAGTTGACTGTCCATCCTGTTACCTCTTGTGTTGCATCGTTTGTTAGAGCTATTTCGTCAGTGGCAGACAGCGTAGTGCTTAAGTCGATGTCGATCCAGTTTGTCAGAGTGTACGATGTGCTCGGCCAGAGCCCAGCCCATTTTGAACCCTGTGGATGTGCAACATCAAGTGTGCTTGTTAGGTCTGCGTACATCTGGTCGGTAATTGTGCTTATGTAGAAGCCGTCGTCCATAATGTCAACGTAGCGGACGTCGCCGTTCGCAAACCACAATGTAGCCTTTACCTCAAGTGCGCCTTCGACTGGACGCCCACATATGTCTATCACTGAAGACAACGTATCTGACCTGGATTTTAAGCCAATCCTCATAAGCTTGAAGGGCCCGCCAGTGCCGCCTGCTCCAGCTGGAATTGGAGGAGCGCCAACGATGTACTCAGTAAAATCTGGTATCGTGCCTGTAACCTTGTCAGCGAGACCGACAGCTGATCCTACAGTGTAACCCAAGTCTGCCCATGTAAAGCCGCTGCCGTCGCCGTAGGTGTTTATGAATAGGTTTAACCACCCGCCGCTAAGTGGGATTTGGGATGCGGATACAACTTCTAGGGCGTTGGGGTTAACTCGAACGCTGAGTGCATATTGCACAACACCCTGCGGCATGTTAGTCCAAGTTTCGGGGGCGTCAACCCAAACTTCGACAAAGAAGGCTGTGCCCACAGCTTTCGAGGGGTATATGTTATTGGATGTGGCAGAGTTCCAGACGTAAAAGCGTATGTCGGTTCTTGCTTCTGCTGCTGGTAATGATGCTGCTATTGTTCCTAACGCGAAAGCAAACACTATCGTCAATAGTAGGAATTTCTTCATTTTTCTTCCTCTCGCTCTCTATTAGTCTTAATCTAATCCACAATTTAAGAGTTATGGAACTAAGTTCTCGTATGATCTTTACGACTTCTCATGTATCACAAAAAATTAAGGGAGAATCTACGATAGACTCTGGCTGGACATTTTTCAAGGGATTAAGGAAAAGTCTTTCCGTAGTTTTCCCTTAACTTGGATAAGTCGCCTGACCCAACATAGCTGTCCGGGGCGCCAACCGGTTCGATGTCAGCTTCTCTGTTGTAGCTTGGGTGTGGTGGGCTGTATCCATAGCTTAGCCTTAACAGGGCAAGGTCATTTGACCCAACGTATTTGTCTCCGTCAACATCGCCTGTGTATTTGTTTCTAAAGTAACCTTTTATCGTGGAAGAAATCGTAATGGATGTGCCAGTGCTCGAGAGTAGAGTTGTTGGAAGACTACCCGTCAAAGAGATGGTGAAATCGCAGCTTCCATACCCTACAACAAGGAATTGAAATCCCACTAAACGCCCACTAAGTCCAGTAACACCCGAAACATCAGTAAGCAACGATTCAGAAACGCCACTGTAACCAATCGTGTTATCTGTAAAATTAATCACAACACCGTAAAGCTCCTCAGAAGACGTCTCCGCCGCAGATCTAGCTAGAAACTCGTTAGGAATCAGCAGGTCAAGGGTCAACACAGGCATGTAAGCTGGCTTGGTGTAGTAATACGTATTCCAAGTCATATTAATCTGCCAAGCATACAAATCTGTAACATCCGTTACATTCACATAAACCGTGAATTTGCTGCCAGACTGCAAAGCCGAGTTCACAGTATTCTTAGGATCAACAAAAAGCGTTGTTGGCCCAGGGGAAGCAGGCTCCTCAGTCGGTAGGACGCCGAACAATCCAAACTCTGAAGCATCAAGAATCCCTGAAGCAAAAACCATTGAGACAGTTAATAGAATTGATAACATAGCTGCTAGGCTAATGACTTTAGTTCTTCCTCTCATCTCTCCGTCGCCTCACAATATCTGATAATATCAGCCTATATTTTAGCCTTTTGCTACTAACCTCTATACGAAAGTTTCACCTTTGAACATGGACGCCACTTCTTAGAAGCCACAAACACTATGGCTCCACACATTAAAAGCGCTACGACTCCACACACATAAGGGATAAACCACAAGTCAGGACTCTCGGGCTCAGTACTGACCAAGTGAACATACGAAAAATACCAATAATGATTGTTATCATCAGTCCAATTCCTCACCAGCGTAGGCTGCAGAGCTTCAATAACAAAATCAAGGCGACCATTCCCCATATCCCGAATCAACACATTCGGAACAGCGACTCTGCAAAAACCCAAAGTTCCATTTGGTCCACACGCAGTCAGACTTATTCTAGCATCAGTGGAATTGAACTTAAAATTCGAAATAGTCGAATTGGATATCACTGTGATGCTGTGGAATCTGCCTTTGAAAAGCACAAAAAAATCCTGAAAGCTCCCCATTAAAGGAAAGCCGTCAACATTATCTTCCCCGACTTTATATTCAGCGTCCCCAACTCCATCAAAATCATCATCTGTTCCGACGCGGTTCAACCAATAATTGCCTTCATAACCATTATCCCATTTGTTTCCTGGCGTGAACGTTGAGCCGTTTCTAGACTCAACATAAAGCAAGGCAGTAGAGAAGGCATTGAGGAAAATTAGATTGTTGTGCGAGTAGTAAACAGCTATGCTAAAACTGCCAGCCTTGTATGGAAAAAGGCCAGAAGCATTGTTTCTACTAATGATAGAACTATTTGTGGACACAATGTGCAAGTTATAGGTATTGAAATTCGCCTCGTTTTTATCCAGATTTGAACTTGGAGATCCGAAAAGACCAATGCCAGCCCATCCATTGTTGTCAACATTGTTTCCGATGGCATAAGAACGAGGGGAAACAAAGAATTTTATCCCATAGTCGAAATTGTAATTCGCGTTGCTAGATCTCACAGAAACATTCTGTGAATGCGTAACATAGATGCCAACCCAATTATCAATCGCGTTCAAACCCGTGATTGACGAGTTACTCACGAAAGCAAAAAAAAGACCTTGTTTATTATTCATCACGTCAAGCTCCTTCACTGTTACATTCGTTGAATTGACCAAGCCGAGGTACCCTATACTCTGAAACGTGAGAGAATCAATCACTAACTCACGCTGGTTAACCAAGTAACGAACCGGTTTGCCATTAACAGTGTTGGACTCGCCAATGTCATTGAGAAAGTCAGACAGCGAATTTCCGTCAACACCAAAATTGTACTTTGTGCCCACCATCTGGTTATCTCTTAGGAAACTATTTCCAGAAGAATCAAGATCAATCCCGAAATATTGAACCCTGCTTACATAGTTTCCAAGAACCCGCGCATTTCTGGAATAGTAAAGCCGAATGCCGTACGAACAATCAGACACCACATTGCCGATAAGCCTCGCGTTATCAGAATGATTAACATAAATACCGAAAACACCGTTCCGCACAGTAAAGTTCTTAACCTCAACATTATCAGTCTGAACCTGAACAGCCGTGCCGCCCGAACCATCAATCACAGTTAAACTTCGATCTTCACCCACAAGAGACAATGCCTTGTTCACAGACACACGCTCACTGTAAACTCCAGAATCCACGCGAATAACATGCCCAGCTATAGTTTGAGCAGCATCAACCGCCTCCTGAATACCCGAATAACTCAGAGTCGTGTTCAAATTATGCACGTGCAAGCCATTCGTCTGGCTCAAACCAATCTGCTCCAGAGAAGTAGACCACGCCGTGAAAGGACCAGGAAAAACTAGGAGAGAAACCATAATAACACAGGAAACAAAAGCCAACTGCAACCATTTAGGCGACAACTAATCTCTCCAAAGCCTCCAAAAAGAGAAGCAACATCCAACATTATAAGAATTACCAGCAAACACAGAGCACCCCCCACGCCTTTGAACACCTAAATGTCTCTGAGATGAGAGCGGCCACATTTGAAATCGACAGAAAAACACTCTAAAAAAGAAACAGACCGCAATTCTCGACTGTTTCAAATGTTGTCGTCTAAAAATCCCAAGGAACGACGACATTTAACCAGCTCTCGGAAAGAGCAGGCGTTGCGAATCCTTCCTTGGTAAAACTGGCTTGTTCAACAAGATGATGAAGTGTAAAGGAGTTGTTCCTTCAATGTGGATTGCAGCCGATCCAAGTGGATATTTGACGGAATGTCTTCTGGTTCGATGATGCAGTAGGCGCTCTTTCGCAAAGAAGGGAAGCTAAACGATGGCGGCTGACTGAGAATCGCGTTCTAGTACCACTTGCGTTTCTTTTCTTCCTTGTGTCTTTCCCTTGTTTCTTCAGTCTGCTGGGCTTGGATGTCAATGTCCGCTGCTTCTGCGGGCTGTTGCTCCTGCTCCAGGGCTTCTGCTTCTTTCGCTAATGGTTCTTCTGGCGCCTGCGAAGGCTGGGGACGCTCCTGTAACTCTCTTAACCTCTTTTCCAGATCGCTCTTCGTGGATTCGAGTCTTTCCACCGCTGTATTCTTTGCCTTGATCCTCTCTTCCAATTCGGCTGCGAGCTCTTCCTCAAGCTTTTCCAGTTCTTTTTCAAGTGCTACTTCTCTTTGCGTCGCCGATGACAACTCGTTTTCCAAGTCAGTTCTTCTTTTCTGAAGCTGCACAAGTGACGCTGTTTCACTCATGTTCATTCATACCTCTGTTTGGTCGAGATAGTCAAAAAGGAAATAACAAACTTATGAAGAGAAAATCTGAAACCTGAATTCGGAGCAGACGCAGGCTTCCGTAGAGCGATATATTACGGAATCTGATATATGTCGCCTATTGGAATACACAGTCAAGAACGCGGTAGCGCGACCTGAGACAATCACGCGCAAGGTTTTTATGGCTCAGGGGCATATCAAAGTGAAACTTCAGGTGAAAAAACATGGCAGCCCAAATGAAAGGCTTGTACCACATCTTCATATTCATCGACACCGACCCCACAAAAGACGTAAAAGTCGAAGAAGAACTCATAAAAATAAAAGAAATCGCCGAAGTCCACCTAGTCTCAGGACAATACGACATACTAGCCGTAGCTGACATAGACCTCCACGGCAAAGCCATATTTTCATCAGTGCAAGAAATCTCACAAGACCTCATCCAAAAAATCAGAAGAATCCATGGTGTAAGAGACACCAACACACTAGTGCCCTTCCTATCCATGTCAAAACACAAAGACTAAAACCGCAGCACGTTCGCACGCCAACCCATTTTTCTAATCGCATCTCTAAACCCAACCCGCCATAGACGCACACCCATAACCACGCCTGAAGAAGGAGTAGTCAACAAACACGCGCGCAACCACAACATTCTGGATGATGTCGTCCTAGGGATCAATCTGACGACGATGTTCATACAGCTTCAAACGCACAACGCACCCTGCAACATGGTAGAAGAAGGCTAAAGTCATTACTCCCTTCTTCTTCTGAAATTATTCTTCCCGCAGAGCCACCAAACATACGTAGGAAAATCCCCCTCCAGCTACACACCACACCTTTCAAAAAGGGATAAATAGCTATTTGAGAACATAAGAAACATGGACTCAGTCCGCGAAACCTTCTTAGCACTGTGGGCAACTCTGACCAGCAGATGGTACTGGTTCATAGTCGCCGCAGCCGCTCTCATAGTAGCAGGTCCATACTTCATGCTCATGCTCATCATAAGCCTACCCCCACCCTGGAACGCAATAACAGTCTTCCTGCTGATAGGCGGATGGGGAGTAGCAGCAGGATACAAAGACTGGATCATATTCAAATCAAAGGAAGAAAAGAAAATCAAGAGATAACACTAAATTGCTCCATAACTTCTTGTGCAAATGGCTCGCAGAAGGATTTGAAAACACTTAAACCACGGTTCAAGTTTTCAAGGGTAGGGAAACCAACTTGAAAGACCAATGGCACCGCAGCAACGTCAACTTGGAATCGCTTAGCCGAAGCGTCGAAGAATTCTTCACAGAAAACCACTTCAGAATAGAAACAGAGAAAACAAACGATGTGTACAAAATCGCTGCCACGGGTCTTCATTTTAAATTAACGGTTAGAATATTGGGCGACCCCGATGATTTCACTGTGGAGTTCATACCGGACGAGAAAGCAACTGGATTCATCTCGCCTAAAATGGTTATCGCGTACATCGCATCGCTTTTTGGCACAGGGAAACTCTTCCTCGACGAAGTTGAATATCAGAAAGAGTTAGCTGATCTTGAGGACAAGTTCTGGAACTACGTGGACAGACAAATTGATACTCTCCGAAACTCAGCGTAGTCGCTCCCAAGAATAATTACAAAAAAAAGAGAGGAATTTAACGTCTGATTCCTTTACGGCGGCGGATACCATCCCTTGCCTAACAGTCGCACATCATAGACGTCGATTAAGCTGTCTGCGTTCAGGTCTGCATCTGGATTGTATTTTGGATCTCCCAGCTTAGATCCATAAGCCAAGCTTAGCAATTCCAAGTCTTCGCCATCGACCCATCCATCGAGGTTTATGTCGCCAACCCGAATAATTGATAGCACTGTGACTGAGCCGTCGACTTCTTTGTACTTGTTTGGCGGGTACAGCGTAGTGGTCTGGCTGACGAAATCGTATTCGACGAGTTTAGTGCCATGCAAGTCTAGGCTTGATGCTCCAACTGCTTGAGAAGCGAACTTGATTGTCGCTAACTCGCCGTTGCCTGTTACGCCTGGCACGTTGCCCATGAGGGTGCCGTACGCATAGACCCAACCTTTTGCATCATTGATGGTTTTGTTGCAGTAGAAAGTTCCTCCTAACGAAAGCAATCCCGTGTCTGCTGACACGTTGAGCGCAGTCAGTACGGTTGTGTCGTAGGTCACGTTGAACTCCCAAGAGTAAACGTTGTACGCCCACGTGATGTTTACTCCGACATAAAAGATGCCTAACACGCTTTGACTTGCTGGGTCTACAAACACTATTGGCGCTCGCTTCCAAACTGGCTGAAACTCTATCTCAAAGCATTCGTACGTGAAGACTGTTGAGTCTGATATGTCAATTACTCCTCCAAAAGCTGCTCCATCCCAGTACAGCAGAGTTATGTCGAAAGCGTCGTCCAGAACTCCGACGTAAATCTTGGCTGAACCCACTCCTCTAGGATCAACTCGCATCTGAACCCAATACTGGTCAGTGACACCAGACGCCGCGTACGTGCTTATAGTTCCCCATGCGGGCGAAGGCGAAGTCACGAATGTTCTGTAAGTTAGTAGGTCAGTGTTGGCATCTCCCCATATTAGCACTCCTTTGCTTCCAGATGGCTCCCACTCGAAATCGGCGCATCTTGCAGCGTTGGTTTTAACAGAATTGTCGTGTTCAAGAACTGTCCAAGCGCTGCCATCCCAGTAGCCTGTATTCACATCGCTTGGAGCGTCAGCGCTTGTAAGCATCAGTTTGTTTGACACGGGATCAGCCTTCAGAGTCAACCAGTTAATAACTCCACCCACATCTGGACCAGAGGTTATGGTTCCCCACGCGGTTCCATCCCAAATCCTATACTTAGCATAGGGTGAAGCCGTGCCTTCGCCAAAGACAACCATAGCTCTGCCACTTGTCTGTTCGTAAGCCACAGCCACGCCTTCTTTGGTAGGCGCATTCAACGTGGAAGTCATGGTTACTGCGTTTCCAAAAGCCGTGCCGCTCCAAATCGCCGCAGCAACTCCGCTTGCACCGGTCACCAAAGTTATCTCGTTTGATCCTGCTGTGGGCTTACTCGCTAGCAAGACCCAGTTAACGGCGACAGTTGTAGGAAGCTCATAAGTTGTTTCAGACGTCCAACTCACTCCGTTCCATATCTTGTAGCCCACTTCAAGAGTTGCTGTTCCACGCGAATAAACCAGCAAGGCTCTGCCCGTAGTCTTCTCGTACGCGATGTCAAACGATCGATAAGCGTTAACCGTTGTGCCTACATTTCCAATTTGAGTGGTAACGCTCCAAGACTTGTCTTCCTTTCGCACGTAAGCATCAAGATAACCATCGTCGCTAAGAGTCACCACAATCCTCTCGTAGAACCTAGTGTCGTTTGGACAGTAAGCCGTTCTAACCCAACGCACAGGGCTCCCCGCAGCAGCAAGCTCGCTCTCATCAGTCCAGAACATACCAGTCCAATCCCTACTCTTCGGAGCACTCAACAAGCCTGAGCCAGTATTGCTACGATAAGCAACCGAGGCACGACTCGTATAATCCGAGCCAACTGGATGCACACTGAGCAAAGGCAAAGTCAAAGCAACCAGCAAGACAACAGAAACCGCCAAATTCATCAGTTCTCTTCGCATTTAGACTCCCTCCCACAATCAATCTCCTGGAAAAGGTCTACCATAATTCACTGCCGCTATTGCCAAGTCAACCGCGTCTACTTCCCTGTCCATATCCAAATCAGCCCGAAAATTCCACTGATTCCACCCGGTGCCAGACGGCCAACTTGGATCAGTGCCCATAGCCCGGGCAACTATCACCAAGTCAACTATGTCACAATCCGTGTCATTGTCTACATCGCCAGGCCTAATCTTAGCAGTTGTAGTGAGACTAGCATCTTTCCACACAGACATCCACGTCTGAGACCATCTTTCATTGCTGAAGTAACCATGCTCCACAGTATGCGGAATTTCCCACTCTATAGAATCAAATAGCTCAACATTGAAGAGAAGTAGACCAGTTCTCCCAGGCTTCGACTGAACCGTAAAGGTAATATTCAGTAAGCTGCCGCTGCCCGTTACGCCTGGATTATAAGGTTCAATCAGACTGTTTCCCATAGTAAGGAAGCTTTCCTCACCAGAAGGTTCTACTGTGTTGTAAATGTCCACCCAACCTCTGGTGAGACCCCCTCTTTCAAGAAAACCTCCAGTTTCAGCCGATGTTGCATCCAGAATAGGCGCATACCACTTCACACACAAAGCATAACTGTACAGAATAGAAACACCCGACACCCATACTTCAATTTCGAAGGTCGTACCCACACCCTTCGTGTCATCCACAATGGTCGCAGGATTCACCCAAACCTTAGTTCCAGGCGAAGATTTCACTGGTCCAGTCAGCGATATGAAAACAGACAAACTAAGTATCAAGACGCTACTAACTGCTACATAGAATACTCTCCTTCCTCTCATTGAACCACGTCCTAACCAACCTCTAATTAAAGAGGTTGTACAGATATTAATCTTTTGTAAATACCTTCTATAACTATGTACCAAACGACACGCGATGGTGCACAGAGACTACGGCTTCTTTCTAAGCCTCCAGACAACCACACCGATGACGGCAACCACAATGATCGCTCCGGCCACTGCATAGAGAATCATAGGGTCAATCGGATTTGATGATTCCTCCACGGTGATTAGCGTCTCATAGATCCGTTCATTGTTGACGAGATTGTCATCTTGAGCCAAGCTTGCCACAGCTCGGATAGTGTACTTTCCAGCCTTCACTTGCTCAGTGTTCCACTCAAACTGCTGAATAGTCTCCTTCCCACTCTGCAGAGCAATGTCAGATCGATTGTCAAGGATGTTGCTTTCAACACTGGTTTCATAGTAGAGAGTAAGATTGAAAGTCTCATCGAATCCGCCTATATTCTTAACAGTAACATTCATGAACACCGTGTCTCCTTTGTTCACTTTGACTGGAGAAGCAACAATCCTCCTAACATTTATGTCATGTTTTGTAGCTACGTTGGAGAAGTAACCATTCTGAGCTGGAGGCGTATGATTCTTGACCGTTCTGGCTATGCTGTCGTCTAACTCAGAGTGGTAAATGTAAAGAACCGATGTACCTCCTTTGCCGTCTTTACCTCCTTTTGGGGATTCGCCAACAATTTGAAACGTTACTTCAGCTACAGTTGCATTGCCACTGACAGGCACTGGTGGGTCTGCAGATGAGTAAATGTCAACTCGCACTGTGCCGTGAGTTCTGATTATTTCCCAAGTTGCCTCTGCTTCCCAAGGGATTATAGGTTCAGTTAGAAACGGATGTATAGAAACTTGGGTGGCGTTTAGGATGCTAGTATCGTATGTCATATTGAACCTCAACCCAAGCAGATCAACAACGTTGGTTATGGTTACGTTGACGGTGAAACTGTCTCCAACCATCATGGTTTCGTTAATTACTGCTGACGGATCAACCGAAAGCTTGGGAGGCTGGAGGATGTTCAAATGCCCATCGCTGACACCATGACCGATAAGGAAGTTTCTAGAATCATATAACTCTGTATCATACAGGTCGATAGCTGTGCCTTCAACTGATTCCACTTTAAACGTTATAGTAGCCAATATGCCGTCGCCATAGACACCTGGCTTAGCCATGAGAGTGCAACCCGCTGTAGCGTAGTCTGCTTCCACTCCCGAAGGATCTGTCCCGTTAACGAAGTACTGAATGAAAAAAGTCTTGAAGACGCCTCCACCTGAAAGAAAATCGCCTTCCTCGATTTTCACAGCGTCCATTGATGCGCCTCGCCATTTCACTGCAAAGGCGAACGTATAAAGGTCTTCTACATCGGCGATCCTTATTTCAACAGTAAAGCTCTCGCCAACACCTTTTGTCACAGTGGCAGGATTCACGAAGATTTTTGCGACTTTTAGGGCGCTCGCCACTTGGATTGAAAGGAAGAGGCTTTGGAAAAATACTAGCGCGAGTAAAACAAGTAGCCAAATTACCTTTCTGCTCAACTTACATCCCATACGGCAATTTAGGTTGCGTTAGTAACAAGGAGGAGCTATTTGAACCTTTCGCCAAACGTGAAGATGCCTTTGGTTCCATGTAAGCAGGAAGTGCAGCACTCTGTCGAAAGTGACAGCGCAATCTTTCAGTTCTAGATGAATGATGTGCAAGTTTCAGGTTGCCTGCTCTCTAATGATGCAAGCAGCTACAGTCAAGTATTTAAACTGAATTATGGATTTTTTGCTTTTGGAGTGTTCTGTCAAATGGCTTTGGTAGTCGTAGTTTTCCAGAACTCAGAATTTTGAAAATGCTAATCACAATGAGCCCTGCTGCAATGTTCAGTGCCACAGCTAAGAATATGGGTGATAAATCATCAAGCCGTCGCGATTGATTAGTTCTGTCTCCATAGTACGTCTGCGAGGTGTTGTCTTCTGTGATGAATTCCCCGGGAATGACACTCGTCGTTACCAGTAATGAATGCGGGTTTAAAGGACCTTCAAAAAACTGCTTATCAGAGTCAAATTCGAATGTCAAGGTTCGGTTGGTCTTGCTGGGGATGGATATAGTGTAATTGCCTATTATCCTTCTGTAGTCCTGTTTCAAAACGATGTTGAAGGTTTCGTCGACTTCTCCCCGGTTTTCGATGTCAATTGTGACGAGCATTGTTTGATCATTGCCCAGAAACGTAACTAGAACGCTTTTTATTGATATGTTGCGCTTCTCGCATTTTGGCACTAATGAGGGATCGCCAACCATTGTTAGACTGTAAAACCTTAGCTGGTAGCCGTATCTTTCCCATTGTTGATAATATAGTTGGTCTTGCTTTCTTAGCCATTCCAAAAATGCCGTGCCGATTGTATTGCCCTGAGACAAGAGTTCGAAAAATCCGTTGAAGGACATAGAGAACATTAAGTTGGTGGAACCAATAGCAAGCAAGCTACGTGATTTTGAGAACACAATCGAGCCTGCCAAGTAGTCTGGTTCTGTGTGTCTTGCAGCATGACATACGAATAGTAGGTAGAATAGGACATTGGGATCGATTACCTCATAGTCCTTAGAATACACATAAGTTTCCGATTCAGGTTGCCCTGATACTCCTGGAACCTGGAAAACATGGTAGCTAGATGTGCCATGGGCCATGAGATAGAGCCATTGATAGCCTAGTGGGTCTCTAAGCCTTTGTTTGTAGTCAGTGCTATTGGTGGTTACACGGTCTGTCACAACGTCAACATTAGTTGCTATTTGACCCAGCGATGATTTGGCGTTTTCTGCCCAGCCCACCCCATTGTCATCGAGATATGCAAGAGCACGCCACCATGGAATCTTAAACATGTCATTTCTGTAAAAATGATTCTTGGCAAAGTAGTTGTTAATAAGCAAGGCTTCATCGCCGTTGTTCGGAGGCTTTATCCTCCCTATCCATATCTCTGGCGATACATCGCCTACGTGCCTGTCGTAAACGCCGTTCGCGTCGGAATCTATCCACGTTCCATTCAGATCCATGTAGAACATGTCAGTCGGGAACGTATGAATGCTCACTTCATACAAAGCTGAGGGAACGTTGCCCACTAGAACCGCGCCAACCAGCCCATCAGGTATAGATCGACACAAGAAGGATCTAATTCCTTCAGGTGTTTTGCTAGGCAGTTCATCCAGTTGACTTATGTTTGCTGCGAAGCCAGATTTCTCAACATCCGCCTTGTACCGCAGTAGGGATGACTGCGTGTTATCGTAGACAGACGAGTCAACAAGTATGATTACCAGCGGCTTTTTTGCCTCGACTGAAGCTGCAAGGGCGGGGTGGACGGAGGTTGCGATAGGTGAAACTGAGAATGACATTATGATTAATGCTAAGAGGATTGCTTTGCGCAAGTTGTGTCATGAAAAAAAGGATAACACGAGGTATTAAAAAGTTCCTAGCGAGATTTCGGCTCTACTGTCAGCGACAGGTTCCATTCAATTGTATTTCAGCTTTTTCTGAATCGACCTCGCATAAGGTAAATCACGATGGCAGCTACTGCGATCAGGGCAACAGCTACTCCGCCATATAAAATCGGAGGAGAAATGAGTTCGCCTGTTTCCACAGTGAGTATTTGGATTTCACTGAGGGCTGCAAGAGTCGAGTCATCACCAACCCAACTAGCCCTAACCCTATAAACACCAACCTCAGCAGGCGTCCATGTATGTAAGAACTTACTGTCCGCATCGAGTTCAACTGTAATGATGTCTATCCAATTGCCGTCCTCGAGACTATAAGACAAGGTTA